>Ga0098038_1001333_pt1 | contig 10642 bp, 7 predicted proteins | sample 5B_taG_FD_75051 | JGI IMG/M metagenome (GOLD analysis project Ga0098038, IMG submission 75051) | Marine viral communities from the Subarctic Pacific Ocean - 5B_ETSP_OMZ_AT15132_CsCl metaG | ecosystem: Environmental > Aquatic > Marine > Oceanic | place: Pacific Ocean | collected 2015-01-08 | reverse complement strand
TGTCTACAGATGTTACGTCTATATTTTTACTATCAAAAGTTACTTCATCAATATTAAGAGAACCTGTTTGAGTAACCCCTGCTAAAGTAATACCATCGGCATCCCCTGCTGATTTCAGCCCAAACATAGACCAAGACCCTGCTGCAATCGTAGAGCTATCCGTAAATGCAGAGCCGCCTGTTGTGTCGAATGTGCCTGACGTAGCTGTTAGGACTACATCACCGCCATTGCCTACAATCCGTTTGCCTACGTCTGTACTTGCGAATGAGCCACTGCCTAGAGCAAGTACACTACTTGAGCCTAAACTATATCTATAAAAAGTTTGATTAGACCCACCTAGCATAAAGAATTTTGAGTTATCAGGTTTTAAATGTACGCCTGATACGTTGGCATCTTCAGCAGGGTTATATGTTGCAACTCTAGAAGCAGTACTAATATCCCAAGCAGTTCCTAGTACATAATGCATAACAATATCATCTGCACCATTGGCTAATAAAAGTTGTTTGCCATCTGATGAAAGTGAGGAGTTACCAAGATAACCACCTGATCCATAATCAGCGTAAACATCAAAAGATTTATTTGCGTAAGTAGCAGAACTAATATCGTAGGCAGTGCTTAAAGTGTATTGTCTTATTAAAGCAGAAGAACCTGAACCACTAAAAATATACATTTTAGTGCCACTATCTTCTACTAAAACAGAACTTATTGATATTGTAGCAGCAGCAGCTTCACCCAAACTTGTCATGTTTGCCGTTCTTGTAAAACTACCATAACCAACCAAATCATATGGATAGCCGCTTGTTATACTGTACTGATGTAATAAGTTTTGACCTGAAGAATAATTTGAGTCTGCTAAATAAAAATGCAAACCGTTGTCCGAAAAACAAAACCCACTTTCATCAGTCACTTGTGAAGCAGTGCTAAACGTAGTGTGTGTTGCTGATGACGGTAGAAGCCAAGCAGTGCTTAAATTGTATTGCCTTATATTATTTGCACCTTGGTCATTTACAAATAACTTTAAACCATCGGAAGAAAGTCTAGGGCCATATGATCCGCCAGTGCTTCTTGAGTTACTATCATATGTTGCAGCCGTAACATCTAATAAAGTACTAGGAGTAAGCGTCACATTAGCAGCGGTATTGTGGAAGTCGTAGTTCGATGCTGTAGAATTTACATCCCAGTTACCCTTAGTTGATACGCCTGTTTGCGGTACTTCTTTTGTAACACTAACTACTGGCCCTACAGTTACATTAGAGCTTAGTGTTATCTCAGCCGTTTCGTTTTGGACAAACGTCTTTGTAAGAGTACCTTTAGTTGGGTCAGTATTAAGCGCAGAGTTAAATGCGGTGACTGTTCCACTGTCTATGGTTGCAATGTTTTTTAATTCACGACTGTTGCTTACAACTTCTGTGCCGCCAACTTTTATCGCCATCTTCGTATCCTTACTAGGTGATTGTTGCGTTTGAGTTTACTGAGCCGACAACATCTAAGTTGCCACTAGCATCAAGTTTCATTTTGTTTGTGCCGCCTGTTGAGAAATAAAGGCTTCCACCGCTTTCGGTTACTGTCCAGTTGTCACCAAGTTTAACACCACCAGAACCATCTTCTTGGACAAGAGGAATCCACTGACCTGCATGGCTCCCATAAAAACGGCCAGTATTATGCACATGCACAAAAGCGCCGTGGTATGTACTAGCAGAAGGAAGGTCAGATAATTGCGAATAAAGATTAGAATATAACACTTTACCAGTAGTGGTAATATCACCAGTAAAATTTGCTCCACTTAATTGAGCATATCGGGCGTCAGATTGAGTCTGTGTATAGTGTGTAGCTAAACTAAATGTGCCATAGCTGACGATACCAACAGAATCTCCAGTAGCAGCCGCTGAAGCCAAGGTCACACTAGTACCATTTGTAGCAGTGAAGTCTGAGGCAGGGTCTAAGCGCAAACCATTCATAAACACGTCACAGAAAGTGGGGTCATATGTGGCAGGGAATACAGTTGTAGAACCAGTATATGAACCGCTGCTTGTACCTACTACATAGTCTTTTCTTTCAGCCGTACCGTTGACCGAAGAACCTGCAGATTGAAAACCGCCAGAGCCATACACCTTCATAATATTTGAGGCTGTGTCGAACCATAAATCTCCTATGGATAAATTTGAGCCAGAGGGTGCGGTAGCCGACACAAAGTATGTATCTAAAAAGTTCTGTGATGCAGTGATTGCAGACTGTGCCGTAGTAGCACTAGTAGCAGCATTTTGCTCTGAGGCAAGGGCTGCAGCCGCACTGTTTGCACTTGCAGTAGCAGAAGATGCAGCCGCTGAAGCACTACCTGCAACGGAGTCTACATAAGCCTTGTTTGCAGCATCTCCTGTAGCACTAGGGGTAGGCAAGTTTGAAACAGTGTTACTGTTCATGTTTAGGACACCAGACATGGTGTCACCTGTTTTAGCTACCCTAGTATCTCTTTGTGTATCTACGTAAGATTTATTTGTAACGTCTGCAGTATTAGTAGGCGTACTAGTAGTCGTAATCTTCTGACTACCCATGTCGATAGCACCTGTCATAGTGCCACCTGCCAGAGGTAGTTTTGTGGCTATACTGTTTGTAATCGTAGTGGAGAAGTTTGCATCATCTCCTAGTGCAGCCGCTAGTTCATTGAGAGTGTTTAGAGTAGCAGGTGCAGAGTCCAGTAAGTTAGTAACTTGTGTATCTACATAGCCCTTAGTCGCAGCATCATTTGTATTAGTAGGCGTTGTCAGGTTAGTAATTGTGCCTGTCGTACCTGCATCCATGTTAAGAGTGCCGTTGATGGTCACATCATTAAAAGTAGATGATCCTGTCGTAGCTGTGACGTTACCAGTAATACCGCCAGTAAGATTACCTGTCAGCGTTCCGTTAATGGCTACGTTATTAAAAGTAGATGTACCAGAAGAGGCGGTTAAGTTACCTGCTACATTACCAGTAAGATCACCAGTAAAACCGCTAGAGGCAGAAACCGTTGTGCCAGATATAGCCGTTGGGTTTGTAGACCCTATTACGACACCGTTGATTGATCCGTTGCTTCCAGAGCCGCCTACGGTTACTGAGCCTAAAGTTGAAGTGGTAGAGTTTAGTTGAGCTAAAGTACTAATACCTGCAACATTAGCATTTCCTGCAAGGTGTAAATCTTTATATTTTAAACTAGAGGAACCAATATCTACTGTGTTGGTTACTGTCGGGGTTATACTTGTACCAGTATTGGCTACTACCTCATGCCATTCGGCTGCAGAAGCTGTAGCAGAAGCGCATATAAATATTTTTTTTGTAGAAGTATTTATCCAGAGAGATCCTACGGCATAACTCTGAGTGGTATCATTTGTAATAGTAGGATTGCTTGTAGAAAAGTTATTCTTACCACCGCTACCACCATTAGCGGCTTGTAGAAACCCAGATACGGAAGTCGCTAGAGGTATCTGTGGAGCATCTCCTGTAGCACCAGTATGACCATGTCCTGTTGTTGCTTCAAACGCTGCTAAAAGTTGGTTAAATTCAGCATTGAGTGGTGGAGCCGTGATATCCGCGCCATTTATGATTTGGCTTACAGATTGGCGAGTATATCCTGCCATGTTCTACCTTCTCCCCGAAATCGAAAATTCAAATACTAACCCTTGGATAGAGTAGGGTTCTGATTGACCCACTGTCACAAAGGTTGCTCTTGTTGAAAAACCTGATCCTTGAACGTCAGCCGTAAGAATTGGTTTTGAGTTGCCGCCGTAGAGGGCGTTGGCATCTCCGTAGTCTAAATTAAGTGCATTATATGTAACCGGACCACCAGTAGATGCTTGGGTATATTCTGAGGGCTTACTGGTATTGTAATCACCCCAATCATAATCAAGTGATAAAAAGAATGTCGTTGGACCTTCGGCTCTTACAAATGTATTTACCTTGCGGAGTGTCTTCCTAACTTCTGTATCGCCAAAGTCTAAGTAAGGGGTGCTATATACTGCAAGTATGTTGTTTCCTGCAAAGCTTTGACCCTTCTCTTGCTGATAGACTTTACCGTCATAATCCCCATGAACCACATGCTCCTCTGAGCCAATATAGCCAGATTCAGTGCATGAAGCTCTAATTCCAGATAGTTCCCCAAAAGACCAATTTATAGCACCTTGCTTGTCATATAACCCACCAATTATTCCATAACTGTCTATTTGTGGGGTAGTAGAGTCTCCGACAAAGAACCTGACCTGACTTTTACTTCTTAGTACTACGGAATTAACTGTATCTGCATCGTTGTTTTTAATTAGATTTACTAAAGTAACTTGAATTGCTTTACTTACTGTCTCTAGCTCTACGTCACCAATTTTAGATGTTGAGGATACAGGTCTAAAACCGTCTGGTGCTAAAAAGAGTAGGTCACCTGCAATTTCAACTACGCTGTCTCGCGCTATACAACCTACGTTGTTAGTCACACTCTCTAAGGCAAAAGTAATACCACCTGAAGAGTTCTTACTTGTTCCCACTTTCTTTATAGAGTTTGTTCCGAATACGAACAGGTCATCTCTAAAAGGTTTTATTTGTACTACATTAAATGCAGGATTTAGAGATCCCCCACCTGCAGCCGAAGTCCAAGTATAGGGATCATTGGGTGCAGAGTGCCTTATAGTAGCTCTTGATGTTAGATCACCACCAACCCAGAGATGGTTCTGATATTCTCCTACTATCGAAGGGGCATCTACAAGTTGGTTACCACCTGGACTGCTAGTACCGCCAGAATTAGCTTGTTGTAGCTCGTACCAATTAGTTCCATCAAAAATAACTGCAGGATTGACCCCATCTACAAAGCAAATGCTAGATCCAGCACCCCAATCAAATTGAACTTGCCTTATTTTAATAACGCTCAAGCTTCCAGAAACTGTGTTTCTAACAGGCTGGTTTGCTATTACCTGCCAACCTGAAAAAGGAATAAATTTATAGAACTTATATGTAGTTGCGCCTACATCTTTTCTAGCGGCTATAAAATAAGGATTTCCTATATGTTCATTCTTGTAGAGAGCTAATCCTAGTACCGCACCCTCTGCACTTGAGCCGCCAACCGTAGTATCTAGACCACCTAGATGATGATAGCCTTCGATGCGCCTATACCCACCATAGAGGCTTGGCTCAAAGTTAACTAATCTTGTAGCAGAACCAGACTTATTGTCTGATAGGTCTAAGTGGTTTTCATTACTATTCAGACCGCCACTACATATTAGTTTAAAGGACTCAATTTGATCTGCCATTTAAAAGGCTACCCTTGTATCCCTAATGTACTCAAAATTATTTATGAACAGTGTTTGAAGATCTTTAATACCTAGCATAAACGCTTGATATGCAGCGTTGGCTGCGTCCAAGTTGTCTTTAAACATATACAAATGATATAAAGCACCATCTACTATAACAGTATCAAAGCTTTCAGGTATTCTAGTTACGTCACTAAAAGCAGTTAGATTTGTATAGTTTAAGTAATATCTAAATTTTACTGTGTAAGCTTTATTGGGAGAGGGAGTTACTCCAAAGCCGTTGCCATGAGAAGGGAATACATTATCGGGTATAGCTCGTCCGGCGCTACCAGCTTCGTAATCTGCATCTCTATGATTAGCGTACCAATCATCTCGTTCTAAATAGCCTAGAGATTTAAAAGAAGCCCCTAAACTGGAATCTTTTTGAATTTGAAAACTGTTCCAATCAGCTTTTTTATAAGCGGTAGGCCAAGTATATTCTGTCTGCCCTGCAGTAAGTGTTTGGCTAAACTCTGCAGCATTAAAAGGCCATTCATATTCAGCCTGATTAATTTTACTTACGGCGGCTTGTACCGCGTCTTTTACTAGACTTTGTATACCTCTAGTATTAGCAAATTCAGCCGAAGCTATCTCTACTTCATTCAAACGACGTAATACTTTGTTACAAAGATCTATATAAGTAGAAGCCATTAATAAAATGTCCTAAAATAGTGACAAGGGGCCAGTATAAAACCAGCCCCTTTTATTGACTTAGGTATTATGCTAAGTTATAGTTTGCTGTGAAAAGAGCTTCAGGACGAAGTATTTTCCTTCCATACAACTGCATTCCGCGAACAATGTCTGCAAATGTAGTTGGTGAACGGAAAGTCTCTGTTTTAGCAATCTGCTCTGCAGTTGCTGCTGCAGAAGCGTGACCAGCTACTAGAACAGAAAAGTTAGTTTCTGAACCTGCAGCCGCTGACACGCCAGCGCCTGTACCTTCGTATGGAAGATTATTTGACTTGTAGATAGAGAAACCTCTAATCGTACCTGGCAAACGACCATTACGCATCTCATCACCCCCACCGAAGTCAGAATTTATGAGCTTGCTTGACTCGTCCATTAACACTTCTGCGAAGACAGGGTCTACAACCAGCCATCTACCATCAGTGTCTACATTTGCCTGATCCATTTGTCGGGCAATGCGGTTCATTATAGCCAAAGGTGAAGTGATACCACCTGCTCCACCGCCAGCGGCGATTGGAATAGATGTTACTTCGCCAGTACCACCAAGATCAGAACCACCAAAATCAGTGATATCCAACTTGTTTGCTGCAAGTAATTCGTCAGATCCTGCACCTGAGTTGGCTTTAGTACCGTTAGTTGTAGTATTACGCACCCAGTTGGAAGGTGTCTTCCATCCAGACATGTAACCAAGAACTTCTGCATCATATGAGTCACGCAATTTATATCCTGCGCGGTCTGAAGCAAGGTCTTGGAAGGACACATGGCTGTGCGCTTCTTCGATATCGTCCACTGCGAATTGGAAGTAGTTTGCTTGATCTACAACCATAGTGAAATCGCTATCAACGAGATCTTGGGTTGCGAGTGTCGTACCCCTCTCGTAAGCTGTTATAGTTATGTCAGGTTCTTTGACAATTTTCACACTATCACCAAAATTTGCGATCTCGTTGGTGTAATCAGTGTTAGTAATTGCGTCGATCACTGAACTCTTGCGCAAGGCCAACTGGACCTTTTTGCTATAAAGTACTGGGGACCACGTCCCATTTGCAAGGTTGGTGTACCCTGATGCTGCTGGAAATGCCATTGTGAATTCTCCTAAATGAAATGGCTTAAATAAACCTCGACTACAGAAACTGTGCCACTCAAGGGAGTGCCAGTAGAAGAGGTAGCTAAATCAGATAAGTTTGACTCAGTGTCAGTTCCAACAGAGAGTATCACGCAAGCATGGTTCTCATGGATACTGGTAGACTTTGTTAATAATTTATCTGGGGGGTGGGCTTTCGGGTATACTTCTAAATAAGAAGTGTCCTCTGCCTTAATTTAATAATACGTTCATTATAACATATAATGTTTTTATTTACAATAGTTAATTGTTATATACAACCTCAGTTATCGGGCTGCACCGGAAATATCATAGTTGAATTTACCGGAAGAGATAGCCGCTTGAATAGCTTCTTCGTTAGCTTCGTACTCTCTGTCAGACATTTTCTGTACCATACTCTCAGAGAAAATGGCTTTTGGATTAGCCGTTGGTGCAGAAGAGTTTGTCTTTCCAACACTTTGCGCTGCAGATTTGCTTCCTTTACGATAGCCTGTCTGAGCTTTGTACAAATCAATTGTACTAGCAGCCCATGAAGCATCTGTGTTGTTCTTATAGACGCTATCTTGAATAGTAGGATGCTGTAAGGCAACCCAATCGTGGAAGCGTTTATCTTGACGTATAGATGCAAAATCTGGGTGCTTTTCTAGAAGCTGTTGTTCTGCAGATTTCTTATGAAGACTTTTCTCAAATTGTTCTACTTTTGCGAGTCTTTGCTCACCAAGCTCCAAAGCTTCATTAGCCCTTTTTTGGGCAATGCTATCAACAATTTGGGCAACGTCAGGATACTTTTTAGACCATGCTGCAATTTCTTCATCAGTTTTTGGAAACTTAATTTGTTTCCTAGTCGCTGCATCAAGCTGTTTTTGAACGTCGGCAACTTGTTGTGCAGCCTGATCGCGCACTGTTTGGATATGTCTTTGAATATCTTGATAACGCTTTTTATAGGATTCTTCTTCAGCATTTAATTGCTCCACTGGTTCTTGTGGTTGCTGTTGTGCCGCTAACTCTTCACTGTAAGTCATGTTATCTTCAGGTTCAGGGGCGCGAGAGTATTTTTGTTTCTTTTCCATTTATAACTTTCTGGGTCCGACAAGTCGGGTATCCATATCAAATAGCAAATACAAATTTCTGTTTTTTCATAATTGCTGGTAGCGGTTTTGATGTAGGAGATAATTCTTTATCCTCTTCATCGTCTAATTGATCGTCTACTTGTACTGTAGCGACCTCTACATCCATCTCTTCTGATGGAATCTCTTCGGGTGTTTCTCCCTCCTCGTCGGCTTCTTCTTGTTCGGTATCGTCTGAGGCTTGTACTTCGGTTTCCTCAGTGCCTTCGCTACCGGATTTATCCGAATGATACCCTGTGTTTTCGCAATGCTCACAACCTCTCCCCTGACACATGGGGCATTCAACAGTACCCTCAACGTCTACACTCTGAATAAGGCCATCCATCTTCATAGACATTAGCCCCATTTCTGCTTCAGCTTGCATTCCCATGATATGCTTTAAGCCATGATATTTTACTACATGCGCTGGAAGTACATACTCTCCAGTACTAAGATTTGCTTCAATATCATCTCTGACATTCTCTGCAGAAGAACCTAGAGGAATAGGGTTTCCTGACACATCATCATACCCCATAAAGCCACAGTCTCCGGTACAATCACCTTCGCAACCGCAAGCCATTCCCCCATGATACATTTTTACAGGTAAATCTTCATCATCCACTATTTCATTATTTTGTAATGCTAGTTGGACTTCACGCTCTGCATTGCTGAGAAAGCCATCTTCATTAGTATCTCCTTCAGAGACATCTGCTTGTTCTTTGTTTTCAGCCATTTTTATGTCTTCTTCTGAAAGACCCTTTTTGCTGTCTGCTAAATTCAAATCACTTTTTGCCATTTCTATATTTACCTTAATGTTGTGAGAGCCTCTAATATCTGTAACTGGCTCTTGTCCTTCGTAACCGTCATAGAAAGTGTGTTTGCCTATAACCAAGGGATTGGAGCCGCCAAAGGAAGTTCCTCTGGCTTCTGTTCTTTCTCTGTTTTGAAAAAAAGTACTACCTTGAGAACCGTCTTTACCTAGCTGGATATAATCAACGAGTTCTTGTATTCCTTCTCGTAACTGGTCTTCGGGTACTGGAATGGCATCTATTGTTTTGTAGGTGTCTATAGGTTCAAATTCACCTGCCACTAATACAGAATCTATATCGTTACCAAATCTATCAGAGGCTAATCTGTTGAAGATAACTCCTCTAACAGCATCACGCCCTGCAACGCCCTCAGTGTTAGCTTCTGCCCAGACAACTCTTTCGATTTTCTCTAGGTCTTCTAAGCTGATCTGAAAGGTAGGTTCTTCAGGTCTAGGTTGGGGTTTTACGACTTGAAGGTTTGGTCTAGGTTGGGGTTTTAAAAAGCCTTCATCCATAAAAGGAGTTCCTAAATCAGTTAATAAAATAAATAGTAAATAATTCATTCATCATTCAGCCCCTTTGAGAGTTTCTTCACGCAGTGTGCTAAAGCGTCTTAGCTCTGCTATTGCGCCTTGAAAGCGAACAATGGTGTCCATGTCTCGCTCTGTAGATAGCTGTTGAAGTAAAAGGTTAATTCTGATTTCTGCGTAATCTTGTAGACATTTGAACTGATCTTTATCGTTCACCAAAATCAAAAGATTTCTGTAAAATTCTTTATCCATTAATAGATCTTTTATTGAATAGGTGGTGCAGCTTGCTGTTGTGGTTGGTTACCGCCATTGTCTCCACCACCGCCCCCTGTAAATCCTTGGGCATCTGGTTCAGGTGCTTGGGGTACTGGTGCGCCTTCAGGTACTCCCTGCGCTGGTGATCCTTGTGCTTGGACTGAAGCAGGTGGCGCTGGTGGATCTGGCATCATAGCTTTTATCTCAGCCATCATTTGTTGTTGGATAGCGGCTTCTCTAGGATCGTTGAGGATCTTGTCTTCATCCAAGTCCATCGATGCTGCTAGTTCTCTGAGTATGTAGTCATATTTCACGAAAGGAGCCATCTGTTCATTGCCTGTCATTTGCATGAACTGTAGTAGGCGTTGGCTACGAACTTCATTACGCATAAGGCTCTCTGTACCTCTAGCCTTAACGTCCAAGTCTCCTATTAGTTCTTTATCAAAGTTAAACTGCATATTGAAAGCAAACAGGCTCTTGCCCAATGGGCTGAGTAGATAGTCATCGATGTTCCGGACCACTGCTTTGATGTTTTGCGCTGCAGCCCCCATCAACATAGACATACCACTGGCAGTTCGTCCTACACCGCCAACGGCTCCAGATCCATGCGAGTAACTAGGTATACCAGTAGCCTCATCAGCTAACTGTCTACTCTTATCAAACATCATTAATAGCTCTTGGCTGACGTTCTTAAACGAGTGGGAATGTATGCTCTGGCCTGGAGCGCCTTGCTGTCTCCTAAAAATCTTGCCTGGATATATAGACATGTCTTGGCCTGGAACTAAATTAGTTTCATCTATTTCTATCAATAGGTTACCAGACAAAGCTCCATTATCGACTGCCATTCGCATGA
>Ga0098038_1001332_pt1 | contig 10642 bp, 14 predicted proteins | sample 5B_taG_FD_75051 | JGI IMG/M metagenome (GOLD analysis project Ga0098038, IMG submission 75051) | Marine viral communities from the Subarctic Pacific Ocean - 5B_ETSP_OMZ_AT15132_CsCl metaG | ecosystem: Environmental > Aquatic > Marine > Oceanic | place: Pacific Ocean | collected 2015-01-08 | reverse complement strand
CGGTCAGATTGCAAAGGCATTTCTGCACCTACCATAGATAGGAAACCAGAGATAGTACGCTTACCGAAGCGCTCTACTTCTTTTTCAAGAACTTCCGGTAACTCGAATGAGTTATCAAAGTTCATAGCGCTAAGGGCGATATAGTTTTCGCCAGTAGCTTGCTTGATAGGACGTGGAGTTACACCACTAGTCCCAATTGTTAATGTTGCCATTTTTAATTAAGTTTTAAATGGATTATTTTCTAGTTTTAATCTTAAGCCTAGATCCTCCTTCACTCGGATTTAATACACGGTATGTGACACCATTCGAAGCTTTGACTTTTTCGTGAACCCCTCTCGGGCCCATATCAACATTCTTCGCTTTAGCTACACTATCTTTAAGAGCGTCTGTACGACCTTGCTCATAAAAATGTTGTGCAATTTGGTCCGGGTTCATAGCTGTAAACAAAGATTTGTGGTAACCCTTGGCATCAGACATCTCACCGTTTTTATCTAAGAACTTCCCGATAAAGTTATTGATGTCGCCCTGAGTTTCACTAACCTCCTTAGCGTTCTTAACATTAAAGCGATACTTTTTTTCACCTACATTAAAATCGAAACCTTCGAATTTATCGGAGAAAACTTTCGCGCTCTCTTGCTGAAAACGTTCAGATTGTCTTTTAGCTACTTTAGCAGACTCTTGACTTTCCTTATTATAGCGATCAAAAAAATCAATCGCTTTTTGCTGTTCTGGATTTAAGCGTGTATCCGCTTTAATCTCATTATAGTATTTATTTTTAAGACCTTCTAAATGACTCTTAGCTTTTGAAAGCTCTTGTTTTCTTTCAACTTTTTTACGACGTATCTCTTTTTCGTCGTCAATGTCTTCGTCGTAAGAAAACTTATCATCCATTAAAAAGTTTATATCTTCCGCGTCTAAATCTGGATTAGCCGCTTGATAGTACTCGCGCAATAATGCGTTTTCATTTAAAGAAGAATAATCTGTATTAAGCCGCACATAATCTTCTAGCGAACCACCTGTTTCATTCATAAAGTCTACAACTTTTTGAATATTTTCAGGTAATTGCTTTCCCGCTTCTGTCGCTTCAGCAATAGCCTCTTCAACTTCTTCGTGAAGTTCTTCAGCTACTTCTTCAACTTCTTCTTCTGTAATTTCTCTTAGTACAGGCGCTTCTTCTACCTCTTGCTCTTCAACAACATCTTCAGTGCTGTTACTTTCTCCGGTAGATTCTTCAACTGTTTCTTCGATGTTTTGTTCTTGTACCTCTCCGCTAGTTTCGGATTCGTCGCGTACAGAAACCTCATCTGTGCTTTGCTCTTGAACGGCATCTTGACTAAAATCTAATTTAACGTCGCCGTCTTCATTATAACCAACGACTGGTTTAACTTCTTCACTCATGATAAAATATTATATAATTATATACTGTTATTATTACTTAGGATCAAAGGTTCCTAAACCGAAACCACCGCCTAGTATATCGTTGCCCCCAGACTCGAATTGTTTGGGAGATCCACCGCTCTGGCGTTGCTCTATTAATTCGCTTTGCTGAGAAGCTTGTATTTTTGTTCTTTCGTCTTTACGATCTTCTTTTTCTGTATCTCTTTTCTTTAACCCTTCAGCTTCAGCACCCTTAAGCTGCATGTTGTAATTAAACTCAAGCTCCATAAGTTGTTTCTTAAGTTCAACCTCTCCCTGCATTTTTCTTGTTTGTAAATCAGCTTTAAGCTGCTCGAGCTGCGCTTTTGTTTGGAACAGTGCTTGATCTTTCTGAACCTCAGCCTGTGCTGCAACCTGCTGCGCTTGTGCATTTGCCTGTGCCTGTGCTTGAATATTTTGCTGTTGCATTTTTTGGTCGCGCTCTAATTTTTTCTTGCGACGCAACTTTAGTAGTTGGTTTGCTAGCTTAAGATTTTTAACTTCTCTAATATCAATAGCGTCTTCAAGATCAACGAGGCCAGCAGATAATGCTGTTTGAATATTGTTTTCTAATCTTGCTTTTTCTTCGTCATCTGGTGATAGCTCTAAGAAAATACCAAAATCGTGCATGTGTAAATCCGCCAGCTCTGCTAAGGTCATGGTGTTAAAGCCACCAATTTTCTGCATGAAAGCGCTTGCTGCACCACCGTATTCTAAAACATCGGAAACACGCAATGATAAACATTCTGCTATTTCTTTAGTTAAGAACAAACCTGAATCTAATATATGCCTTGTAGCCGTATTTGAATTAGCAGCCGCTAATTTTTGAACACCCACTAATGCTCTAGAATCTGGCGTAGAGCCGTCTCTCGCCTCATTTAGCCCGGTTACATCGCGAATCATTTGCATATAATAGTTATATGTTGTAATAAGCGTTTGTAGTTTATTTCCACCCGAACCAGTAGCAATTGGCTGAATAGGCACTTTGCCTGGGTTCATATCCCCTTCTTGCGTAAACGAGCGCCCAATAACAGAGCCCGTTTGGAAGAACATATTAAGCGCTTCCTGCGGACTATAATTTGTTCCATTACCCAAATCAATTTCAGCGAGGCCGTCTGCATCTAAATAAACGCCGTCCGGCATCATTTTTTGCATTACCTGTTGTAATTTTAAATGGGTAATTTGGATCATATCCGCAAAGCCAATACAACGACTAACTAAAGATTCAATACGGCCTTTATACATTCTAGGCGCCACAATGCTATAGTTCATTTTAACTTTAGCGCTATCGCTTTTTGGGCGCATCATATTTTTGCAAAGCTCCCACTTAAGCATTATGTCTGTCCCCAATATCATAACACCGTCATATAAAACTTCTAATGATCTAGAAATTTTACCAAAGTCTTCGCTTTCTGCCGGAGGATTGTATTGGTCGTCGCGTTCAATAGATTTATTAGCGCCTGTAGCAGTTACCTTAGTTTTATAAACTTCGTTCATGTATGTTTTATAATTAAAGTATAAAACTTGAACCAGGTTGTTGTCTTTTCTTCGGTCGTCTGTATAAATTTTATTACCCGTACCGTGGTATTGCTTACCGCCTTGATCTTGTATGTTTTTAAGATCTTCGTTAGTTAAATAAGGAAACTGCTTAGCAAGCTCGTTAATTGGTATAGTTTTTATTTCTCCCACATAATATAAGTCTTCAAAATAAGGAGACTCAGTATGAGAATAAACTATATCCGCAGGGTCTACATAATCAACCGTAATACCCTGAGAGTTAGAATAAGAATTCTTTACAGCGCCAATACCAATTGTTGCAATATCATAATATGTTCTTTTCTTAATAAGATCATAATTATTTTCGTCTAAAATAGTATTGATAGCCGTTTCTTCTGCTATCTCTATACTTTGTTTGTAGCTTAGCTGCATATGAAGCTCAAGCTCTTCTTTAGACTCAGGCAATGTAGTAGGATCGTTTTCGTACATGTTTACCCCAAAGGTTTCTTGCACAAAATCGTTATAATCCTTAGTCTGCATATCTCTAATAACAGACTCCATATATTTAGTGCGCTTTTCTACACCATAAGGATCCTGAGAATACGCTTTAATATCAAAAGACCTATCTGAAATGCCGTTTACAACAATATCTACAAATTTAGATAAAACCGGTACCGGCTTCCAATCTAAATTAAGATAAGATAAATCACCATTAATAGATAATTCGTCTTTATATTTTTGTATACTTTGTTCACCTCTGGCGTATAAACGTAAATTATGGTAGGAGTTTTGATTGCTTCTGTATCGCGATGTGCCATTATCATTGTTAAACCATTCTTGCTGAATAGCTTGACCAACTTTAAGGCCATATTCTACCGAAGCTTTTTCCTGATCGCTAGCCACTTGGCTTGGAAAGTAATTACCAAAGCTTGTATAAGCCATATTATTTTATTATTTTTGAAGTGAACCCCTCTTGCTTATAGCGAGCAATATTAAGGTTTAATTTTTGTCTCTGCGTTTTAGCTACTGGTCTATATAAATCTTTATGGCAAGCCATAATCGCCAGCCCAGAGCTTATAGCGGCATCAAACTTAGTTCTATTATTTATATCAAACTTAGACCAATCGTTTAGTGTGTCGTTAAAATACATGTTACCATAAACCCCTTCGGCAATTTGCCCAACGTGATCGTTAATATACATTTCAATTGCTGCAGCGTGTGCTTGCTTCATATCCATGCTGGAGTTTGGTACACCACCAATTTCTTTTTCAGTTACGGAAAGCTTGTTCCATAATCTGTCGGGCCGGTTCATCGAATAACCTCTGTATCCTCTTCTTTTAAAGTGATACAATAATCTTGGTTTGTTATTCTCAGCAAGTATTGGCATTCCATAAAAAACGCACGCCATAAGCACGTCTTCGAAAAATATCTCTGCTGTTTGAGGCCTAGCTATATATTCTAAAAAAAATGAGCTAGGTGGTGCATCTTCCATTGTAAACTTAGTAAGTCCGTGCAATGCACCTTTAGAGCCCCTGCCGTCAGTCGTACCCGATATGTCGTAGCTATCACAACCAAACGCGCCTATATGCTCGTTTGCTGGGTATTTAACTCCGTTTTTAATAATCCACTTGTTTTGTAAGTGAGATCCCGGAATCCAAGATACTTTAAATCTTCCCTGCGGGCTGGGCATAAAAACTATTTTTGTGTCTTTTACACCGTTTACCCATTGAAAATTACCCTGTGATATAATATTACTATTACGCAGATCTTCGTTATAATCAATCTGTTCGTAAATTTTTGCTAAGTTAAATATACTATTTTTTGTTTCATCGCGAAATGCGTGTTCTTCAGTGCGCGGAAACTGTCTATAGTATTCGTTTAATGCGTCTTGATCTTTTCTTAATCCTTCAACTTCGTTTTCCCAATAATCTATAACGCCCTGTTCAATAACATCGCCAAAAGGATCCAAAATACTTTCGCTAGGATTGTTAAACACAGGCTGCCCGTATTCATCTATAAATCCTTCGTAGTTCCATTCCATAGGAATAAATAAAGAATACAAACCAGACTTTGTTTGGCCGTTAGAGTTTCTTTTTGTTACGTCAGAATCAGAATATAGCTTTTTAAAATTATCACCGCCTTTATCTAAAGCATTTGATGTTGAACCCATCATACACTTTCCAATAATACGGGAACCAAGTCTTAACGTTGTTTTGGTAACTCTCCAGTTATTGAGGATGTTATCCGGCTTTTCCCATTTACCGCTTTCGTCATGGACAAGCAGTTTAAGCTTTTCGCCATCGTAAGAGTTGTCGCCAGTGTTTTTCCAGTCAATTGTTGTATCAAGTCCTTCAAGTTCTATTTGTTTTTCTTGTGATTGTATTGACTTTCTAGTAAGCTTTGATGCTGGAACCCTATATGCCAGTTCAGTTTTGGGTCTATCCATACCATCTTGTATAGGCTTGAAGAAAAAAGGATAGTTAACTGATATTGGCACAACCTTATCGGTAAACATCTTTTTAGCATCGGAGCCTGTTTTTGATAAGATACCAAATCTGGCGTCACTTGATATTGTTGCCATATTGACGGTTTCACCTGATGCCATAAATGAGAATCCACTCCGTCTGTTCTTAAGATAGCACATTCCGTAAGATCTTCGATCAGCCTTGCACGCCTCCCAAAATATGTAAAACAGCCTATTGGCTTCGCGATAATCGGGGTGTCCGACGTCAATCTTTGACCATTGCAAATACATGTAATGAGTACCAGTGATATAAGTAGGTATTCCCTTATTGTAAAACCAATAACCCTGCTCGCGTCTGTTGAATTCTTCATCAATATATGCTTCCCATTTGCTTTTAAATTCATCAGGATAACTTTGCCAGTCAAATATACTTTTAATATTTTTAAGCTCCTTAGGATAGTCTGAAACAGTCCACTTGTTTGCGCCTTTGCTAAGGTTTTTAGGCTGAGGAGGTAAAGCTATGCGTAAATTTTGTATTTCAATAACTTGCCCTATCTGGCCAGTACTGCTAATTACAATAATATCATGCTCTTTGTTGTACCCATACTCCCAAGACTTAGATCTGTTTAGCCTGTTTATAGTTGTAAGCTTTATTGGCTCTACTACTTTTACTAGATCAGCTTCGTACATTATCTAGATCTTTTTTCAGCAAACCCAGAAAAGGTTTTCTTTTCTTTCTCTTCTTTTGGTTTGTTTTCTAGGATACGCTCTTCTTCTTCAATACGTGTAAGTATTTCAAAAGCGTCGAAGATTGCTAGCTTTTTAGTCGCCGCTGCGTTTTTTAATCTATCGGCAGACACATCATCTTCTGTATTAGTTATGATTTTTTCTTCTGCTACTTTAATTAATTCGTCAACTGCTTTGCGACCAGCTAGGATTATACTCTTCTTCGTCTCCTTGGTATTCATATTTAATTGTAATTCTTTTAAGAGGAACTCTATACAGCCTTTCCCCTTCAATATTAAATTCGTATTCACTGCTAGGTGCAAAACCTATAAGGTTTCCTTCATAGCTTTTATCTGAAGAATATTTAACAATACCTTTCAGAGGCTCTTCGTTTTCTATAGAAAGCTTGCTTTTACTTTTAATAGGCTTTACAAAACAAAACCCGTTAACACACATCCACTCCCCACCGCGCTTATAAGCATATACTTGATCAGGTTGTACGAAAAATTGTTTTTCATTATAATATGCTTTACTATTTTTTTCGTTGCCTTTTATATCTCTAAACCTTCTAAAAACATTGTGATGAATAATAACTTCATCCCCAACATTTATATCTGTTGGTTCAGCAATGGGTAACGCGGTTACGATACCATGTCTACTGGTGTATTGGTGGTTTTGAACTTCTGTATTTAAAAGTAGCTCTTTGCCGTCTATTTCTTTTTTAGATGATGATCTCGAATGTTTCGGAGTCACCATAAAGTTAAAGACGCTTTTCATTAGTACTTTAAATCGTATTCAACAGAAACAGCCATGTTTTTATTAAAATCTTTCCAAGGCATAATCTCGTCCGCTTTTTGAATATAGATAGAATACTTATCTTCTTCTTCTATAATGTTAACTATAGTATGTCCGCCATATACTTCCTGCCCAACAGAATAGTGCATAGCGTCATTTTTATAGTCCTTCCCTACGCTTATTTTTCTAATTACTTGCATTGGGTAAGTCAACGAGCTCGCCCGTCATTACGTTAATTTCTTTATTACCGTATTTTTTAGATAAGATAGCTCTTTGCTCTTGCATATCGTTAATTAACGATTGTACTTCGTTAATTACATTTTTCTTTTGAATTTCAATGCTGCCTATATTAAATTGGCCTTGGTTAATTTTATTAACAAGCACCTGCAGGATATCTAATTCTTTTTTTGTTATTTTTTTCATTTAATTTTATTTAATTGTTTATGTTAATTATGCGTTATAATTGCTCAGCTTTAATCCGGATCGTCTTCTGGAAACCAGCTAGCCGGTAAAGTGGCTAGACTTGCTAAATCGCTAGAATAATCTGCGTGTGCTATAACCGCAAATAAATTGCCATCTTTATGCTCTACAAGGTCTGCCCAATGTGTACAGTTTACACCATCGTAATTTGATCCTTGCGTTACCTCGTCATCGTATGCTTTGCATTCTGCCTCTGTTCCTATATAGTACATATTATTAGCTGTATGTGCCGTAGAAGTCATTTACGGCTGTGTTAATGTCTGAGACGTCCGAGTCGTAATCCGCATCCCAAAGTACATATTCTGAAGTTTTAGCATTGGATGTGTGTGACCCTACTGTAAGACCAAAATACCAAAGTTCGTGCGTACCCGTTCCGTTTACTGTTGTTGAACTTGTCTTAGGGTTCTCAGCGTTTTGATAGAACTTAACATTGCCACCAGTATCTCCGTGACTAACTATAAAAATATTAGGGTCCATCAAGTCAACATTAAACCCTCCATATTGAAAACCAAAACTTTGACCTCCAGACTTTAATTCCATTGATTGACCAAACGATGCGTTCCAAAATTGCCATTGACCCGCAGAGCTTGAAGTACCAACCATCATATATTCTCTTGCATTAACTGCATCGCCAATATTTGTGACTAATAATTGGGTCAATGTCTTATTAGGAACAGCAACTTTATTGGACGTATTATTACCCATGTTCATCGTGCGGCCCGTTGCAAAGTCTACAGACGGTTTCCCGTTTACCGTTACTACACTACCGCCCGACTTGATTACAGGCATAGTAGAGAATGTTGTGTTGGTCATATCGTGACTAGCTGTACCTTCTTGATTGTACCACTTACTCACATATACGTTGCTATCGCTCGGCAAACTTGCTGTGTCTAATTCACCGTTACTATCAAAACCAATATCGGTAAAGTTTGAGCCATCGGGAGTAACTTGTATTGCGCTCCCCGCATAGTCGCTCTTTAGCTTTCTCAAGCTGTAACCTACTAATGCTCCGCTGTATGTATCTAGCAAAGGCGTAGTACCTCCACCACCGCCTCCTGCAATTTTAAACTTATTTATACCGGCGCGAATTGAAAGCTTCATACGCTATCCTATTTTTAAAATATCAGTCGCAGTTGTTCCTGTGCTTACCAGGTAGTCTACGGCAATAGGTAAAAAAGTTCCAGCCGGCACTCCTTTAAATATTACATCAACATCATTAGCACCTAAGTTTGTAGCGCCACCGCTTATATCTAGTACGCCTGCCATTACAACAGCTACATCGCCGGCACCTCCCACATATAGAGAAGCACCCGCTAAATTTGTAGCAGCTGAAAAAGTATCGCTTTTAGTTATAGCAACCGCATCTGTTGCAAAACCTGTAGTTGTTATATTCGCCATTTTATATTTTTATTTTTTTAATTAACAGTTCCATCTGCGGCGTGCCGCACGGCCTCGCTCGCTTGTCCAGCTTTTAGAACGCGCACAAAAAGCTTTGCGGCGCTTAGCAGCTTTACCACCCGGTTTTAACTTTTTAGGGTCTTTAGTAACAGCGGTTTTTAATTTACTACCAGGATTGTCTTTTCTATATTTTTCTACTCCCGCTTTCGTCATACCTCCCCCGGCTGCGGCACCCGTACCTGTTGGGTTTGCTTTATTATAATAGCCTAAAGATTTTTTACGTGACGGAGCATCGCCTTTCTTTTTAGCCGGTGAATCTGGGCACGGACAATCTTTTGCTCTTCCCGATGCTTTTTTAGTTATAGGTGCGCCGTACATAATTTATTTTTTAGTTTTATCATACGCTTCTTTTTCCCAGGGTAAGTTTTTAGCCCCTTCCATCATATCAGCTCTTTTATAAACTCTAGCCGGTGATTTAGTGTTAGGCTTCCATGTAACAGTTTCGTTATTATAATCCAAACGGCCCTGCTTCATTTGATCTAAATGCACTTTTTCGTGTTCTACCGCTGAATTTATTTCTTTTTGCGATAAACTTTTATCCACGAATATAGTTCCATCTCTATTGGCTTCTCCCATTATACCTGGCTCTAAGTCTTTTTCAAATACCGGTGTTCCATATTCTGAAGCTTCTTCGTTTATACCAAATACCTCCGCTATTTTTTTAAGCTTAAATGCCATTATCTATCTTTGTCTTTAATCATATCGTCTATAGCTTTATTATAAACTTTATCACTATATGATTTATTTTTGTAAAATTTACTTGACGGCCCAATTGGCAAATCTTCATGCCCTAGCATTACATTGTACATACGGGTGATCAACCGCTTCCCCTTAGGCGAAACTTTAAAAACACTATATTTAATTGTAGTTCTATTTCTATGCCTCCAAGTATCTATCCAGCCGTCTCTTCTTAAGCGTTCCCAGCGGTTTTTATCCCAAGCGTATGTGTACGTGCCGTTAATAAAATCATCACGTGTAAAACGGCCTTTACAATCTAAATATATAAGCAACTCTAGGTCTGCGTCTAAAATATCATAGGTTTTGCTAGCCCACTTGCGAACAAGCCTATAATACTTGAATAAATTTATATCTCGTAGATCGTCGGGCGTTAGCCTCATTCTACAATAACAACGTCGCCGAGATTGATAACGTGATACAACTCGTCGTTCCATTCGATACCGTGGCCAGCGTGTCTATCATAGCGAATAATATTTCCAGCCTCTATGCCTTCTACTTTATTGCCAACAGTAACAACCTCTGCCTTTAGGTACCTAACGTCTTTATTTTGTTCTTCAGTGAGCTCTAAACCGCCTACTTTCTTTGGCGCTTCTTTTATCTTGCGGATGACTATAAAATAATTAATTGCCTTCATGCTGCTTCTTTAATTGTTGTTTAGCCATTTTCGCAAGTCTAGCCTGCTCCATCTTGCCCATAACCTTAGCTCTTTGTTCTAGAACAGTTAATATCTGTATCTTACGGGCATAAGGCTTGTTTATCTTTTTTACTTTCGCTATTGTTCTTTTAGCATCCGCAACTGTAGCAAATTTAATGCTTACAGTATCTTTGGGGTTTTCGTCTGTATATAAACGTCTACCGCTTCCTTTAGGCTTTTTGCCTGTACCTTCTTTAGGATCTGCCATTTTCAATACGCTTATTAGAAATTATACAATCTGCAGACATAATAGTTGTGGCTACGCTTACCGCATTTTTAAGCGCCGTCTTGGTTACAAGCACTGGATCTATAATACCAGCATCTACCATATTAACGCGCTCGCCTGTTTTTGCATCTATACCATCGCCCACTTT
>Ga0098038_1001330_pt1 | contig 10648 bp, 22 predicted proteins | sample 5B_taG_FD_75051 | JGI IMG/M metagenome (GOLD analysis project Ga0098038, IMG submission 75051) | Marine viral communities from the Subarctic Pacific Ocean - 5B_ETSP_OMZ_AT15132_CsCl metaG | ecosystem: Environmental > Aquatic > Marine > Oceanic | place: Pacific Ocean | collected 2015-01-08 | reverse complement strand
GCCATCGCCACCCCCAGTGCTAATTCTTCCATCACCAATTGGAGAAAACCTACAGATACCAGTGACAGTAGACATAGAGGAATTAGAAGATGATTCATTTGAAGATGGTATCATGTGGGACTTCGAGGATGTCGAATGGGAGGAATTTGAGTTAGATGAGTTACCAGAAATTGAGTTTGTTCCAGAAGAAATTGAGACAGAGGAGGAAGAAGAAACAGCTTTCTTTGATGATGGAGAACCGGAACAGCCAGATGAAGTACAATCAGAAGTGGATCTAGACTTTGTTCTTGAGGAATTTGAGGACATTGAAGAAGTAGACTTTGAGGAGTTAGACGCTGATGAGCTTGACGACGAAATTATTGCTGAGATATTACAGGATGAAGAAGCTGTTGAGATCTTTCTGGAAGAAGTCTTAGAAGATAATCCAGATTTTTTTGAAGAAGCTACCGGAGATCAAGTATCTGTAATCTTTGAGTCAGCGCCAGAACTGTTTAACGAAGCATCTGACGAAGTTAAAGAAGAATTAGAATCTGAAATAAACGTGTTTGCTGGCGGTTTAGAAGATTATGTGCCAGAAGATTCAACTATATCCGTTGATGAAAGGCGGAGTATTATTGCGGTGACGACAGCGACTGCTACAATAGCTACAGTAGCGGTTACTAGACCTACACCGCCACCACCAACTCCAAGACCTACAACTCCAACCCCTCGACCTAGCAGTCCATCGGCTGTTTCTCCCAGTGGTCCAACAATTAGGAGAAACAATGATAAAACGTAAACTTAAACGAGTAACCAGGGAAGCGTTTATTCTTAGCCTTACCGCTGGTTCGACAGGCATTGTGCTGATTACGTTGTCCGGCGAGACAAGAGAGTACGGTATATGGATTACTGTAGCAAGCGCGATCTGTCATTTTGTTGGTGTGTGGATTGATTGGAAAGAAGAATAAAAAACAAAACCCCCCCCAATAAACAGAAAGGCATTCAAAGGGGGGGTTTCGCAACCAATTAAGAAAGGAGGATTCCTTATCAATATTAATAGTACAGTGCCACGTTCTATGTTGCAACGTTATGTATGATTAAATTATGGATTGGCGAGAAAAAAGTGCGTGCAGAGGAATGACTGAGATGTTTTACAACGACTCTCATCGAACTAAATGCCGAACAATATGTCAGAATTGCACAGTGCAAAAAGAATGCTTGCAAGAGTCAATAGAGCTTGAGGACATTAACCAACCGTTCTTTGGTATTCGCGGTGGCATGATACCTAGTGAACGTATCCGTTGGCGTATGCGTCGAACAAAAATGAATTTAGATTAGGAACAAACCCAGTGATGCCAACTATTAGGTGACCTATAAATAAGGTATCCGCTAACAAATATATTAGCTCGCGGGTCAAAGGGGCTTGCTCCTTCAAAGCCAGCGGCTCTGGCTCTTGACTCCCACCAAGTTGACATTTGTTGCATAAGCCCTGATGCTCCGCTTGGATTATACGCATCTGGGTCACCACCTGATTCGCATTCCATAATGTTCAAAAACCTGTTTATATCGCTAGTGCGACCCCCATAATAGGTCACAGCTTCAGTAACTAACCCTCTGTAGCGTTCGACTTCAGGTCTGAACGTGGCATTTGGGCTGACAGTTGAATACAAACGCACTCGTATGTTTCGTTCCATAGCCCATTGCCGATGATGCTTATGCGTAATACGACCATACACACCATCCTGGTCAACACCCATCCACCATTGCAACCATTTAACTCTAGGGCTTTCCTCTAACCACTCGTACTCTGTCGATAACGTAGTTTCCTCAAGCACATTCCATTGTATGTAAGGTTCACTTGGTGTAACGACTAAAGCGCACAGGTATATGAAACAACTAATCACTAGGTAATTCCGTTTCCCAACATTGCTCACAGATCCACATGTTTGTTCTGCCACTTATCATCATTTCACGAAACGCTGGTGATGATTTGCCCCAAACATCTTGCACTAAAGCTCCGTTCATGTATCTATCCCATTTTTCTTTCTGAGTAAATACTTCTTCTTCTCGAGAACAGGCGTAGCATGTTAACTCTAAACGTTTATATAGTGTTACCATTTAAACTCCTTGTAAGGGTCGGCGTATTGCCGGTAAACGGCAAGCATTTCTGCTGCAAAATCCGCATCCATAACGCACACTCGACCTACTGTCTTACCTGCAACGCTTCTGCGGTCACCATGTATGCAGAACAGCATCCATTCTGAATCTGCTGCTTTAGCTACCTTACGGACTTTGGACACCCACGGAAAAATAGTCCATCGCTTACGATACTTGACTTCAATTATGAGTCCAGTTACCCCCAACTGGATATCGTGCGATTCTTTTCCCGCAGGTGTCCTTACTGCATCGCCATGCCCCCAAGCCTTTAGCAACGCAACTATCTCGTTCTCGCCTGTAGTTCCCTTCTGTTTGGCTTTAGACACTAATCTCACCGCCGTAATAGGATTCTATATAGCTGTCTAGCATTCGTCTAATCATACCTGAACGTGACCTGCCTTCATCTAAAGCCAGGTTGTCGATTTGTTCGTTTAGTTCACTAGGTATTCTTATCGCTATTAATTTATCATTCTTCATACATTTCATCTCCACAGTTAGGGCAACAGCCCCGATTCTTGACTATGACAGAGCCAATGTAGAATCGGCAGTTCTGGCATAAAATCAAGAACGGTGACTTGTTGCGTAGTTTTTCTTTCTTCTGTTCAAAGTCGTCGAACACTAGAACCAATCTTCATCAGTCATAGGTTTCCCATCCACTATGGCAGTAGCTCCTTGATATGGGTCTGCCTTTCTGTCAGCTCGCACAACTGTGGCTATGTCCCACACGCTCATTGACCAACCTGTTTTAGCTGTTCCGTCTTTAGCTGTGTAGCTTCTGGATTTCAACCTGCCACGAACAATTACTCTGCTTCCTTTGTCAGTAGCATTAATGATCGCGTCAAAATGGTTTGTTTCGCCTTCCCTGCCCTCCCAGCAACTCAAGTCAATCCAGATCGTGTCGTCATCTTTCGTGGGCTGATAGGCTAATGCGCTTTCGATTAGCTGTTTGCCTGTTGATTCTACTGTTTTGTATTCCCATGACCGCCCAAGGTTGCCATGCACATATAGTTGATTTTCATTCAGAGTCATTTGACTTCTCCTGTTCTTCTTGTTTTTTAATTAGGTGATCGTGGAGTACATACATGCCAGTTCCCTGACCGCCATCTACCCACAGCTCAAGGCAACATCCCAGCTTTTCGGCGCATCTCCGGTAACTATTCGCCTCAATAAACTGAGCGCGAAAGCCTTGTGATTTGTTATTGCTAGGTCCGTCGTAATCTCCTGTAGATTCAACGACTGTCCACCTGCCATCTATCTGCACTTCTAAGCGCCACACTGATGCTTCTAAATTGCCTTCAGTGTCAAAGATGTCAGAGTCACGAACCTTTGACCAGTTGTGCGGACCCACAGCCGCCAACAATAATTGGGTTACGTTAGCGTGACTAACGAACTCCAAATCCCTGCCAGCTTTAGGTTTCGTTTCAACAAACCTTCTACTAACAGGTTTAGTTAACTGTATTAATTGTTTCATATTGTTTCCTCCGCTAAATTATTTCCGTGAAATGTAGCCATCTCAATACTTACTGTTCCTGGTCCTAATATTTGACACAAAGCGTTGTGGTTACAGTACCTGCAATTCCAAGGCTGACCTTTCTTAGCTCCGTAATCAGGTGGCTTAGTTACTTCGTAAGAGGCTCTGTTGTCATCGAACACTATCGGTGCGCTAACGTTGCCTTCTGTTATATCAGCTTGCACTCCTCTAAAGATTTCTAATTCTTCATGTGCTAAATCGTAAGGAGTTATACCATATTGAGGTATCGGTTCTTTGAACGGTATTATCCATTCCAGAACGTCACCTTGCTTCGTACCTGACCTAAAATCAGATTCCTTAGCTATGTACACCATGTGTATCTCTTGTATAGGTTTCTCTGAACCCAACGCGTACAACGATGCCTGCGCCAAATGATCTAACTTAGGCATATCGCTTTCTTTGGCGAGCTTAAAACCAAAGCCTGAAAGGGTCTTGATTTCAAGGAGCCTAAAGTAGCCTTCATCAAATTCAATAATGCCATCACAACTACCACTCAAGCTAACGCCAGTACCGCTTAAATCTATAGCTGTTTCATACTCGCCACCGAGTTTCGATAAGCACGCTTCTTGTACAGCTTCGTGCATGTGAGTCCCCATAGCGAACGCCATTAACGTTTGCTCAGAATAATCATGAATCATTGGTAGCTTTAGTGCGCTAAACGCACGTTGCCTAGTGCAATTCCCAGAGTCTGAAATCCTAAACGTGGTATTGCATGCTGTGGGTTTTGGTCCTTCCTCCTTATTCTTCTCACGCAGATAGCCACCATAGGCACTCTGCACATCACATGTTCTTCTCATACTTCCTCCTAAATGTTATATAAAGCAATACACTTATCCTAGCATGAATGTATGACAGAAACTCTCAGGTATAGCGAGGACAAGCAATTTTCTTAGTCTAAAACCCAAAAATTCCCCTACCGATTGCTCGATAGGGGAACTCCTGGAATTAGTAGTTACATCTCTCGCAGGGGCAGGGAGCATCTCCGCATGTACGGTAACCACCTTCATCTTCCCAGTAGTCGTTGTACTCGTAGAGTAGCTCGCCTTCTTCGTTGTATTCACCACGTTTAACCATTATTCCTCCTTTCTCATTCGTATGATCTCCAAATGCCCAGAGTTAAAGAACTCATCTATTAAACGCATCGCATCGTGTATGTGTTCCTCTGCTTGCTCAATATCGGTACGATTAAAGCTGACGTAGGAATGCTCAGTTTCTTTAGACCAGTACTGACCTAACAGATCAATGGCATCTTCTAGATTAGCGAAAGCACACGCTATGTCTAGCTTGTCATTGTTGTTCATATCATGCTCCTGTCTCTCTTTACGTTAGGCAATAGGTCTTTGTCCATAAACCAATATCCTAAATCTTCTAACTTTTTATTGAACTCTTTGTCTGTCCAATCCTCAGCGCAAGCGAACCACATCTCGCCAGTGCCAGCATGTAATCGCAAAGGTTCACCATGAACCCATATGGTTGGTTCCTCTAGGCATATCCAAAACCATGTTGGGTCTTTGATGTTGTAGATTTCAAACGATGTTTCCTCATCGAAACCTTCCCATTTGATGGCGACATAGTAGCCAGCGTCAGCGATAAAGGTTCCTGTACCTATTGTGGGTTCATGGTTACCTTGTGATCCAGCAGACAATAGTCGTGGTTGCCACCAGCAAGCGATTTGTGCATGACGCTCTACTGCTTGGTAATGGTAATCATGTGTCCACAACAACCAATCATTTGTGGAATACCAGTTATGTGTTAGGTAGTGAGATTGGTCTTTATGCCAATTTTTAGGGAACTCTTGATGGTATCTCAAAGCATGTAATAGCTGTTCCTCTTGCAACACTGAATGGAGATCAAGATTTCCGTGTCTTGGTCTTGCATTGTAAAAATCCACCATCCATCGCTCCAATCTTGGAACACGAACAGGATCAGCGTTTGCAATTAGGTTCGCTATACGAACCTTCATTCTGCCGTTATCCCAGTATGCTTCCGTCAAGTTAGGCGCACATTGTTCACGCACCATGCTTTCAGGAACATCGCATTGGCTAGCTAATGCTTCTCTCGCTAACAGAATCATGTTGTCATGGTTGTCGTATGCGTAATCGCTAGCATACTCTTGCCACATATCAAGCTGTTCCTGTTCGCTAAGGTCAGCATGGTCACGTTTTACCCATGCTGGTATTTCATCTGCTAGTTCCTGTCTTGCTATGTGTTCCAAGACAGCTAATAAGTTTTCTCTACTCATTTTTCCTCTCTTTCATTAATATGTTTTTCACCACATCCGTTGCCACGAAAATTTCCGCATCCGACAGCAAACCCATCAGTAACTCCATCTGATGAATCCACTGGTAAACCACAAAAATCGCAGTACACATATTCACCATCTTCATTAGGTTCAACATGATAAGGATTAGGTGTAGCGGGAACATGCAGAATTTCTGTGTTCCCTATGGTTTTCTCTGCTTTACGCATATCACGCTTGATTGCTCCAAGAGGTACAGCTATCGCACCTAGATTAATCAAAGCGACTATTAGTTGTTTGTCCATACGAATCACGCATATACCAGTTCATCGTATAAAGCGTATTGGACAATGATGTCAGCATCGCCAGCATCTAGATCTAGGTGACGGTAGCCATGTGTCTCGTAGTGAGAACGTAAAGCTGTCGCTAGTTTCCCGACATCTGATTCTGGTGGTATATCTCCATACCCTGTTTCAGCTAACTTGATTAACTTAAGAATGCCATCATGGATAACGTCTGTGTCTAAAGTTATATTGGCATTGCTTGAAGCTCCCCAATCCTCCTCTTCTCCGATAGCAATATGCTTATCTGGATAGTACTCATTGACAATAAACCAATAGTTAATTCCACCTTCAACGGCAGTAATAAACGTATCTTCGAGAAATCCTTTCCTTTCTAATTGATTCTCAAATTCTCTTTTCATTTTGCTAGCCATCAAGCAACCACCTTTCAATACCATCAGTAGGAACGCTCCAGTTACCTAGAAATTCCTTGATAAATTCTCCATCAATAATTTTGTTACCGTGATACTCAAGTAGGTACTCGCACAGTTCCGTGTAGAAATGTGTTCGCAAAGCATGTGAGCAATCCTCACATATTTGTTTATTCACTTCATTAATGGTGTGGTATTCAGCACTAGCGTTAGGACACATGTCGCAATCTACTGCTTGACACTCATAACACATATAGCCATCTACCCTCACTACCTTCCATAGCTCCTCAACATACACTTCATTGTCAGCAGGGATACGATTCACGAATCTTCCCGAACCAAACTGTGTATCTTCAAAGCAATAAACACACGAATCTTCGTGTAGTTCATCCAATGTTATAATACTCATTGGTATTCCTTTCTGTTAATTGGTTTGTCGCTTACACCTATAGGTATAGAGCGATACGTTTATGTTAGCGCAATTTTGGAAAATCACACGGTTCGCTGCTCGACAATCAACTACCAGGAAATAGTCGAAACGTCACTTTGTCACTGGATAGCTAACCTAGCGGAGCGGAAATTAATTAAAGTATGAGTAGCATGTTGTTATACAGCGTGTAAGCTGTACTTCTACCAATTAAAGAAAGGACATTATGTCTGAATTATCATTCAATCAGTTGGACGCTATAAATCGTCTAACAAAAGCAGTAGCCGAGCTTATCGGTGAACATTTGCCCAGTAGTGAATCTACTGACACTGAAACTATTTGCAATAGCCAAAGGTTCCGTGACGAAGTTATTAGCATTCTCCGTGACGATCCCGAATGGATACTCAGTAGTCAAGCAGAAAATAAAGCTAATGATGTTTTTGATGAGCGGATAGGTGACGCTGAATTAGATAGTGGACAAATTTACTTTGACCAACGCTTTTATCGTGAAGTGTTTGGTGAAATTTCACATATGATTACCGAAGTTGTCGAAGAAGTAGTAGACGAGAAGTTAAGTAATCTCAAGATTGTAAGAGGGGAGGGATAAATGGATATAACAACGACCAATAAGTATGAAGCGACAGCATTGTCAGTTGATATGCGTGACCAAGATAGAACATATCATGCTGTATCTGTGTCAATTTACGATGACTATATAGACGTAAGATTCAACTACGATGATTTAGTAATCACGCTACCTATGTCATTGGGTAAGAAACTAATTGAAACAGCATCAGAACAATTAAACGCTATCTCCCAATCGGAATCCATAAGCTAATCAGCTTACCGACATAGCGTTTAAGCCGATTCCCACCCTTGCAGAGGGTGGGAATTGGTGTTTTTAGCCCTTTTACATCCCTCAGAATGGTCTAAACGAGTGTTTACCCTTACTGAAGTACCCTAAACACACATAGATATATCGAGTATTAGCGTTTATTTAACGGATTAATCAAGATTTACTAACATTGCTGCTCGATAACTGAACGCCTCCGAATAGTCCAACTGCTACTGGATGCCTAGACGGTTAACTTAACGGAGCGGGAAACTAATTCGAGATGAATACAGCAGGCTTGATTGTGTCGTGTATGCTTGAATCAACCTATTAAGAAAGTGAGTACCTATGAAGTGCTTTAAATGTAATGCGGATATGGAGTTCATTGATGATGAACTTGTACCGACTAATCTCTATGAATGGAGATTAGAAACCCACATAGATAAATTAATCCGTAATGGCGTAATTGATGAAGATGAGGGAGAACTAATGTTTTCAATGTTCTTTGATTGCGAACATGAGCTAAGTAGATCAGTAGCTTACGTTATGCGGAATGTTATGGATGACGATGATCGTAGAGTATTGGGGGTTCAATAATGCCTAGCAAGAAGATTAAGAATAAGAGATCAGTAGCACCATTTATTGAGGGTAATAAAGGCTATAAGGCTATTTGTATCCGTTGTGGGAATAAGACTTACGATGTATTTAATGAAACTGATTTAATGAATCTAAACAACTGCTGTAAAGGGGGTGAATAATGCCTAGCATAGAATTTATTGGTGTATCTAACGATGATGAGTTCCGTAAACAATGGGAACAGACTATCAACGTGGATGCCATTGACAACATGGACAAAGAAACATTGGACAAGTTAGCGGAGATACTTAAGAAAGTTAAGTAATCGTTAGAATTGGAATAAGCGTCTATCCACACCGGATAGGCGCTATTTCCATTTTTAGAGCTGTCTAGAATCCATTGAGAGCATCAAACGGACCGCTTACCCTTACTGAAGTACCTTGAACACACATAGATATATCGGCAATTAGGGACCAATAAACGATTGAACGTTATTTACTTTGTTATAGGCCTCGAATTGAACTGCCAGGTGATAGTCGAAACGCTACTGGATGCCTAGACCGGCAACCTACCGGAGCGGGAACAATTCGGGACTAGTTCCATGACCACCGTCCAGAGCTGATAGGATGAAATCAACCTATTAAGAAAGAAGGACATATGTACCCATTAGATTTAGAACACTATTTTCATAAACAGTGTGAGTACGGTTTGAATCGTTTACTGGATTATGTTGTTGAGGAGTACGGAGCTATCTGGACACAAGAAGTTTCAGAGTTATTGGCAGACGATGCTTACGATAACTTCACCTATCCAGTATTTAACGAAACTGAAGAGTTCGTATATTACAGCGACGCTATGGACTACCTACTACTTGGATGTAATGACATTCGGAGCGGAGCGGAACGGATACTTGACGTAGTTGAGTTCCTCAATGCTTACGATGAGGAATCATTCGGAGAAATCCTCTGGACTAAGCAGAGCATCAACTCTTGCACAATGGCTAATATGCTCCACTACTGGATTGGCTACCATTACGCAGTACCTAAGCTTCAAGAATTAAACGGGGCGTTCACCGACAGTTACAATGGGGTTGGCTAATGTCTCCAGTATTAGCATTTATACTTCTAGGCGTGTTCGTAGCCGTCATGATTGGATTAGATCGATGAACCCATACGAACTAATCGCGATAGCTTACAGCGTCTTAGCGTCATGCTTCATAGCCGTAGACGCTTACACGGACACGTTCAAGCGTAACTAATCACCACAACCCCCCCAATAGGAACCCCCTACCGGAATCGGTGGGGGGTTTCTTAATGCGCCAACACACATAGATATATTGATAAACCCAACCCAACAACAATCACCACAATTCACTCCCTACGTTCCTCGACTTCAAAACACCTGGCAATAGTCCAATCACTTCTGGGGAGTTCTCCATCAAAACCTGATCACGACCAAACCATCCAGAGCTACCCCCCCAATTTCCCGCCTAGCGAATAAGTCTAGGTCCACTACCCTAGTTTCTCCGTTAAACCTTGCAATACCCGCCGATATGCCCCTGCACCCCCCCTCCCCCCTTGTGCTAACAGTGTTTTGGGTGTTTTGGTTTTGTGGTTATGGGTTGTGTGGTGGGGTGTGGGTTGTTGTGTGGTTATGTTTTTATTTTTTTAGTTTTGTTTTGTGCGGGGTTGTTGTGTTTTTGGTGCGTGTGTTTACAGTTGTCCCTGGGTTCCTCCCAAGCATTGGGGTTGCTTTGACCTTGTAGTCGCTTTGTCCTGTGCGCTACGCCGTTATGCACGCATTCCCTTGTTTGTGTTTTGTCATAACGGTCCGTTAGCCCTTTGACGGCTGACTCACCCAGGGTTAGTGGGGCGCTTCGTTCGAGCGTTGCTGTGATGGGTCGAGGGATCACAGTTCCCTGTTGATGGTTTTTGGTCTTGTGTTAGTATATCGTGGCTGTTGTTTTTTACAAGGAGATTTTTGTGTTTTCTGAAGATTTTGATGAAATTGATTATGATGTTGATGATGAGGTGCTAGAGTGTGGGTTAGAGAATCCAGACATTTGTGAGAGTTGTCAGTAAAGGAGATTGTTATGCCATACGGTAAGGGTACATACGGTAGTAAGGTTGGTAGACCGTCTAAGAAAGCTAAGGCTGCTGGTCGTAAGAAGATGAAGAAAAAGAGGAAGATGTAAT
>Ga0098038_1001329_pt1 | contig 10651 bp, 6 predicted proteins | sample 5B_taG_FD_75051 | JGI IMG/M metagenome (GOLD analysis project Ga0098038, IMG submission 75051) | Marine viral communities from the Subarctic Pacific Ocean - 5B_ETSP_OMZ_AT15132_CsCl metaG | ecosystem: Environmental > Aquatic > Marine > Oceanic | place: Pacific Ocean | collected 2015-01-08 | reverse complement strand
TTCGCAGAGAGCTTTACAAAAAGTGTCACGACTTCTTAAAAAGACTAGACGTAGAAAGCTCATACAAACACATATCATCAGATATAAACTTATTAGAAAAAATAGCAAGTAACTTTGCTCAAAAGGCAGATATAGGTAGTGGAGACATATCAAACATCACAGATGAAATGATAGAAAGTATATTTGCTAAAAAGAATTTAGTACAAACTGGTTTAACAAAAATAGATAAAGCTATTGTTGGTATGACAAAAGGTGAAATATCTATTATAGCAGGTAGACCTGGTAATGGCAAAAGCACCTTAGCACTCAATATTGCAAAGAATATGGTGCTCGACGGAAAGAAAGTAATGTTCGTTTCACGTGAAATGCCAAGAGTAGAGATTATTAAAAAGCTTTTAGCTATGCATACAAAAGTAAAAAATAAAGATATGCGTGGCAATGCAGAAGAACACAGAGAAGAAATAGAAAAAGGTTTAGATTTTATAAGAAAGTATTACAAATCGCTTTCATTATTTGATAATTTAAGAAGTCTAGATGAAGCAATCAATGAAGCAAAAAAAGTCAGACCTGACATCATTATTGATGACCATATAGGTTTTATAGAGTTTCCTCACTATGATAAAAAAGATACTAGACATCGCATAGCAGAAGTTACTCGTAGATATAAATGGCTTGCTAAAGAAATTGGTTGTGCAGTTATTCTAGTTTCTCAACTTAATAGAAACATCGAGCATAGAGTAGATAAGATTCCACGGCTCAGCGACCTTGCTGAGTCTGGAAATCTTGAGCAAGATGCAGAGATAGTTATCTTCAATTATTATCCATATGTTTATGAGTATGACAATGCCGAGCACGGAGAATTTGGTCAACAAATAATTATTGCTAAGAACAGATATGGAACAACTTGTAAGTTTGATATGGGTTACGACGGAGATAGTGCTCTGATATTAGATTCCCCAGCAGAAGCTCGAGCACATTGTGAGGACCGAGCACTGACTAAAGAAGAAGAAGCTATAAATCTATTTGAATAGTTCCCATATTAAATTCCATATCTTTTAAAGAACTTAACCAGGCATTCTTATATTGTGCTCTTTTAAATTGTATCTTATTGTTTAATTCAGACAATCTTTTTTGATGAAATTGTTTTACCTTCTCTAAATCTTGTTGGTCTTTGCTCGACATTCTAGTATAAAAATCTTTATAATTAGTTCCTCTTACACCAGGTTTTTCTTTAGTGCTCAAGTTTACAGGGTCTAGACCACCAACATTAGAATCCATTACTTTTTCAAACGCATTATTCCATAGTCTATCAGGATTATCTACATCGTTTTGATATTTAGATAAAGCCTGGTCTGCTTCATATTGAACGGCTGCAAAAACTGCAACTGCAACTTTGTTAATATCTATATCAGAATAAAATTCTTTCTCCATAATATCATAGATATATCTTTCCTTGTCTTCAAAGAAATAAGATTCTGCTCTGTCGCTTCTCTTTCTTTGAGGTTCTGCAAGTATATTTCTTCTGTAGTCGTTTTGATATTTTTGAAATTTTTGATATAATTGATACTCTGGTCGAGCACTTTGTTGTGCTTTTTTTAATCCTTGAGCACTTAAAGCTGTAAGTTTTGCTAAACTTTCTCCCCAAAGTTTTAATCTTTGATTTGCATTTAAATCATAGTAAGATGCTTGAACAGGATTATTTTCAGGGTCACTATATAGTCTTTGACTAATAAATGCACCTGGCAGTCTTAAACTATCTCCTAAAAATCCTGCTATGTTTTCTGCCTGTGTAAAGTTTGCTAAGCTAGTAACTCCACCTCTACCTGCAGTTTCAGCTATGATTTGATAAATACCACCTATTTCTCCTGTTAAAAGTCTATCCATATGAACTTGCATATGTGTTCTGAATTGTTCAACCGGTGTTCCAAGACCTTTGTGATACATATATTCTATACCTGCACCATTAGTATAAGAGCTTGCTAAATATCTTAACATACCACTTACGTTTCCGTCTTCTACTGCAGGTCTAAATACGTTGTTGTAAACATTGTCTGTAACACTTGTTGCAATTCTAGTAAACAAAGTTAAAGGTTTTAAAATTTCGTTGTTAAATATTTTAGGTAAATATTCAGCTTCAGTTAATCCCTGAGTCATAGAGTGACCTCTAGACATAATCATAATTCTTTGTACTTCTGTAAACTCTTGTGGGTCGTCTATAGCTTCTGCTACAACCTTGCTACCAATCTTATCACCTACTTTGTACTCTTTCATTACTCCAGCACCTAAGTCTACATCATCTGCAGTCAAATAAATTTCACTACCATTTTTATCAAAGTATCTTTTTTTAGACATTAACTGATAATAACTCTCGTCATTCATACGCAATGTTTCTCTAAGCATTCTTTCTGCATTAACAACTGCTTGCTCATTAGAAGTAATTAGACCTTTTCTATTTCCCTTGAGCACTTCTAAAGCCATATCAGCAGCGTGTGCTGCAGTATATGCTGCTACATTTCTATTTCCTATCTCAGTAACTTGCATACCAATAGTAGCACTCCTTTGTGCGAGCTTACCTAAATCACCTTGTTCAAATAAAAAATTATTAGTTGCAGTGTCTATAAGTTTTTGTCCTGATAGCTTAGCACCTGAACGTTGAAGTTGCTCAAAATCTTTAGTGGTAATTCCTTTGCCAAGATACATAGATTGGTCATATATATAATTTGCACCACCACGAGCTAATGCTTCTTCTGCAAATGTAGAATAGCTTTGAGCACTTCCCAGCCCAAAGTTTTTAATAGGTGAGATAAATCCTGAAAGCATAGCAGTAGCAGTGAAACCAGTTAAATTGTTAGCTCCTTTAGTAATAAATTGTTTTACAGGACTTGATGACTTTAATCCCATTAACTGTTTTAAATCATCTTCTAAATAACTTTGGTAATATTTATAATCTTGAGCACTTAATTCAAACTTCATTCTATTCATAAATCCAGCAACAACAGAACCGTAAGGTGAACCAGGTTTGTCTCCAGCTTTCCATAGTCCTTCATATCCAAAGTATTTTGTATTAGGTGCAATATTAGCATATCTAGAAATATATCTATCCATAGAATTTTGATAGTTCATATCATAAGATTCTATTTTTTTTGCAATTTTAATTCTTGACCTTCCTATTGTATCTCCGACTTGTTTTTTATAATCTTTTGCAGTTGCAGCTATAACTCTTCCAGCATCGTCTAAAAAGTATACTGGTTGTAACTGAAATACTCTTGAAAACTGAGTTCCGTAAATTCCGTGTTTTTCAGAACGAGCAGTAGTTTGCTCAAATCTTTCTAAAGCTTCTTGTAATGTAAGTTTTTTACCTCTTCTAGCAGCATCAGATTGTATATCCCTGAGCACTTGTTGTTTCAAACTTTGATTGTTATGTAGTAAAGAAACCAGGTCATCTGTTACTGTTAATGGCATAAAGTTATCGACTTTTGTAATATCTCTCCACGCAGGTTGTTTAGTTTTAGGATTGATGTATTTCTCTTTTACATTATAGTCTTTTAATATTTTAAAAGCATTATCAGTAAATTCTAAATGCTTGTCTACTAAAGGCTTTAGCTTTCTTTGTTCTGCTTTTGTTAAGGTGCTCAAAGGACCAAACACCTCAGGCATAATTAATGCCATCATATTTGTTTCATTTAATTTTGTTTTGCTAAAACCTAAATCTTCAGCTAACTTAAAAAAGTTTTGTTCCATATGTATTCTTCCGTCTTCTTTAAGTCTTAAAGTCTCATTCACTTTATCAGTTAATATATAAGATATTTTTCTCATTGTTGGTGAGTTGTATTTTCTAGAAGAATAATCCCAAAATCTATACATAGGTAAAATTTGATTACCTATACCATCTTTGACTTTTCCTACACTATTTATAATATTACCAAGAGTTCCCCAAGTATCATCTTCTGCTGTGTTAACTCTTAATTGATATGTTCTATTAAAGTATTTAGAGTTATCGCTACCGTATGATTCTAAACCGTATAATAAGTTTTGATATGTAATGTGCTCATCTCCTGTAAGTTGATTACTTTTTTCTTTACCAAACAAACTTCTTCTAAGTGCTCGTGCCTGAGCACCTTGTATACCAAAATCTTCATCTGCTCTACGTGTAGCTAAAAACAAACCATTTACATCTTTTCCTGTGATTGCAGGTCTTCCGAATGCAGCAGAACGTAAATCATCTCCATATGCATTAATTAAGTTTTTTGGTATATTTGTTTTGTTTGCTATACCCATATCATAAGACATCTTGAAAGCTACAGTATTACCATTGTTTAACTTTATGAGGTTGTGGTCTCTTACTCTACCTCCACCTCTTGATGTATAAAACTCTGCTATTCTAGGAACTGGCTGTGAATCGTCAGTTATAATTTCTGTAATAATCTCTGCTTTTTTACCACCTTCTCCGTCATCTACAATTTTTACTCCACCACCTTTTTTTGTTTTTACTGTAACAGTTGGTGTAGTCATAGACATACCAGGCTCTCTTTTAAATAGTTTTACATCTTCTACGTTAGAAGCTTTTGTATTGTCTCCTTTATTGTATTTGATTTGTACAAAACCACTTTGATTTTCAAAACCTTCTTGACCAAATTTTCTGCTTAACTCAAAAGCATCATTTTGTTTTAAACCTTTAACGAGCACCCTAGGTTGATAAGAACCGTTAACCATAGAGTTTATTACAACAATTTCTTTTTTATTATATCCTAAAGCTAGTATTTCTTCTAGCAATAAATCTGTGTAATCATAACCAGGTTTAGCATTTACTAAGATTCTATTAGGTCCGTTTTGAGCACCCAATATTCCATACTTACCATTCTCTATTAGTTTTGTTATATCTTTCTCTGATTGAAATGTAGGTATTGGTGCTTCCTCTACAATCTCTTCTCCGTCTTTAACAGTTACTCTTCTTTCTACACCTCTTTTTAGTGGCTCTATATTATCTAAATAATCAGAAGTTCTATAAAGACCGAAAAAATCTTCAAAGCTTCTAGATACTACATTTTTTTGTTTTATGTTTCCATTAGGATAATAGACATCATATACTACACTATATTGCCCTGCTGGGTCATCTTTGTCTGTGTTAATATTTCTTAGTTTAGCTCTAAAACCTTTTTCATTTTTAAACTCTAATCCACTATAGTAGTCTAAAAGCTTAGGCATTTCATTATGCACTTTAACTAAAATATTGTCTGCTATCAAACTTCTTGCAACTGGGTCTTCCATACCTGCAATTTGTAAAGACCTACTAACATCTGCTCTTGTTGTTTGAAACTGAAAGCCTCCTGCAAGTCTTGAAATACCTGTAGTTATACCAGCTGATATAAGCCTATCTGTAAAAGTAGAACCTTCTGATGTCATCATTGGTGCTATTCCACCTGCTATAGCTGAAGTGGCAACTGGTTCGAATAATTGGCTAGGCTTGTAACCTATTACTTCTTTACCTGCTTTGTTTTTAAAAGTATGACCAGGAGATAAAATCTGAGCATACTTATACTGAGAACGTGCAAACAATCCACCTGCTAAATAGTCTACAGGCAATCTCATTATTCGTTGTTGCATACTAATTTGGTCATCTGCAGATAATTGTCCTAGTGAAGTCCATATCAAACCTTCTCTGTTTGCACCTCTTAAAAATTCTAAGGTTCTAGCTCTGTCAGGTCCATATTTTGCTACATCTCCAAAAAATCTATTTAAATTACCTTCTAAAGGTCCACCAGGTCTAAGCTTAGAACCTAAACCACCACCTTTTACACCTATTCCTGTTTTAGCTATGGCTTCAGCTCTTTTACCTGTGTTCCATAAGTTAGCTGCATCTGTAAGTTTTTTACCATTTAATGCATACATAGGACCAGTAACCAGTCCTCTAATTGTTGATGCTGAAATAGACATTGCCATAGTAGCCATACCAGTTACATACCCTGCACCTCTCGCAGCTTTATCTCCCAAACCTAGTTCAACTATAGGTACATCAGGTTCAATAAAATAAGCAGAACCAAAACCCTGGAAATATTCATCTACAACTTTTGGATTACGTTTACGTGGTTCTTCGCTGGAGTAAGGCATATTATATTGAGCATTATAAAAAGTTTGTGTTATTTCAGGATTGTCGCTGAATTTTACATCAAAACCTTTTTGCAAAGGCTCTCTTACTGCTTTTGTAACAGCTTTTACAGTAGCATCTACTTTAGGTTTTTCTTGTACTTGAGAAAAATAATAATCAGGTGATGCAGTTTTTAGTTGTTGTCTTCGTCTTTCTTTTGACTCAATCCTTTTTTGCTTACTAGCTTCTACGTTTTGTTTAAAAAACCCAGTAAGTCTATCTAAAAAAGAAAGAGAATCTTGTTTCTCTTCGTTCTGTTCTATGTTATCAACAGGAACAAATTTCATATGTCTTAATAGTTTATTGTTTCAGGAACTGGCATATCAGGATATGCTTCTAAAAGTTTATCTCTAAAGCTTTTATAGTCACCTGGATTTGCTTTAAAATGTTGTTTAATTCTTTCTGCATCTTGTTTGCTAATACCTGCACTAGGAGACGGAATAACTTCTCCTGCTGAATTTAGTGGTATTCTATCGGCTCGTCTATTTCCAAGGTTTATTGAAAAAGTTTCATTTGCATCAGGTTCAGCTAAGATTACTGGTTTATTTTTATCTAAATCAAATTCTTGTCCAGCCATACCAAAAGGAACTGAGCCCATAAGATTATTAAATACATTTAATCCTGCATCTGCAGTAAATCTTACATCATTACTTGTAGCATCATCAGATAGCTTATTAAGCTTTATAATTGTGTCAAACACATTACCACTTAACAGATTTTCTGCGACTACTTTTTCAACTTCAGCTTGATTATTAGATATTTGACCTGCTCTACTCATAGCATCTTTTAAAACTGCTTCTACCTGTGTTACATTGCTTGTAGCTTTTAGCCTGTTAGAAAAAGCAGTTGTTTCCTCTTTAGATAAAAAAGGTATAGAAGTTAAAGTCAGTTGACCTGCTTCTTTAGTAGTGTCAAAAATAAATCCTTTTTCTTTATTATTCATTTGTTCTTCTATATTTTTGTAAGCCGTAGAAGTTTTGTCATATACAGTATTATTTCTTATGCTTACAATACCTGCATACATATCATCTCCAGACTTTTCTTTTACATTAGTGTTAAAGTCAGTAAAAATAGCTTGATTGTTTGTGTCAGAAGTTTCTAAAGCACCTGAGTACATCTGAATAGCATTTTGTGCTTCTGTTGTTTTATAATTTAAACCATTAGCTTTAAACATTTGTGCTAGTTGTTTATCGCTTAAATTTAAACCCTTAGTTAGCTCAAACATTTGTTTTATATCATCAGTTTCATCATTTACAAGATTACGATAATTTTTTACTCTGTTTTCTTCACTTTTACTATTTATACTTCTGACAGCAATATCACTTTGCTGTTGAAGTCTTTTATTCATTTCTACTGTTTGATTTAACTTGTCTATCGCAAAGTTAGCTAATTTCATATCTACTTCAGCCATATCTTCTATCTCCTGCTTGTTCCTCTAGGTATGTCATTATATCTGATTGCATACCTTCAGGTAAGTTACTATAAGGGTTGTTATCTGCATTTGGGTCTGGTACAAAGAACTCTCCTAGACCTGCTAGTTGCATAGCTGTTTGTCTTCTAGTTGCTTCTGCTTGTGAAACTAATTGTTTATTTCTATTTATTTCATCTACAATGCTTGAAGTAATATCATACAAGCTTTTACCATAACTTCCTGACATATCTTCTGATAAGAAACTAGCTTCTCTACTAAGTTCTCCCATAAAATCTCTACCTATATTTAGTCCTGTTCCTCTTTTACCAGCACTTCCTCTAAATTTATCTGCTGCTGAATAAATTTGATTCATAGCTTTTCCTCTTCTCATATCTAAAACGTCTCCTGCAAAACCTGCACGTTCTTGAAACTGTATGTTATACATAGCATTATTAGGGTCTGCTGCATCATAAAGCTCTTGTGATATAGGAGCAATAAAAGGCGTATAATCTTGTAAGGTGCTAGGATTTACATTAGGGAATAAACTAGTAAGAATATCTAATGGATTTTGTGTAAAGTCTACATTACTTCTATTGGTGCTCATATTGTTTTGCACAGCTTGAGCACTTTGGACACCATTACCAGAACCAATCCCTTGACTAGCAGTTTTTGCTATTTCAGTATTAGGATTATTACTAAATGTTTGTGGCAAGTTATTCATCTTCATTACATCTTCAAAAGCCATATTAATCTCTCCCTCTTCCATACGTTAAAGCAGCATCTTCAAATGGGTCATATCCTCTACCCATAGCTAAATCAGGATATATATCATATATTTTTCTTAAAAAAGTATTCTTTTGTTCTTTAGAAGCAGTAGGGTTTTTAATATTAAACTGGTCTAAAGAAAATTCAAAAAACTTTTCATTTGGAACATTAGCAGTAAATCTAGTGCTCAAGTAATCACCTAATCCTATTTTATCTCTATCTTCACCTTCTGCTATTAACAATTCTCTGTTAGTTAAAGGTGAACCTTCTACTTTTCTATCCATATACTGCTTACTATCTATGCCTGTAGTAATTGTATCTAAAACTGCACCAATAGCTAGATTAGTTTTTCTTGCACTCTCTACATCTTCAAAACCTTCTAGTATAGATTCTTGATTTTTTAATAACTGAGCACCTACACTTTTTGTTCTAAACAAAGTTTTTGGCATACTTAAACTACGAACTCTTTCGTCTCGAGCACCTTCGTACCCACCTGCTGCGTACCTTACACCTTCTTTACCAGCAGTTGCTAAAAGAGCTCTTCCAGCTGTACCTACTCCAGGTGCTATAAAATCTACAGCTGCAGGTAATACTGTACCAGCTGCTTTAGCTAAAGTATCTGCTAAACCTGTTCGTCTCTTCAACTCTCTTGTAGCTTGTTCAGTTTCTCTTTTTAAGCTTTCTCCGAATATTGTATATATAGCTTTATCGGCAGCATCTTGTATGCCAATATTATATAAAGCTGTACTAGTAGCAGCTTTGTCTTCTGCTCTTGCTGTACCTAAGTTTAATTTACCCTGTTGTGCTCTAGAGAATCTCATAATTTAATCCTTTTTAATTTATTAATAAATATGTGCTCATTTCTACTACAAAGCATTATTATTGCCCTGGTCCACCACCAGCTTCATGGAATCCACCTATTGCATGACTCATGTGATGAGGATTATTACCTATTGCAGCCCTATTTAGTGCAGTTAGAGCTGTATTAGGTGTACTTTGTAATGGATTGTTGCTGCCACCAAACTTTTCAAAGTCTTGGACTGGTCCACTTAACTGGGCTGCGTAAGTATGCTGTATACCATTTACTGAAAGTCCACTCATTAATGATTTTAAGCTAATGTTTGTATTTTGTGAAACTCTACAAGTATTGCCAATTTCACCTCTCAATGACACATTTGTATTACTTACTGCCATTATTTACCCTTCATTTTGTTAATCAATCTAATAAGATAACCAATCATTATTCAGCATCTCTAATTGCTATATAGTCTGCTAATTCAGCATCTACTTCAGTAAGTTGTGCTTGTAAATCTGCTTTTCTTGCTTCTGCTTGTGATATAACATCATCCACTAATTGAACATCAGTGTAATCTACTACTTCTACATCATTACCTGAAGCATCTTGCATCGTTCTTGTATGCTTAATTTCTACCATTTTAGGTGAATCAACTGCTTCTTGTGTTTTTTCTGCGATTATTTTAGCCATTTAACTTCTCCTCTAGTTTGTTAATTTGTTCTTGTTGTTCTTTTATTGCTTCTACTAAATAAGGTATCATTTCCTCATATCGTAAAATCTTATATTCTTTATCATCATCTGCTCTTAGTGGAAGTTTCTTTTCATCTACTAAGTGTGGTAAAATCTTTTCTACTTCTTGTGCTTTAAATCCTGCACTTAATCTATCTCCACCTTTTTTCCAATTAAATGTATGTCCTTCTAATTGAGATACTATATCTAATCCATTTTCTATTTTTTCAAAGTTTTCTTTTAGTCTTACATCAGATGGTGTAGTAGAAAAAGCAATAACATCTTGGTCAAAGTGTGCATCTTGTGTATTGTCTATTCTTAATGCTTCAGCAGGATTTGCTGATGCAGGCTTAGTAAAAAACCTCATTGAAGTTGCTGCAGAATCTCCCATTGATGATACAAAATCTGTATATCTCATATAAGGGCTACCACCAACAGCATAATAATGATTTATAATTAGTCCTGTACCATCAGAAGTAGAGTATGTTCTCACTGCTGCACTACCACCTTCTGTATCTCCTACTCTAAATTGATTTCCTGAATTATTGTTATCTTTTGTTATATCAAGAAAAGCACCAGGATTTGTATTAATACCAATTCTACCAGTAGTGTGAGCAATAGCTAATCTTACTGCATTACTTTGACTAACATCTTCTATACCCCAGTAAGATGCTGGAATATTAGATGAACCTGAACTTGCACCACCTACACCTGCAATCCAATTATAACTACCACCTCTTGAATAGTAAATAGTTGCACCATAACTTGCATTTCCATCAAGTTTGATGGCTTCTCCATTTGTAGT
>Ga0098038_1001326_pt1 | contig 10664 bp, 6 predicted proteins | sample 5B_taG_FD_75051 | JGI IMG/M metagenome (GOLD analysis project Ga0098038, IMG submission 75051) | Marine viral communities from the Subarctic Pacific Ocean - 5B_ETSP_OMZ_AT15132_CsCl metaG | ecosystem: Environmental > Aquatic > Marine > Oceanic | place: Pacific Ocean | collected 2015-01-08 | reverse complement strand
TCCAGTATGAATCGACCTTTATCGTCTTTCGTGCACTGTTTAAGGATGGTAGCGGGGTGTGTGTCATCGACCAGCCCTCCACCGTTTTCGCGTGTTATCCATTCGATAAACTTCTTTTTATAAGCACAAGGAATAAGCATTACGCCTTCCGTCCCATCGTAAACAGATTCAGTAACGGTATTGAAAAAATTTCCTTCTTCCGCTCCTTGAATATATTTACCATCGCTTTTCTTGAGTTGCGGGGACATTGATTGCAAGATCCGTAAAAACGGAATCGCATAATCATCTGCACTCGCCTCTTCTAAACCAGTCCCTGCAGACAACAAATCGTCATCGAAGGGGATTAAATCAGAAGCTGCTGCCTCTGCTACTTTCTTATCAGCCATAGGTACCTCTACTTAAGTTTGGCGCGGGATCCGACGTAAACCCCGAATAGTTCAGCAGGAAGGTCTTTCCCGCTCGTCAGCTGTTCTTTCACAAATGCGTTAAGCGTCTGTGGATGAACACTCTCTTTAACAGCAGGGTCTAACCCTTTCTGTTTGAGACTTTGCACGGCGTCTTGCGCTTTCTCTCCCTCGTCCTTACCGAACTTGAGAGAAACTTCGTGTTTAATAATTCCACCGTGTTGGTTATTAAGTAACCATTCATGCGCAGCTGCTCGGTTCTTTTCCGAGATATATCCTTTATAAAAGGGCGATATTGTTACTTTTGCGCCGTTGGTCAACTTGATCTCTTGCAGGTTCGCAGCTTGCATCGCTTCAGGTAGTTCAGTTTCCTCAACCACTCGTAACAGCTCTTTCTTCTGTTTTAGCTCTTCTTCTAACGAACCTATTACTTTCTGCAGCTCCTGCATCTTTAATGCAGTATCGCTGATCTTTGCGAACTCATTATCAAGTGTCGTTTCGTTCCATTCCTCTTGCGAGGCTGCACCTGTCAGTTCTTCAAATGACAAAGCGTTTTCTTCTTCAGACATAGACTTCTCCTAAGTCCGTTGCGTTCCCTCGGATATCGAAGGATACGGGGTAGTAGGTCATTTCCTGTCTATCCCATTTGAGGACAGAAAACCGACCATTGATAGAGGCTGCAATAGCGCAACACAATCCGATAGCGGCGGGATCACCTATCAGTAATAGGTAATCTTCGTCGTTAAAATCCAATAGCTTTCTTTTGACCCTAGCTACTTCAGGCCCAGTCGAAAGCATCAGATTGGTTTTAGCTGGGAGTAATAATTCCAGCTCGCCGTATTTTGCGGCGGGGACAAGGTTCCTTCCAGGAACTTCTTGGACGATATAAACGGTCATTTCTAATTTCTCCTTTATAGGGAGTTACCTTAACTCCTAGGCTTTTCGGAAGTAAAGCCGTATTACTTGTATTAGTCTATTTAGAAATAAAAAATTTTTTAAAAAAATTTACAGAATCGTCTAATAGAGTAATAGATCTAATAATTTAGAGTCTAAGTTACTGTTGCGTAAGAGGAATCTGTAAGTGTTGAAAACAATAGAATCTATTAGAACTATTAGAGAGGCCTCGTAACACAAAGAAATCATTTCTTTTCTTTATATATATTCTTAAACTTCTCTATAGAACTTAGAAAGGAACACTGTTGAAGTACGAATTCAAGACGCAACCGTTTGCGCACCAGAAAACGGCGCTTACCCGCTCGTGGAACAAAAAGTCTTATGGGCTTTTCATGGAGATGGGTACGGGTAAATCTAAAGTGCTGATAGACACTATTGGTATCCTGTACGGCAAAGGAGCTATCGACTCAGCTGTTATAATTGCACCGAAAGGTGTTTTTAAAAACTGGTCTACTAAAGAGATACCTGACCACATGCCGGAGTATATTGACCGCCATGTAGCGGTATGGTCTCCTGCCCCACGGAAAGATGAAAAAGCTGCGTTGATGAAACTGTTTGACGTCAACGTAGACAAGCTGAAGATCTTCGTTATAAACGTCGAAGCTCTAAGCACTAAGAAAGGTGTCAAGTTTACTGAAAACTTTATCTTAGGACACCAGACACTGCTCGCGGTTGATGAATCTACGACGATAAAAAACCCGAAAGCAGCACGAACAAAAGCCATCGTCAAACTAGCTAAGAACACTAAGTTCAAAAGATTATTAACAGGGTCACCAATTACTAAATCCCCTCTTGATTTATATAGCCAGACAGAAGTCCTAGGGCCAGCGATGCTAGGGTACACCTCGTTCTATTCTTTCCAGAACCACTTCGGAGAGGTCGTAAATCGCTATTTTGGGGGCCGTACCGTTAGACAGGTAGTAGGGTATCGGAACCTAGAGGAACTTACTAAGAGACTCGATACGTTCTCCTATAGGGTATTAAAGAAGGATTGCCTAGACCTTCCCGATAAACTGTATATTCGGAGAGACGTTACGCTTACAGCGGAACAGAAGAAACTGTATTCTGAACTAAAAGAACTAGCGATCACTGAGCTTGAAAACAAAGAAACCATAAGTGTTACGAATATACTCACTCAGTTATTAAGGTTACACCAGATCGTATGCGGTCATGTAAAAAGCGATGATGGAACAGAGACTCCTGTAGAGAGTAATCGAATCGACGAGCTATTAGAAGTTATCGGGGAGATGCAGGGTAAAGTTATTATCTGGGCGAACTATCGACAAAATATCCTAGAGATCGTAGAAACGTTACAAGGATTATTCGGAGCTGATTCTGTAGCAAGCTATTTCGGAGATACAGATACAGATGAACGAGAGCATGCGATAAAAGAGTTTCAAGACCCTGAATCACCGCTACGGTTTTTCGTAGGCAATACACAGACAGGAGGCTACGGTATCACGCTTACTGAAGCACAAAACGTAATCTACTATTCAAACAGTTTCGATTTAGAAAAACGGTTGCAATCAGAAGATCGCGCCCATCGTATCGGACAAACCAACAAAGTAACTTATGTTGATCTGGTTGCTAAAGATACGATAGACGAAAAAATTGTAACCGCTCTGCGTAACAAACTTGACCTCGCCCAAGAAGTCTTAGGTGATGAAAAGTGGAAAAACTGGTTAGGCTGACATCGCATCTAGTTCAGCTAAAGCAGCTTCAAGAGACGCCCTAGCTTCTGCGACAGAACCAGTGTTTTCTACAGCAGCTTGAGCTAACGCGCTACCAACTACCATAGGGCTTTCTTCCATCGCAGGTTCAGGAGGCATCATCTCGCCTTCACCGCCTAACGCAGCTAGAAGTTCTCCCATACGATCACCAGCAGGAGGTTCTTCCATAGGAGGCATAGGGGGAGGAGGCATCGGCCCACCCATCATTGGGGTTTCTGCTTCAGTCCTCATCTGGTCTAAGCGGCTGGGCATTTCGTTAAGTGGCATAGCCATAATTAATTCCTTGGTACGTTTGGTCTAAAAGCATTTTGAAAAGGTTGGACATTAGTTTGGAAATTTGTTAAATCCATAATGCCGTTGGAAACTTGACCACCTTGATTATAACCCCCACCGCCTTGACTTTGTCTTCGTCTATATTCAGCTTCGTTATACTCATCATCAGGGATTACCGTAAGACCATACTTTCGACCGCCGCCACCACCAACGGTCACGCTAGTCGCTCCCCCAGAACCTCCTGTCCCGCCCGAAGGATAAGCGTTTCGGTATGAAGCCCCACCTGTAAACGGATTACTATACTGATTACTAAACGCAGGTAATCCAGCTAAACCATATTCTTCCGCAGTCATAGGAGCGTCATATTCTGCATAACTAGGTGTAAATGTTTTTAAATATGCACCAAACGGGTCTTGTCCTAATCCCTGCCGTTGATTAGCAATGAGATTAGCCATCGGGCTACTTCCAGGATAGCCCACAGCTGGGGTGCTAAATTGTGAAGTAGATCCTGTTCGTGGGCCAGTGGTAAGTGCTCCTCTAAAATAATTATCTAAATCATCTTTAGTTTGTTGTATCTGAGCATTAACAGCATCTGCCTCGTACTGATCAGTTACATCCTGATACTTAGTTTCTAAATCCCCTAATTTATCAGTCAGCTGTTTAATAACTGCATCATAATCATTGTCAGTAGCTGCTGCTAATTGTTCAGGAGTAACATATTGTCCTTCCTGTGGTAGATACCCTTGGAGCTGTTCAGGAGTCAGATAGTTTTGGAATAATCCTTCTAATCCTGCGAGATCTTCTTGAGTGGCGAACCCACCTAGTTGGTCGGTGATGCCTTTAAACTGGTCTTGGATAATTCGATTGTAATGCTCCATGCCTTCTTCGGTGGCATAGTTCCCTTCAGGAGCGAACCCCGATTCACTAATTAACCGTAAAACATCGTCTTCTGTAAGACCTGTAGCACCAGCTATTCTTTCGACATCGTCTTCGGTAATGCCACCTTCGCCACCACCTTCGATATCTGATATTGCTTGTTCGACTAAAGCTGCAATTTCGTCTCTAGTTAAAATTCCTGCATCAAATAGTTGAGCGAACTGATCTTCACTAAAATTAAAACCGCCTTGAATAATCGCGAGCACATCTTCTTTAGTAATGTCCCCTGCATCAATTCTTCGTTGTATTTCTTCTGGAGTAAGAGTGCCTTCAGCAAGCATATCCAAAATAGTTTTGGTAACTGTTTCTTGGTCGACTCCTACAGTAGTGCCAGCACCAGCACCAGCACCAGCACCAGCACCAGCACCAGCACCGACTCCTCTGTTTGCTAATAAGCGATCAAGAATTGACTCTATTTCTTGTTCTCTAAGCTCTTCATTCCTAATAGGAGAAGGGTCTTGTCTTCCACCTTCTCCTCCAGCCATTTGCTGCTCACGATAAATTTCTTCAGCTAACTCTCGTAACTCTTCCCTAGTAGCGCCGCCACTAGGGATATTTGCTAAGGCTTCTGTAAGATCTCTTGAACTAACTGTATCTGCACCACTTAAAATTCTTTCAACATCTGCTTGATTAAGTCCCTCTGGTAGATTAGCAATAGCTCTATCTATCTCAGATTGGGTAGCGAAATTACCTGTTCTAATAGCTTTGTCTATCTCAGATTCAATATCCGATAATCTAAGTCCAGGATTTTGTTGAATTAAAGAAACAACGTCCTCTTTAGTTAACCCAGGATTAGCATCAACGATTCGTTGAACATCGGCTTCGCTTATACCCTCTGGAAGCTCAGCAACAGCTTGGGATATTTGACTAGCTACGTCGGCTTCAGAGAGTCCTTGATCTAGTCTGCTTTGTAAATCAGCAATGGCCGCACTGTAATCTGGGATATTCCCCATAGATTCCGCGATAGATGCTTGAACTTGCTGTGCGATTTTGTCATTCATATCGCCAAAATTAAGACCTGTCGGGTTGAAACCAATCCCAGACATCCCACCTACGAACATTTTACGAGGTTTAACTTCGCCGCCGTAAGACATTTCTTTGGGAGAATCCTGTAAAATTTTAGATTGGTAAAAAATAGACATTACAAAACTTCCTCAAGCATTCTTAAGATACGTTCTTTAGGAGTATCTTGTTTCTCAGTTAAATTAGCTAATTCATCTATCAAACGGTCACGAGCAGTTTGATTCTCTTCACTACCTAAATTAGATTCTCTTCCTGCAGCAATTTGAGCGGTCATTTGATACATGACAAGGGCAGGTAGTTTTAGCTCCTCTGCTCTTAAATATGCTTTAAGTTTAGTAGGATCAGAGACGATATTAGCTAAGTATCGAGCCTTAGCGTTGTCTAATTCTTCAGCAAAAACATCTCTAGCAATACCAATACGAGTAGCTGTTAGATCTAGTGGCCCAAAGATAGCTCTACGCGCCCGATCTATGAATCCTCGACCACGTGGACCACGATCTCTTAAATCTGAAACATCTTTAGCTGATTTACCAATGTAACGCTCTAAAGGATTTCCAGCAAACCCTTTTTGTCGATCAACCATTCTAGCTAAAATTCTTAAATCTTTTGCATACCTAAAAGCTTCATCTGCACCAACTATCGGTTCTAAAAACCTAGCTGCTTCAGCATCAGTGTTAAAAGGAGTAAGAAATAAATCTTTTAAACGATTTAAATTAAAAGCAGATTCGGGGCCAGCTGCTTCAAGCATTCTTAACTTTTGTTTAGTGGGTCTAAATTGAGTGCCTCTCAAACTAAGAACTATATTTTCAGCAAAATACTCCTGTAAAGCAGTCCGTAATTCAGGATTTTCCTCAGCCATTTTGCCGACAGTATTAACAAATCGACCTAATTGGGTTTCTCTTATATTTGCCGTACCCTCAACAGAGAGACCAAAGTAATTATCTAATGCTTGAGTAAGGGTAGGGGTTGTTCCTGTATCGTCAGCTAATTTTGCAAGTTCGTTATTTATATCTCTGATACTAGCTTTAGATTTAGAAATAGATTCTTTTGCGTTGTCTAAAAACCCACGGTAATTTTCAAATTTAACAAACTCCTCCGGAAATAAAGCACGGAGTTGCTCTTCGTTTTGAGAAAGGATTTTATTAAAACGATTATTTGCTGCACTAACGCCAGCGTTTTCTACATCAAGTTCTCGTTGAATAGATTCTAAAACTACTGATTTAATTGATTGAAGTTTTTCTAACCCACCTTCTTGTTTACTAATAAAATCGACCAGAGATCTAACTTGCGAAGGGTTAGAGGTTCTAACGAAAGCACCTATTTCAGATTCATCTTTCTTAGCTAGATCAACTAAAAACCGAGCAGATAAGTCACGTTGTCTATCAGCAAGTCTCGTAGCTAGTATTTGATATTCACGACCAACTTCATCGTAGACTTTATCCATACTTTCAGGAGCTTGCCTACCTGTTTGTAATTTATACATCTGACGGAAGTTGTCATCAATCGCTCTATCAATATTATCTAATAGAGCTTGTCCTTTATCTCGAATCACTTTATTCGGGTGGCCAGAGATTGCAGCAGATAAATTTTCTCTAGTTAAAATAAGTTCTCGTTGAGTAAAGTCTCGTTGAGGTAAAAACTGTCCTTTATCTCGACCTTGTCCCAATAACAGCTGGATACTTATTCCCTCTGTTTCTCGGTTCGGTAGAATAGCTCTAATAAATTCAGCAGCTTCAGCAGTATCTTCAGAACCAAAAACTATTCCCTCTTGTTTATTGGCGTTAAGGAAATCTTCAAGAGACTCTGAAATATATTTAGGTAATTTTTTAGTGGCTCTACTATCGTTATATAAATCTCTACTTAAAATACCATCTATTTGAGATCTAATGCCATCTAATTCTTCGCTACGCTGTACAACAATCCTAGATTTTTGATCAGGGAACGCTTGGCTCTGAGCAGTATTTACCTGTTCCTGGATATTTTTTGCGGCTTCTTGTCTACCTGTCCTAGATGTATCTAAAGTGAACAGCTGTCCGAGTTGCTGGTCAGCCATAGTTTCAGCTAATACCCGTTCTTCTTCGGATAAATCTTGGACTAATTTTTGACTACGGATTCCTGAAAAAACATTGTTTAATGTTTCTTTAGTAATCCCTAAATCCTCAGCTTCTCTTGGGTTTAAGTTTGTTTTTCTTAAAATATCTCTATAAAACTGTTCTAAAGCAGAAGCATTTTGTCTGTGAAAATCTTCTAATCTTCCTGCTATAGGAGATTCTAAAGCGATTTCGGACATTAGCTCTTCAAACGCTAGAATTTGCTCATTTTGAGACATCTGCCCTAGAGTTTGCATTCGTTCTTTTAATCTGTTAGCAGCTTTAGTGGAACCATCTTGAGTAAAACGTAAAATATCTGCGGGGGATAATTCTTCAAACGTAGCGTCTCGGGTTCTCGTTGCCCCCCCTCCAGGAAGAGTATCCTCTATTTGAATTGCTTTTCTAGTTTTAGGATCTATGGTATCGAGATTTGATTCTATAACTTCTGCGATCCTACGTTGCATTTCAGCAGTCGTTTCTTCAGGTAACGCATCAGCATTTCCGTCATTTATGCGTCTAATTCTATCGCCCAGAACTCTAGCCTCGACCATCATCGTATCTATGATTTCACTAGATACGGGCCTACCCGTTAGTTTCCCCCACATGGCTCCAGCGCCTCTTATGAACGCATCTCCCCCCGCTCCATATAATAAAGCAGCTTGGAAAATAGCCCCAGAGTCAGACATAGCTCTTTCAAACTGTAAATTAGGCTGTACATTTCCACCTGCTTCAGTAGTACCTAAAGCGAGCATCCCTAATCTATTTACTGCTTCTACAGAAGCAGTTCCTAATGCAGTAAATCCAACTTCCGTAGCAGCTTGTGCTAAAGAAGATTCAGGTAGTTGATAACGAACTTCTCCTGTATCTATATCTGTTGCCTTACGTTGGAGTCTATCTTTAATTTTTCTACGAGCTACATTGCCAGCAAGAGCTACTAACCCTCCTCCTGCAACTATTCCCCCACCTTCTTGTGCACCAAATTTAGAAAGTTCTCGTAGAGCAGGAGAAACGTCTCCCTCAAGCATGGACTCCATAGGTTGTACATTAGCTACGGGAAGCCACGCATAATCACCACGTTCTTCATCAAAAGGATTAAATTCACTTTTTATTATTAACCCTGCTTCAGGATTTTGAGGATTTATATACTCAACTTGAGCATCAGGGTCAAATTTACGGATTATATTTTTATATTCCGTAGGAGTGCTAAAAATAGGAGACACCCCAATTCTATAAAAATAATCTGAATCTATAGGAGCAAATTCTTCATAAGAATTTTCTATATATCTGGGATTTATACCTCGTAAAGTCAGGGCTTCTCTTTGATCTTCATTAGAATCAAAAAAAGCCCCTCGTAACATTTCTGCGCCCTCGCTTAAAGCATAGCCAAGCGCACCCCCCAGGGTTTGTAATGCAGGGGGAACTAATCGTTCTTCATCTTGTTCTCGTCTTTTATAATCAGAAGTAACTAAAGCTCTATTGTTATTACTGCCAATACGAGACCACATCTGATCATAAACAGGTTTGATTGCTTCGTAGTCTGATTGTAATTTAGTAGCGTCTACACCTAGTTCATTTGAAACTTGTTCTAATCTAGCAGGGTCATTTAAAACTTGTTCTAAAGTAGCTGCAAACTGAAAAAAATCAGCATTAGATAATGCAATCTTTTTACGACCTTGATCTGTTTCTACTTCTTGTACAACATTTGCTCTAGGGCCACCTGACTCTAAAATTTGACGAGGAGTATAAGAGCGTAAATTACCTTGATTATCTCGATAACGAGAATTAATTTCTCCTTCAGAATCTAAATAAGTGTCTACCCCAGCTTCAGCTGCAATTTTTTGGAACACATCAGATTCGTAAAACGCATCTTTTGTAATTAAGTTTTCAGTGCTCATTGATCAGTGCTATCTGTTACTCGCTGAGAAAATGACCCTGAAGTCTTTACTCCACCTTGAGTTGTGCCCGAACCAAGTGTACGACTTCGTGCAGGAGCAGTGCTACGTTTTCCAGGAGTTGCACCAGTGCGTAAATTATATTTAAGCATTTCTAAATATCTGCCAAATTTACCAAACTCTGGGTTTTCACCTTTCAGTATTTCACGCGCAACTGTATAAGGTAAAAACATTTGTAACTGAGGGTCATATACAAAAGTAGTTTTTGCAGCACCTCCTGTGTTACGTTGAACATCTCCTCGTATTTTTCTACGAAGTCTGCCAATTTCATTAGGATCTTTAGCATTATACAAACGGTCTACGTCAGAATCAGGCCCAACATCTAAATTGTATTGAGCAGCAAAATCATCTCTTATATTCTCTAAAGTAGTTGTTTGTTCTTGAGGAGACATTCCGCTTAACATGTCTATTTTTCTTAATGTAGACGAAGCAGCATTTTCTCTATCGGTGTTTCGAATCGCATCGAAAATAGCTCCCCCTAACTTATCTACAACGACCGACGGTGAACCGTCCTCAAAACCCATTGTTTGCAAATTTAAAGCAACGTCTCTGTCTGAAATTCTAGATAAAGATTCTCCTCGAGCAGATGCCATTAAAAATGCTAAACGTATTTGAGCTGCCCCATAAAAACCAGTATCTTGTAAATAAGTATTTAACTGGTCTCTGTCAAAATTTAACCAACTGCCCGCACTGTCTACTAAACCTGTTCCTGCTTTATCTTTGACAGTTAGCAAATCATCTATCAAAAACCCTCTAGCTTTACTTATTTCAGCTTGATCGTTACTTTCTAACGCGGTCTGATAATAATTAAGTGCATCTGCTAGTCCTTTTGCACCGCTATCTGGGTCAACATTTCTATTTACGAATTCGTTAAAAACAGAAGTTTGATCTGCTCCTTCCATTCCATAAATTTGAGCCATTTTAGAACCAAACATTCTTACGTTTCTATCAAGAATATCTACAACTTTAGCAGCATACTCAGAAGAACCTGTTGTAATACTTTCGTCTAGCCCTTCTATATTTCCTTTTTCATTTATAGACGCTTGATCCATTCCTAAGCGTTCCATAATTTGGGTAGCTAATGAAACTAAATTACGGGTGGCGTCTCTTCGCAAAATAAGATTATCTAATTTTTTCTGGTCATTAGTTTTTAATTTACCAGGAATCGCTCGGTCAGTTGTTAGATCAACAGTAGAGACTAAATTGAATCCATCTTGTTTCATTTCAGCAACGGTTTTATAAGAACCATCGTCTTGCAAAACCCGTCGTTCTAATACAGGTTGCCCAGTTTTAGGATCAATC
>Ga0098038_1001325_pt1 | contig 10667 bp, 14 predicted proteins | sample 5B_taG_FD_75051 | JGI IMG/M metagenome (GOLD analysis project Ga0098038, IMG submission 75051) | Marine viral communities from the Subarctic Pacific Ocean - 5B_ETSP_OMZ_AT15132_CsCl metaG | ecosystem: Environmental > Aquatic > Marine > Oceanic | place: Pacific Ocean | collected 2015-01-08 | reverse complement strand
TCAAGAGCTTCAGATGAATATTCAAACTGTTTACATTTTAATTTATAAATTGGATTATTATCTAATTGATGAAAGGGTTCATCATGGTCTACAAAACTAACTTCAAATATTTTACCTAGTATGGGATGATAAACTAAATCACCCTCGTATGGTCTATCTGTATTTGCTGCATCTGTTTCTGTAAGTAAATAAAAATCACTACCTGTTGTTACAGTTTCTAATACAGATGCATCTTCTGATTGGTCGATTGTACCAGATTCTAATAATATAGAACCACCTGTAGTATCCGTATCACTTTCTATTTGTATTTGTTTTGTTAAGTCTTGAAATCTTTCTTTGTGTACTACTAAGGTTAATTCGTTTCTGTTTTCTAATCCGAATTGTGTCATCAATTCTTTTTCACCTTCGTATCCACCTTCAGCATTTTCAACATACATTTCAATAGGAACTTGTGTAGTAAATTTACTAAGTGAATCTTCACCTAAAACATTATCAATAGCAACAGTTGTTCTGTCTATGTAATAAACATCATGACCAAAAATTTGTATAGCCTCTTTTACTAAATCACTATACAGATTTTTTTCTGATGTAATAGCCGTACTATTACTTGTATGAAAAGCCTTATTGACTGCCATAACCTTATCCTATCATGTAGTCTATAGGTGTTTCGAAAGATAATTGAATTTGTTCCTCTAGTCTTTGTATTTCTTCGATTGCTTGAGAATAAATTTGTTCACCATTCATTGTTACCCCACCTAAAGTTGCTACTCCGTTAAATTTAGAGAGGTTTGCTCCCCATTGTTTTTTAATTAATGCTGTTGCATATCTTTTTAAATAGATATCATCAAAGATATCTGTAAATGTTGCTGGGTCTATTTTACGATAACATTCTATAATTAAATGTTCATCTGCAGTCACTTCTTCCCAATTCATATCTAAGTATAATCTATTTTGATGTTGATTAAAACGAATTGGAACTTCACCAGTAAGTATGTGTGATAACATATCTAATTGTTGCATAGTCATTTCATAATGTATAATTGATGTTGATGAAAAATCATATAAGTCATTTAATCTTAATTGATAACGAATATCAAACATACTATTTGTTTGAGCCTCATCAAAATTAAATATTTGAACTACAGATACAACAGAGGATGGCATAGGTATAAAATTATTACCTTCTTTAAAACTACCAGTAATAGAACTATCTACTGTATCAGCAGATGTTGTTGTAGTGTTTGCACGAGCTCTTGTAATATCTGCTTCAGTAATTTGATATTTTAGATACATTTTTTCAACACCATCATAATGATATTGAGCAAAATATTGTAATGCCTCATCTACTCTATCATCCACTTGGTCATCTGATACATTGATATCAATCACTCCAAATCCTAGAGCTCTTTTACAATATGATGCGAATGTTGATTTACTTGTTGGTACTGCCATATTGATTATCCTATTTTACTAGTATTTATAATAATAATGAATAGTAAGAGAAAATAAGAATATTACGAAAAAACAAAGTCCTAGAGCATGTCATTTTGACTGTTTTAAGTATCAAGTGATATCATCATATCAAAAAGATATAAAACTTAAAATATTGGATGCTAGACACTCTTAGAGGTATATAAGAACATTTACTAGTATTTCAGTACTAAAACACTAGGATATTATGCATCCTCTAATGTTTTAATTCTTGCTTCTAATTCTTGTATTGTTTTGACTAATAGTGGAACAAGTTTTGCTTGGTCTATTTGTTGCATAACAGGTATACCACTCATACTTGCATGCCATGTAGTATTATTTGCATATATTCCATCTGCTTTATCTTTTGTCCATTCTGCTTCTGTCACACCCTCTGAATTCAAAGTTCCATCGGCATTTTTAACAACATTAGTTGCTGTTCTTGTAGCATCTTTATCTCCTGTTATAGCTTCAGGTACTATGCTTGATACTTCATGTGCTATAAAACCATCTACCAATGTATTGGTATCATCTGCTATAAAATTAAATCTACATGGTTTTAATTGTTTCACTCTTGCTGTTGCATCCCATGAGTAATCTACATTTTCTTTTAATCTATAATCAGATGTTGTATTATAAGCTGTACTTGATGCTGTTGTCGTAACACTACCACCACTAGAACCATCTTTATGATAAACAATTATAGCACCATCACTTGATAATCTATTAAGTGCTAGTGGCTCATTACCACTACATATCATTTCTACAGCACCTACTTTTCCGCCTGTATCATTAAATGTTACACCTGCAGTTCCAAAGTTATTAGATGTTTTGTTAAATAATATTTCACCTGTACTTACTAATCTCATTCTCTCTGTTGTACTATTAGCACCATCAGCAGTTGTTTGAAATACTAATCTTGTAGGTAAATCATTACCGCCTGGTGTACCATCAACAGCTGCAATTATAACAGCACCTTGTGAGGCAATATCTGTGCCATCAGCACCAGCAAATACAATTACTCCTAATTCATCACCACTTTGTACAACAGTATTAGAACCTAATGATGTTCCTCTTGATTTACCAAATCTTAATGTTGGTGCTGTTGTGGCATTTGCATTACAAGTTAAACTCATGGATGAATTTGCAAAAGTAGTGCCTTCTATTTGAACTATGTTTGCTCCATTTCCACCTACATCTCTATCACTACCACCACCTATCATTACTTTACTATCTGTGGCTACTGCAAGTTCCGAACTTGATAATACACTAAACTTATTTGCTGTAAATTGAAAGTCATCTGCTCCTGCAATCTTAATATCTATTTGGTCATCTGTGTCTGCAGTGATTGTTGTATCACCATCATCATCAAGTACAAATTCGTTTCCCTCTAAATCTCTTGTTGCAACAACATTTGCAACATTAAAAGTACCAAATGCATTTATTTGTAATGTGTCAGAAGCTTCAGCACCTACTCCTAAAACTACAGCTGTTCCATTGGTTGCTGTATAATCTGCAGGGGCCAGTCTTGAACCATTAAGATATACATCTATTTGACCAGCAGTATATGCTAGTGATACAGCATTAGTATCATTACCACTAAATGATGTTTGCCCAGCAGTTGCCGTATAGATAAATTCTGTTCTAGTTGCACCTTGTGCAAAATCTCTACTTCGTGTCATAATTTGTTATCCTATTGAATATATGTTTATTTATACAAACTATTATGATGGTTTTGTAGGCCATGTGACATTTTCAGCTTTTTCTACTGTATCCACACCACTAGTTATATCTCTAAGTGCTTGTCTGTATGTAGTCCATGCTGAAGACATTGTGACATCACTCAAAGCTAAATAATCAGTTTCAGATATTCTTCTATTTCTATCTGTTCTTAGAACATCCATTGCTCTTGAAAGAGCACCATTTGCCCAAGCAGTTTCTTCAGCATCTCTTGCTGTTTCTTCTGCATCTGTCATTTGACGCCTAACTCCATTTTCTAATATATATCTCGGCATTATTTTTCTCCTATTTTCCTATTCCATATAATGTAAATGTACCACTATCTATATTACCTGTGCTCATTTTAAATGAAATACCTGTTACTGCTGATGCAGTTTTAATTTGTCCTGCTGTAAGTGTATGTGCTCCACCTGGTGCATCATCTTTTGCAACAGTCCTACTATAAAAATGTTTATGAAATGTTGTACTCGATAGTCCATACATCCAAATATATCCATTACAACATGATTCAGCATTAGTTTCAATAGTATCTGCATATCCTATTGATTGATATGCTGTACCACTATTTTGGTCTTCACTTGCATCTGCATTATTATTACTTGCACTTCCAGCTTCTGTATTTGAACCATTAGTTTGAGCAGTACACAATGATAAATTAAAGTCTGACCCATTTGTTGTAAATTGACATGTTAAGATAGAGCCAGCAGATGGGTGAACATTATTATAAAATATTATGTAAGCATTGTAACTAGAATCTATACCAGAAGTAATATTAACAGCTGAATCAGATGATGCTGTATTTGTAGATATTTTAGCTAAAGAATCCCCACCAGAAAATCCAGAGCCCCAAGAAAAGTTTTTTGATATTGATTTATAAGTTGCCATTATGCTTCACTAAATCCATAAAGAGATACACTTCCAGCATCTATATTACCAGATGAAAAATCAATTCTAAATCTATCTACGGCTCCTGTTATTTGTATATTTGAACCACCATGCATGGCCTCCATTTCATTAGCTGTGACACTAACAAAATCATATATAAAACTTTTATATTGGTCAGTTTCTCCAGGCCCATGTAAATAAATATGACCAGAAGCCGAATCGGTTGCATTACCATTACCTACATTTACAGCAACAGTTTGTCCACCTGTTCCTTGTTCTAAATCATTAGAATCCTCTATTGCAACTGTAACACTACCATCGCCATAACTCATTCTTTGAAACCATTGACAACTAGTTTTACTATCTGTAAAGTCACCATCACCAGGGTGAAATCGTAATTCGGGTGCTGAATTTGCTGGATGCATATTACAACATACAATTAAATATGTTTCATATGTATCATCAAGAACAACATCACTAGTACCATGAATAAAATCTAAAGCTGCAACAGAACTAGAAACTGTTTGTGTTTTAATAAGTTTCCAAGCACCACCAAGACCTGTTGCACTAGTACTTGTAGTGAAATTAAATTTTATATCTTTATAATTTGCCATTATTTTGCTAGTCCAAACATAGTAATTCTACCACCATCTATTTTTGAACCTCCACTATACTTAAATCTTACACGAGTTATTGCTGTAGTTGTTTGAAAATAACCAGCACTTTCATAAACTTCTACATATTGAGTAGCACCAGCAGCTCCTGTTCCACTCATTTTAGCTAACCAATGTTTTTCAAATGTTGTTGAACTAGGATTAAACAAATATAAATATCCACCTATGGCACCTCTAGTTTGAAAATCACCAGGTGTACCAGAACCTTTTTGTGGTGGGCCAAATTTTATAAAACTAGTTGAATTTTCATTAGGGCCACCATGTCCACCAGGTCCTGCTGCACCATCATGACCGTGATACCAACTGAGCCTCATACCTGTATTTGTTATATTATAATTTGTATTAGTGCCTGTGTCCACTTGAAATTCAAGCTGTACTGTACCATGAGGAATCATTCCAGCTAATTCAAAGGCATAAACATCATAAGTATCATCAATACCAGTAGTAAAATCAAATGCATCACTACCATCATCATTATCATTTTGAGCTTGATGTATTGATGTTATTTTTATTAATCCACCTGCTCCTGAAGTATCTCCATAGTCTACATTATACTTAATGTCTTTATAATCCGCCATAGGTTACTCCTTATTTTTCTGTAAGTAACCAACCTTGAGTAGAATCAATATACACTAATCCAAATGCAGCTCTTTCTGTTCCTACTGTTAGGTCAGCTGATGCTCCTTGAATTTTATGTGAATTTCTCCCCACAGTTATTGCATTAGTATCTGCCGTTGCAGCATAATCTATAATCTGTATATAATCTCCAGCATCAGCACTAGATGGTAATGTCATAGTAATTGCACCACTTGTCGTATTAACTGCATAAGATTTTCCAGCTACCATTGTAGTATCTCCTGTTATAACTGCTGTTGCAAATTTAACAGATGCATTTTCTCTTGCTCTTGTCATATGATTAAGTCCTATTATTTCTTATATTTACATATTATTTATAAGAGTTTTTTCCCTTTAAACCAACTAGGTAAACCTAAATGTGGTCTATCATCATATTTATTATTCTTCCACTCTAAATTAGACATATCGTTATAATGTAAAAAGACTTGTACACATTGATTACCCTCAAATTTATTACGCCAATGAGGCAATTCACACCCAGAGTATATTAACATATCACTAGGATTTAATTTAACTTCTATGTCTTTTCCTTTAGTATCTGTTAACCAAATAGGCCATACATCTCCACCCAGACATAAAGTAGTAGATACTTCACAAGAATATCTATCAGTATGTTTTTTTAGTGATTCTCCTTTATTATAAATTCTAGCATAAGAATATGTCGGTGATAATTTAAGACCTGTTTCTTTATTCATCTTATCAGTTAATAGTGATAAGATAGTATCCATTGCTACATCTGAATAATGATTGTATGATTGTGGACATTGTTCATCACCTTGCCTACCCCAATCATCATTTAATCTAGATATATAGGTTGATTTTTTAAGTGTAAAATGTACTTGTTTTTTTAATACAAAATAATCATTTACAAAATTTGCAACATCTATTGGTATTGCATTTTTTATAATTTTATATTTGTTTTTTTTATAACTCATATACTACCCTCCCCATGTACAATATCTCTAGGAAGTGCAATTAAATTCCAATGTATAAATCTAAAACTTCCACCATTAGACATAACATACTCATGAGGTAAATAAGACGGGAACATATATATACTGCCAGGTTTTGGTTGATAGTTTATACACTTATTATAATAACTAAGACTATGTTGATTTTTTTCAGGTAGTGCTGTCATAGCCGCACCAGGTCTTGGGTCATGAAATAAAGGATAAGAACTATTATCATTTTCTAAAAAAAAGAAACCAGAGATATGACAATTTTCATGTATGTGTACTCTGTGATGTCCACCACCATCTTTAGCAAATTCTTGTACCCACATACTGTGTATACCTAAATCAAAATTTGACATATCAACACCCCATGTTTCAAGTAAATTAAAACCTGTGTTAGTAATATATTTGCCAAAGTCTAAAAATTCAGATTCGTTTTGTAATGCATTAGAATGAAAAACTCTACCAAAATCACTTCCACCATTTTTTTCTATACTTTCTTTTTGTGCTTCGTGTGATTCATCTAGGTATGGTTGACAATTTTTATTTAAATGTTCAACCCATTCTGGTTTTTTTGTAGCCCAAAAAGGTGTTGCAAAAAACTGTTCGTTTATTTCTTCATTATTGTTCATAATATTTTATCTCCATTCTGGTCCTAAATTCCATTGCACTAATGATAGTCTTCTTCCTTTTGTTACTGGTGAAACTCTATGATAAGTAAAACTAGGAAAAACACAAATTGAACCTTTAGGTAATATTTCTCTACATTTAATTATTTGAGGTTTACCATCTGGTTCATTTTGTGACCTAGTATCAAACTCTAATGTTCCACCTTCATATTCGTGTGGGTGTGAAAGTGAAACAGTTACAGATAATTTTCTAATTAAACCATTCTTATTTCTAGCCTCATAATATACACCTGATGAATCTGTATGCCATCCATAATACTGACCCTCATTATATATTGTAAATTGACAAGGCTCAGAATCAACAATATCAAAATTCCAACCAGCTAATTTATTAGCTCTGTGTATATAATATTCTAATTCTTTTTTAATCCAAACTTCATTTAACCATAATATATTAGAATTTCTTTTTTTATATAATTCTCTTACTTCTGATTCACTTCTAGGTACTACTGTTGAGTATCCACCTGTTAAAGCTTGAATAGGATTATCATCCATAGCTCTAGATACAATATCATCACAAAATTTTTCTGATAATGCACTTCTAAAATAATAATACCATTTCTTATAATACATATTTATCTACCTTGAAAAAAATTCATTTGCAATATATTCATCAGTACACCTATAATGAAACCAACCTGTTGCTATATATTTTTCATGTTTTCTTGTTCTTTGACCTTTATGTGTATGTGTAAAATCTGTAGGCCATATTAATGTTAATCCTTTTTTTGCTGGAGCAATAATCTTTTGATATTTAAATTCAGTGCCACCATCAGGTACATCATTTAAGTAAGTCATAAAAACTAAACATCTGTGACTTATTTTTCCAGGCCCATTTCTTTCATGATGCCAAACTTTATAACCACCCCCAGCTCTATAATATTGTATCTTCCAATTTTGTCTAACATGAAATGGTTCAAGTAAACCTACCTCTTTATATTTTTTTTGATATTCATTTAAAACTATTTGTAATGCACCCATATAATTTGTAAATGGTGGGCCCTCTGGAAAAGGACTACAGAGTAAATCTACAGAATCTTTTTGTGTTACATCAACATTTCCATTTGTTAGGACGCCTGGTTTTTTTTCATCAGAGGTCTTATGTTTTTCTATCAAAGCGTCACAAATTTTTGGGTCTATATAAGAACCATGTATAAAACTTTCTAATGGAAATAATTTATCTAATTCTTTACTCATTGAAATCTAGGTCCTATCATCCAATATGATAATGTAATTCTTTGACCTTTTGTTACAGGTCTAACTCTGTGTGGTATATGAGAAGTAAACATAAGTATATCACCTGAATTAAATTTTTGTTCTTCTATACCATTATCAAATAAGTCAAATTCACCACCCTCATATTTTTCTTCTGATAAATTTATTAGTATAGTATATTTTTGGTCAAAATTTTGATTCCAAACTGTGCCATCACTATGCCATGTATATTCATTACCTTTATTGTATATATTATAATGTAATAAATTATGTCTTGTTGGTTGATATATATTATATCCTAAAGTATCTATATTATTAATTTGACACATATCAAAAATTGGATTCATATAATACTCTATGTCACCATATTTTATATTAGTAACAGTAGATGTTTTAGTTGCACTTTTAGCTTTACCATAAAAATCAGATATTGTATTTTTTTTAATTTCTTGATTAAATTCTTTTACAACATTAGGTGATAATTGATTTTCAAATAATCTAATTAGTTTCATTTATCTTCACCTTCATATGATAAGTAGTCATTAAATTTATTAGTATATTTTATAGATGAATCACCTCTACCACAAAATCCAATCGGCATTAAATTAAATGCTATTGAATATCTAATGCCATTACTTCTGTTTGGCAATACTGTGTGTGGTGTTTGAGAGGGAAAAAATATAACAGAATCATTTGTAGGATACCAATCCCATGATGAACAATTCCAATCATTATATTCACTAGGTGTTAAACAAAATCCATTCATTTTATTTGCAAAGTCAGAAAATCTAATACCTGTATTTTTACTTTCTTCATTACCAAAATAAAAAACTCCACTCCACATACTATTATTATGATTATGCATACTACTACCTAAACCAGGCTTTGTGTATGTCATCCATGATGTAGTCATAACAAATTCAAAGTCTTCATATTTTAATACTTGATTTTTAAATGTATAAAAAGATTTAAGTATAGATTGTCCTAACCAATGTAACTTTTTATTTTCTAATATTACATGTAAACTTTCTGACCTAACATTATCTACATCATCTTGTTTTTGCCATTTTATATTTTGGGCAACATGAATTAAATCATTTCTTTGTTGATTAGAAACTTCAAATTTATCTGGGTATAATATTGTAGAAAATATGGGAATTATATTACCCACTCTAATATCCGACATAATTTAATTCACTTGTTAATTATATAATACTATTTATAATAAATATTTTTAGGTAATTTCATCCCAAGCACTAGTAGAGGGATTCCAATACCACTCTGTTTGTGGGGCATGAAAAGAACCATCTTTAAAACCTCTCCATTTACCAGCTGCCTCATCCCATGAAACTACCTTTAGTTTTGTAATACTATCTTCTGTATATTCTCTTTGAGAATTAGTTGGATGTGTGACAGGTGGTGTCCATTCTAAAGTATCAGCATTTAATGTCCAAGAATCACAGGATTCCCCATGACAATCTATAGGTCTTTTTGGATAAAATTTTTCTTTTGTTGGTGACCAATTCCAGCCAGCACCAGGAAATTCACCTCTTTGGTTTTTATTGTAAGAACATTGTATCCAAGCATGTCCACCAAATTTAGTCTTTACCCATGCCTCTACTGCTGTAGAATACTCTCCACCATTAGCAGCAACATCTTCGTTACTTACTACAATACATTTTTGTACTATATTACTACTATTAATTTCTGCAAAATGTGCCATTATCTATTTCCACCTTGAAGCAGCTTTAGCATTAAACTGTGCCTGCATAGAATATACACCATCACCAACTGTTCCAGCTGCAACACCTGGTTCTACAACTATAACACGACCAGAGCCTCCTGTACCAGCAACACCTGGGCCATTGTCATAACCTGCGTTATCACCACCGCCTCCGCCACCTGTATTGGCAGTACCATTTGCGGGTGCAAAGAATATGCCTCCACTAGAAAGAGCTCTTTTTACTCCACCTTGGCCTCCACCACCTATTCCACCAGCTGCATATTGTTCTACCGCTGAATAAGGCCCATTCTGAACTTGACCTACAGGCCCCGCTGAACAGTTTGCACAAGCATTGTCGCCATCTCCGAATTGAGCTAAGGCTCCTCCGCCGCCTCCACCGAGAACACCACAGTCACCTATACATTTAGGAACACCATAAGGTTGTAAATTTTTACCAGTTCCACCATGACCACCAAAAGCATTTGAAGTTCCACCAGCTTGACCAGCTCCACCACCGCCGCCAGCTTGTTGAAAACCTGAACCAGCACCGCCGTTAAAACCTTGACCGACAGTACCAAATACGGATTGTGTAATGCCTGGTGGGTTAGGAGCAGCAGTTTCATTTCCACCACCACCGCCGTTTCCACGATTACCACCACCGCCTCCACCGCCGTTAGCAGTT
>Ga0098038_1001324_pt1 | contig 10669 bp, 13 predicted proteins | sample 5B_taG_FD_75051 | JGI IMG/M metagenome (GOLD analysis project Ga0098038, IMG submission 75051) | Marine viral communities from the Subarctic Pacific Ocean - 5B_ETSP_OMZ_AT15132_CsCl metaG | ecosystem: Environmental > Aquatic > Marine > Oceanic | place: Pacific Ocean | collected 2015-01-08 | reverse complement strand
TCGTAGACCATCAACAACATCTGAAGGTATAGATGTATCCGCTGTTTCTATTAATAGTGAGGAATTATTTATAGTACGAAAACAATTTGGAGGATATTTTGAATATATAGATAATTTTATTAATGATATGAAAAAGGTATTCCCAACTTTAAAACACGATTGGGGCATTTATATACCAGAGGTTAAATATTTATCACCAGAACCCTTAGTTAATTATAATAACTTAAGTTTAACCAAATATGAAAATATCCATTTCGTCGGAGATGCCCTCTCAGCTAGAGGAATTACTGTCAGCGGGGCCCAAGGAATCTTCGTTGCCGAAAGCCTTATCTAATAGGGAATTAGAGGAATTATTGGATGCTATAAATTTGCATTTCTTATTTAATTATAATGAAATGGATTTTTTTAAAAAGGATAAAATTGAAGAAATTAAATTATTTCTAGATTTACGCCATGAGGTTTTAAGTCAGTTTAAAAATGAGAAATTTGACTAATATTTATTTACATACCTCAATATGGAAGAAAACATTATCCATTTACTTATAGCTTTAATTTCAGCACTTGGTAGTGTTGGAGCATGGAGATTTTATGAAACTAAAATAAGATTAAAATCCGATAAAGAGGGTAACCCACAACAAGCAAACGAAAATTTTATTCAAGACTTACAAGCTAGAGTTGCTAAGTTAGAATGTTTATTAATAGAATCCTCGGAGGAAAAAGATGAAATGAGGGAAACTATTACTAGTTTATCATCTGAAGTTTCCGGTTTAAAAGTTAAAATTGAATTTTTGGAGGAAGAAAATGCCTATCTAAAAGGTAAAACATCTCGCAAAAAATAGTTGGATACCCAAGATATCTTTCGTATATTTATGTGTTAATTTTAAATGTTATATTATATGTCTATGAGATACCCTAAAGTAAAAGATGATTGGCGTACAAGATCAATCACAACCCCCGATGGTGTTACTATCACATTTTTTGATAATAAACTCCATAATTGGAATGGCCCAGCCATTAGATACCCTAGAAGTTTTAAGAAAAAACCCGAATTTTATTTATATGGCTTTTTGAAAAGCAGAGATGAATGGATGGAATTAAGAAGAGATAGAAATGGTGTTCCACCAGATAAAAATCCTCAAGTTCAATCCAGATTCTAAATGAATAAAGCTATAATAGTTTCTGGTTATTTTAACCCTATACATAAAGGTCACTTAGAGCTTTTCGCGAAAGCGAAAGCTCAAGGTGACGAGTTATGGGTTATAGTTAACAGTGATCTTCAACGTGAATTAAAAGGTTCAAAAGAATTTCAATTAGAAGATGAAAGATTATTAATAGTAAGTAATCTTAAAATGGTAGATTTTGCCATGGTAGCTATTGATAAAGATAGAACAGTAAGTGAAACTCTAAGAGCCCTTAATGTTAAAGCAATAGCTAAGGATCCTAAATGGCAAATATCCTTTGCAAATGGTGGTGATCAAAATAACGATTCTATACCAGAGGCTAGGATATGTCAAGAATTAGGTATATCTTTAATAGAAGGATTAGGTGATAAAATTCAATCAAGTAGTTGGTTATTAAAATAAATAATATATGAAAATAGGTTTATGTGGTACAATGAGTGTAGGTAAAACTACATTAGTAAATGAACTAAAAAAATTAGAACAATTTAAAGGTTATGAATTTGCTACAGAACGTAGTAAATATTTAATGGATTTAGGTATTCCCTTGAATACTGATTCTACATTAAAAGGTCAAACTATATTTTTAGCAGAGCGTGTAGCTGAATTAATGAAGGAAAATATAATAATGGATAGAACTGTATTAGATGTTATAGCATTTACTAATTTAGCTAAGACTATTGATTTTAAAGATAAAGAATATTTTGAAGATTATGCTAGAGTATTTGTAGGTGATTATGATTACATATTTTATATAGATCCTATAGGTACTACTATGGAAGATAATGGAATTAGAGAAACTGATTTAAAATATAGAGAACTTATTGATGGAGCTGTGATTAAAGCTATGAATACTTATGGTCATAGATGTAAAAATGTACATGTTATTAAGGGTACTACTAATGAGCGTATAGAGCAGATATTAGATTTGGTTGGTCTTTAAATATTTATAATAAACTTAAATCATGCAAGATAATTTTAGTGTCCGTAAATGGAAAAATAATAAACTATATAAGGAAGAATACGATTCAGCTGCTAATAAAATTAAAGAGCAGGAAGATATTGAATTAGAAATTCCTGGTGATGAAAGTAGTGCTACTGTTGATAAGAAGGTACAAGCAAAAGCTAGTAGACAAGATGAAATAATTAGGGATTTTCAACGAATTCAGGACCAAATGAAAACCCATCTTGAGCTTTACAAAACATCTGAATCGGAGGTAAATAAAAATACAGCATTACGAATGCTAAAAAAACTTACCCCTGAATTTAAAGCTGCTAAGAAAAAATACGAAAAATTAAAAGGTGTCAAAATCTAATATATTAAATATAGTTACCATAATAGTAATTTTTGGATTACTATTTTATATTTTTGGAGGAAATGAAGTAGACACATCAATATATGATGCTAAAATTAATGCTTTAGAGCAAAAAGTTGATTCACTCCACCAAAAAAATACTTTCCTGGAAAATGAAGCGGATTCTCTGGAATTGCAGATAGAGCAATCGGATAAAAAAATCAAACAATTAAACACAAAAATTTATGTTATCAAAAAAGAAACTATACAACAACTTAATGCTGTTGATCTTTTCGGTGATGATGAGTTGGAACAGTTTTTCGCAAAACGCTATAGACAGCACTCAGATTCAATTAACTAAACCAATAGCGCGTTTAGTTATTAAAGACCTAATCCAATTTGATGGTCTTTCTAGCGAAATGCAGGTTATGCAAACTATTTTAACTGAAACTAACAATAAACTTTTATCACAAGGTGAGTTAGTAGCTAATTTAAAAACACAAGTAGAAAACTATCAATCTATAATAGATAAAAAAGACCAACAATTTAATACTCAAGAACAGTTAAGTAAAAAATTACAATCTGAACTTAAGAAATCTAAATTAAAAACTAAATTAATGGGTGGAGCTGGTCTTATTGTAGCAGTAGGAGCGGCCGTCCTAATAAACTAAAGTGGCCGAGAATCTAAAAGATATAATTAAAAGTGAATTTATAAAATGCGCTAAAGATCCAGTGTATTTTATGAAAAAATACTATACTATTCAACACCCTAAAAGAGGTAGAATTAAGTTTAATTTATATCCTTTTCAGGAAAAGGTTCTAATTCATATGAATAATGAGGATTATGTTATAATAAACAAATCCCGCCAATTAGGAATTTCTACTTTATGTTCGGCCTATTCTTTATGGATGATGTTATTCCATAAAGATAAAAATGTACTTTGTATTGCCACTAAACAGGAAACTGCTAAAAATATGGTTACAAAAGTACGATTTGCTTATGACCAATTACCCCAATGGTTGCAAATAAAAACAGTTGAACATAATAAATTATCACTTAGATTAGCCAATGGTTCACAAATAAAAGCAGTAGCTGCTAGTTCGGATGCAGGTAGATCAGAAGCAGTTTCATTATTATTAATAGATGAGGCGGCTTTTATCGATGGAATTGAGGAAATATTTGCTTCGGCCCAACAAACACTAGCTACGGGTGGTGGTTGTATAGCTTTAAGTACTCCTTATGGTACCGGTAATTGGTTTCATTCAACATGGACAAAAGCAGAAGCCAGGGAAAACACATTTTTACCAATTAGATTACCATGGACAGTTCACCCGGAACGTAATGAATCTTGGAGAGAAGAACAGGATATAGTTTTAGGACCTAGAATGGCGGCACAAGAATGTGATTGTGATTTTAGTACCTCCGGTGATACAGTAGTAGAACCAGATATTTTAAATTTCTTTGAAAAAACACACATACAGGATCCTGTAGAACGTAGAGGAGTAGATGGTAATTATTGGGTTTGGCAAATCCCTGATTATTCTAGAGACTATATGGTAGTAGCGGATGTAGCAAGAGGTGATGGAAATGATTTTTCTGCATTTCATGTATTTGATATAGAAGAAGCTACACAAGTAGCAGAATTTAAAGCACAGGTACAAACTAAAGATTATGGAAATTTATTATTTGCAGTAGCCACTGAATATAATGATGCTTTATTAGTAGTAGAAAATGCAAATATAGGTTGGGCAGTAATACAACAATTAATAGATAGAGGATATAGAAATCTATATTATTCACCTAAAATGGATGTTTCTATGACTAATGCTGACCAGTATCTTAATAGATATGAAAATGGACAAGGTATGGTTCCTGGATTTACTACATCCTTAAAGACGAGACCACTTGTAGTCTCCAAATTAGTTTCGTATCTTCACGAGAAATCTGTAACTATTCGTTCTAAACGATTGTTAGAGGAATTAAGAACATTTATTTGGAAAAATGGTAAAGCACAAGCACTATCAGGATATAACGATGATTTAACAATGGCATTTGGTATATCTATGTTTTTAAGAGATACAGCATTACATTTTAGGCAACAGGGACTAGACATGGCTCGTGCTGCATTAGGTGGAATACATTCATCTCATCATCAAGCTCCTACTATATATAGTGGAGGTGGACAAATTAAAAATCCCTATGAAATGGAAAACCCATATGGGGACAAAGAAGATATATCCTGGTTATTGGATTAATCAATATTTATATAATATATAATTAAAAAATGGCAGATACTTCATTATTTGGTAGATTAAGAAGATTATTCTCTACTGATGTAGTCATTAGAAATGTAGGAGGTAATCAATTAAAAGTGATTGATTCTAACCAAATACAATCTTTAGGACAATTACAAACAAATTCTCTATACGATAGATTTAATAAATTGTATAGCACTACAGGTGGGCTGAATTATAATACAATGCAGCAAACTAATTTCCCATCTACTAGAATTCAATTATATACAGACTATGAAGCAATGGATACAGATTCTATTGTAGCTTCTTCACTAGATATAGTCTCAGATGAATCTACCCTTAGAAATGATATGGGTGAGGTACTACAAATTAGATCTGCTGATGAAACTGTACAAAAAATATTATATAATTTATTCTATGATGTTTTAAACATAGAATTTAATCTATGGTCTTGGACCCGTAATATGTTAAAGTACGGAGATTTTTATTTAAAATTAGAAATATCGGAAAAATTTGGTGTATATAATGTTGTACCTTTTTCTTCTTATACTATTTTAAGAATGGAAGGTGGAGATCCACAAAATCCATCCGATGTAAAATTTAAATATGATCCTAGTTATTCGGTATCAGAAAATCCATTAGGATTTCAACAAGTATCACCGGGAATGGGTGTAAATACAGGTGATGAAGTAGTTTTTGATAACTATGAAATGGCTCATTTTAGATTACTTTCGGATTTTAACTATTTACCTTATGGTAGATCATATTTGGAACCAGGTAGAAAAGTTTGGAAACAGGTTACATTAATGGAGGATGCAATGTTAATTCATCGTATAGTAAGGGCACCTGAAAAACGTACTTTCTTTGTAAATGTAGGAAATATTCCACCTAATGAAGTAGAAACATACATGCAAAGAATGATCAATAAAATGAAAAAAACACCCTACATTGATCCTAATTCTGGTGAATATAATTTAAAGTTTAATATGCAAAATATCTTAGAGGATTTTTATATTCCTGTAAGAGGTGGAGATGCAACAACTAGAATAGAAACTACAAAAGGACTAGACTATGCTGCTATAGAAGATGTAACTTATTTAAGAGATAAATTATTTGCGGCACTTAAAGTTCCTAAAGCTTATTTAGGTTATGAGGGTGATTTAGAGGGTAAAGCTACGTTAGCTGCAGAGGATATAAGATTTGCTAGAACAGTAGAACGTATACAAAAAATATTAGTTTCTGAATTAACTAAAATTGCATTAGTTCATTTATATGCACAAGGTTATGATGGATCCGCTTTAACTAATTTTGAACTTTCATTAACTACTCCTTCTATCATTTATGATCAAGAAAGAATAGCATTAATGAAGGAGAAAGTAGATTTAGCAGCCCAAATGATAGAAACTAAATTAGTTCCTACTGATTGGATTTATGATAATATTTTCCACTTTAGTGAAGATCAATATCAAGAATATAGAGATTTAATTATTGAAGATCAAAAACGACAGTTTCGTAGAGAACAAATATCCGGAGAAGGAAATGACCCAGCAGAATCCGGCGAAGCGTACGGTACACCACATGCCCTAGCATCCTTATATGGAGCAGGAAGATACCCAGGAAGTAAGGGAGTACCTAAAGGATATAGTGTAGATGATCCCGAATTTCCTTCACAAGCTCTTGATGATTTAGGTCGTCCTAAAGAAAAAGCATCTAATTATGGAACACAAGATGCTAATTTAGGCAAGGATACTCTTGGACAAGCTAGAATGAAATCAAACTTAGGTGGTGAAGATAAACCGGGTTTACCTAATTATAAAGGTGGTTCACCTTTAGCTTTAGAAAATATAAATACTAAAGCAGTATATGCTAAAAATCAAAAAAGTTTAAAAAATATGTTTCCCAAACAAAAAGTATCATTATATGAGGGTGAAAAACTCTTGGATGAGGATCAAATTCGTGAGGAAGTTAAATAGGTCTAATATTTATAATTAGTAGCGCACTACTTATGAAAATAAAACATAACAAATATAAGAATACTGGTATCCTTTTTGAATTACTAGTAAGAAAAATTACTGCTGATACACTTTCTAGTGGTAACTCTAAAGCCGCTTCATTAGTAAAAAAATATTTTACTAAAACTTCTTTAGCGGATGAAAATAAATTATATCAAACAGTTAATAATTCAATAGCTTTATCTGAAGGTAAAGCCGAATCTGTTTTATCCACTGTATTAGATTTATCTAAAAAATTAGATAGAGATAAACTTACTAAAGAAAAATATAATTTAATTAAAGAAATAAAAAATAATTTTGATTTAAATGATTTTTTTCAAGCTAAAATTAAAAATTATAAATTATTAGCATCAACTTATATATTATTTGAATCAGTAAATAATAAAGGATTTGCAAACCCCGAATCTATTATTACTTCTAAAATTACTATATTAGAACATATTACTTCTACACCTGATTCTAAAATGTCTTTATCTCCATTAGTTGAGGAATTAATGTCTTTGGATAAAGGTACACGTGCGCTTACATATAAGATAATGTTAGAAAAATATAATACTAAATTTGATGGTCTTTCCCAGGATCAAAAAGAAGTATTAAAAGAATACATAAATAGTGCTACAGATGCTCCCAAGCTTAAAGAATTTTTGAATTCTAAGTTTAAGAGTATATCTACTAGGCTGAAAGAAAACGTAGATAAGATAGAGGAGCCGGCACTAAAAATAAAAATCCAAGAAGTTATAAATTTAATTGATCCTATTCTAGAATCTAGAAAGTTAAAAGATGATCACCTAGTTGCGCTACTACAGTATCTTGAACTTTCAAATGAAATAGAAATAGTATGAAGTTGAAAATAAAAGGATTAAAAAAAGAAATGAGCACCACTGGTACTGGTGCTTCCTTTGCAGCTGGTGTTGGAGCTCAATATGCTACTCCCAAAGCTTTTAAAAAACGCAAGGAAGAAATAGGAGAACCTTTTACTAAACCTAATCCTTCTGTTCCAAATAGAAAATCTAAATTTATTGATTATAAACAGATTTTTGAAGATGCTATGGAGGAATTAAAATTTAATCCCATTACTGATTTTACTGATAGCCAAGCATGGGCTGGTGATAATACGGGATATGACATGGATACTCAAGATGCGGCATCTGTTTTAGAACTGGCTAAAGTTTCTAAAGGAGGTCAATTTAAAGTAGGCGATATTCAAAAATCTAAAGGAGTTAAATATACTGTAACTGATATAGATAAAGTAACAGGTCAAATTTCTTGGAAAATAGATTATGTACCCGCATTTGATTCAGTATTTAAAAAATTTGATGCTTTAAAGGATGCAATGGTAGAATTGGATAGAAAAACCAATGATTCTACTATAGATACTATATCGGATAGAATGAAAGGATTATTTAATCAATATAGAACTTATATTAGAAAAAATTATCCCGAAGAGTATAGTAAATTCCAAACTGCTGAAAATATAGATCCTAAATCACAAGCTAAACATAAAGGTAAATCAGCCCCCTTTGGTTCAGCCTATGAACCCGTTAAAGAAGGGTTAATAAACGAACAAGCTGATTACAAATATCTTACTCAAGTAATTTTAGATGCAAATCCAAAAATGAATGTTTATTATAGTTCTTCAAGAAATGTAGTAAATATAGGGGGTGTTGGGTATGACAGTGGAGAATTAGTTAAAAATTTTAACCAACCACCAGGTTCATCTACTAAAATTAAAAATAACTTTTACTACGCAAATGAAAATCCTATAGATACTAAACAAGAAGTTGAAAGGTTATCTAATGGAAAAATTAAAGTAGATATCCAAAAAGGATATGGTGGTAAACCCGTAGTTGTTTATAGTATAGCAAAATCACTAAACGAAAGATTAGGTGTTTCTAAGGATAAATTAAATAACATAGTTAAATTTGTTGGTGCTATTAATTTCACACAAATGATTATAAGTCTTAGAGACGAAAACGTTCAAGACGAAATCGTATCCGCTTTTGAAGATCAATATCCTGCTGTAATGGATAAAAGAGATGATTTACAAGAAGCACGTTATAGTCAATTTAAAACTGAAACAAAATTAAGAACTCCTACAGAACAAATACATAGAGCCGTTAGAGAAATTAGAAGAAAAATAGATGAAATAGTTAAGGTAGTAGGACATACTGAAAGAATGAAATCCGAATTAAAAGGTAGTAATGAAGGCATGTCTTATCTTAAAAGAACTCGTAATGCTATTAACACTATATCTGAAAAGTTGCAAGAATTAAATAATAGAATTAAAGCATTAACAGAATAAATGGCCGCAGCAAGAAGATCAATTAGTACTTTCGCTTTTAGAGAAAAAACTAAAAAAAAAAGACCGGGAGTTCATGCTAAATGTAAAACATCAAAATTAAAAAATAGTAAAAACTATACAAAAAAATATAGAGGCCAAGGACGATAAATATTTATATACATGACAACAACAGACTTATACAAAAAACTGAAAGCTGGCGAAATCACAGAACAGAAGTTCTTGTATGAAGTTCGTCGAGACCAAAATTTACCCTTTATAACTAATATAAATAGTTTTAAGGATGCAGTACAAATTCTTAAAAATAAGGGAATAATTCGTGAAGAAAAACAAGAAGTAGAAATTTTTGCCAAAACTCTTGATATGGTTAATCCATATGAGTATACTAGAGGTATGAATTTTGAATTAGACGTTGTTATAGATTCAGTAGGAAATAAATTAATAGATGGAGCTACGGGTAACAATATCGAAGAAATAACTCCTGAAGAAATTAAAAAGGCACAAAAGAAAGTACTTAAAAACCTTACTAAGGATCCTTATTTTTATCAAAAGAAATTAATTCCTCAAATGGAAGGGGAAACAGAAGATGTAGTTGAAGTAAATCCTAAATCTATTGAAGCTTTAAAGAAAAAAGCAGGAAAAGTTATTCGTGAGCATGGAGAACATTATGATGATGTATCTAATGTAATGGAAGATAATATAGAAGAACTAGGTAGAACTAGAGATTCTATTTATGAAAAATATGCTAAAAAGTATGAGGTTGATGTTAATGAATTAAAAGATAGAGTAGAAGCACGCAGATTAGAAAAAAAAGATGGTTTAGAAAGAGAAGATGGTGATGGTCATATAGGTGGAAACACGGATCGTGATTTCGAAAGAGAACAACTTGCCCAGTTATCTACTAGAAATGAAGCTATGGATAAAGCAACAAAATTAGCAATTGCAGATGAAATAGCTCAATGGAGAAAAGGTAATTTATCTAAAGCACAACTAAAAAAAAGCCTTATGGATTTAAGTGATGGAGAATTTCAATTAGATTCTATTAAAGGGTTTAATAATGAAGCTATTACAGTTAGTGATGAAGATACAGCTATAAAAATTGCAAAAAAAGATCCTAATGCCGATGTTAAGGTAATGAAAATGGGTATGTAGCATGGCAAAAAATTTACTTATAGAATATTCCGTATTTACTCCCCACAAAACTCAAATTTCCGAAGCAGTTACTGGTGGTAAAAATATGATTGTTAAAGGTGTTGTTCAAAGAGCCGAAGAATTCAATCATAATGGAAGAAGATATCCTTTTGAAATATTAAAAAGAGAAGTTGATAAATATATTGCTGGACCTATTGCTGAAAATAGAGCATTAGGTGAATTGGACCACCCAGAATCTTCAGTTATCAATTTAAAAAATGCCTCACATAATATAAAAGAATTATCTTTTGAAGGAAATGATTTAATGGGTAGTATAGAAATTTTACCTACTCCATCTGGTAATATTTTAAAAGAATTATTTAAAAATAATATCACTGTTGGTATTTCCTCTAGAGGAATGGGTTCTGTAAAACCCTTAGGTGAAAATAGAGTTGAAGTAGAAGACGATTTTGAATTATTATGTTGGGATTTTGTATC
>Ga0098038_1001318_pt1 | contig 10700 bp, 2 predicted proteins | sample 5B_taG_FD_75051 | JGI IMG/M metagenome (GOLD analysis project Ga0098038, IMG submission 75051) | Marine viral communities from the Subarctic Pacific Ocean - 5B_ETSP_OMZ_AT15132_CsCl metaG | ecosystem: Environmental > Aquatic > Marine > Oceanic | place: Pacific Ocean | collected 2015-01-08 | reverse complement strand
TAGGATTTGAAGATACGGATGTGGATATCGAACATGCTGGAAATCCACAATCTCCTAGGTATTGGGAAAACATAAAACCAACTCCTTATGAGTTATGGGAAAGAAAAGGAATCACAATGGATTCTAATATTCCTGGAAAAATATCTAGTATTGATGTCAATGCAACACAACAATGGGTTGGTAATAATGTAAACTTACCAAATGATTCTGAAACTTATTATTATCCTGTGTTACCTAAATTGAATAAATTCAAAAGATTTGATGAATCACTGGGATTACAGACAGATAGTAGTGGTAATGAAAAAATACCTTTTGGTAGTATATCATATTGGAGAGATAAAGACGAAAAAGCACCTATTACTAATAATAATTTTACAAATGAATATTTATTAATGGATTTAGATTTTAAAAATTTAAACAAAAGTGCCGTACAAGATAAGAGTGGTACATCTAATCTTGGTGTATTGATTGGTGATTATAAAGTGAAATATGATGACAAAGGTTTATCTAGTAGAGGTTCACAAGCTACTATAGCAAAATTAAATAAAGATGGTAAACAATATTAATGGAAGTTAGAAAAAAAATAAGATTAACATATCCGTTTACAGGAGCTCAAGGGCAATATACTTGGTGGGCTAATGATTTTCTTGGAGTAAAATCAGGTGCACAACTTTATTCAATTGTAAGGGATAATCCATTAAACCAACAATATATTCAAGATCATCCATATAATGGTGGTATTTCTTGGTTATATAAAGGTTCCAAAATATCAGTATTAGGTACGGATGTTAAAAATAGAGGAGTTAATTATTCAACAAAGAGGTCTGGTCAATGTGTGTATATGATAGATCCTCAGTTTGAAGGAGAAATTTCATCAGCAAATACAGGAAATGCTATCAGAGATGTATTGGGTGATGGTAATATCTCAGGTGGAGATCATTGTGGTGGACCTTATATTTTAGTGAGAAGGTATTATGGTCATGTAGGATCTGGTAATAATTTAGGTAGTGTTCCTGCATGGTCAGGATATGTAGAAGATTTTCCATCAACTCCGATATCAAGTGATCCTAAAGGTTATTATGATTACGATGATGGTGATTATTGGTTGATGGAAAAAAGCTTACCGAAGTGGTATGAAAAAACAGATGGAACTGCTTTTACATTTGTAGTGAGGATGACAGGTAATGCAGATGATTGGGATACTCAAGATTATAGAAACAGATCTTATAGGAAATATTCATTGCCGAAAAATATTTTAACTGATATGTTTATACAAAGTAATTATTATGAAAATAGTTATAATAGTATGAATTATGAAAATCTATGTTGGGGTGATATACAAGTTGGTGAATCATTAAATGGACACACTTGTACACTAAGAGTTGGTGGAAATGGATCATTTTATGAAGATGATTATGGTACTGGTGATGAATCTCCTTCTTGGAGAGATGTAACTGTACCTGCTTATGATAATAAAGCTTTTATGATTCGTGTTACACCTCCTACTTGGAATTGGAATGATATTCCAGCTTATACTCCAAATCATAATGATCCTAATCCTGACAGTGGTGAACTTGGTTGGTTATGGGTTGTCGAAGGTGATGAAGATGAAATGTTAAATCTAAATCCATATCAGAGAATTGATTATGTTGGATTAGATACCAATGTCGGTGGTTATTGTACATTAGCCAATACAGATACATTAACAAATGAAACATGTTATAGTGATGAAAGTTGTAATAATTTTAATAATGGTGCTGAATGTATACAAGTTAAACGACAATTTTATGAATCTGATGTATTAGATTATAGACCAATAACATTTATAACCTCAAATTATAGAAACGATGGAAAACAAGAATTAAAAGATCCTGATTTACAGGCTATAACTTTATCAGGTGAAGAATATCCATATATTACTGCACCACTTACGGTTAATTTTAGTTTAAGGTTTGCAGAAAATAAATCTTCATTTACTCCTGAATGGATTGCGTATAATGGTGATGACCCAAATGGTGAATTTGCTGATAATCATGGAATAATAACGGATAATCAAGTAAGAGAATTTGGTGGTACTAAATTTATATTTTATGTAGTTGATTGGGATACACAATTAATACCAAATGCTGATGTAGATGAAACTGAAATAGAATCTTGGGATGATTATATTAATATTGCACCATCAAATTGGCAAGAATTAGCAGCTCTGAGAGATAGACAAAATACATTTGTATACCAAACACTGTGGAATAACGAACCTAACGAAGATGGTTCTTATAATTATAATACTCTTACTCATCAATATAATGAACCAGGAATTAAATACATAACTGCAGTAGTTTATTCTTATATAAATCATAGTCAGAGTGGTAGTGAAAATGGAATACCATATAAAGATCACATTCAATCTTTAAGATGGAAGTTGATAAAGGCTAAAATATATATTGGATTAGACAATGCATATGTAGAAGATTTTACAGACATTGTCGGAAAGGATTATAAGTTATTACCATATCCATACACTGTACCAGTTATAGGTGGGTTGTCTGAAAAAAGTCAATATGTTAGAAGTTTAAGTAAAATAACTGATGAAAATCTTTTTCAAGAAGATGATATTTTAGAAAGAAATAAATTAGAGATGGCTTATGATAAATCACCATTGGGTGAAAGTAGTGAATTTGGTTCACATTTGGGTAGAGCGGATATAGGCCAAGTTAGATATTTTGAAGGACCTGATATTGGATATTGTTCACAAGGTTCACAAAAACAAATTGGAATGGATATGGTTGACATGTCAGAAGTAGCTTGTAGGAGAGATGAGTTTTGTGGTGGTGGTGAGTATGGTGGTTTTGATTGTGAAGTAGAGGGATGTGGTGTATGTGTAGGTGCACAAACATATGACATGAATTATTTATTGATGTTAAGTAATATGTGGTATTGTCCTGTAGAATATAATGTAGCTAGAGAATTTGTAAAGAATAGTAAACTAACCTCTGATAAGTTTAATTACTCGGATATAAAAGAATCTTATACATCTGAAAGTAAATGTAATGAGTTTTGTAATTATTTTTCTATAAATTGTTTACAAGTTTATCCTGATGAGTTTCATAATTTTAATGATTGGGAATATTGGTATTCTTATCCGGATGAAGATAAAAATTTACCAGATAATCAAAATTTCCCAAGATATACGAGAGATTCTTGTGTTGGGAGACTATTTATTAATGATACATCCAATATAATGCTTAAAAAGAAAGCTACTATTGAGATGAATATGAGTAATAAGGAACATCAGATGTTTCATAAAGATCCAAAGGGAGCCAAGGGAATTTTATTAGGTGACTTTTTAGTAAATAAACCTGGTGTTGATGAAAAAGTATTGAGAGAAAATTTAATGGAAGAACCTAAAACTAATAAATCGGATAAGGCATTTTAAACCATGGCTAATATAATTCAAAATTTTACTGAAAATTTATTAGACTTAACTTCTAATGGTACTTACTATGAGACTTTTGATGAAAGAAATGGTGACTATATTAGAGTTTCTATATTAACTACTGCGGGTGATTTACTATATACATTTTACTCAGATAGACAATGGTTAAGTATCGATCCTGTTTATTTTGGTGACGAATATCAACCATTTTCAGATCCAGGATTATCACAATCTATATCATATGAAGATATTCAGGTTCCTATATATAGAGATTCAGTTGGTAAGATATATGTAAAACCTAATGAGATTTTTGATTTATCTACAGAGTATAATCTTAAAAGATTTGCAAAAGGAGATCATGTTGTAAGATTTGATTTTATTAGATCTATAAAATTAAATAATAATTTAGTATTTGCAAATACAGAAGGATATGTAGGAACTGATTTAGAATTTTATATTGGAGAAATATCCACAAGTAGACGAGAAGTTCGAATAGTAGGTAGACAAACAATATTTGATTCGGATTTAAATGATGGAGAAGGTGGACTTGTACCAAACGATTCAATTAATTTTGAAAATACAATTGGAAATTTTGAAAGTGAGTTTGGTAATCCTGATAGTGATGAATATCCAATAAATTTATTTTTAACGATAGACGATGTAAATCATACAATTACAAATTATGAATTTGACAATGTTTCGGATGATAATAATACTACTTTAGTTTTAAAACTACATAAACCATTACCTTCAACTGTTGAATTATATAGTTCCGTTGATATAATCAAAGAAATTTACCCAACCCAATTTGAAGAAGTTAAATATTTTGATGAACAAATAGTTGATCTTAATATAACTACATTAGATCCTGATTGGTCTGTTGGGAACACACAAGATGTTTCTGATGAAGTAAACTTTAATCAAAGTTATAATGATTTAATTCATAGTTCATCATTACCAGTAGGTGATAAAGCTAGCATACTATATAAAATGTTTTCTGGTAGTGAATATGACAATTTAAATATTAACTATGATACATTTGAAACTCATGCATTTTTTGGATCAGCTGAATATAAATTAAGAAATTTTTATGATAAAATTAAATTAATAGAAAGTTATTCTATTGATTTGAGTGCTTCGATGAATCATCCTGATTTTGGTTTGGTTACCGGTTCTGCAGATGTTATAAAAAGACAACAAATTTTTTCATATATAGATACAATTGTTAGTAATTTTACACCATATGAATATTGGATGTACAATGATTTTTCTTCATCTAATTCTTGGCCAAGTCCAGGTAAAAATTATGCAAAATCACCACCAATATCAGGAAGTTTCTCTGGTAGTGCAAAAAATGATATAAGTAGTGACGCTGAAATTTTAGGTAATCATTTTGGAATGGATGTAGTATACAAAATATCTACAGCAGATAATTATGAATTTGTGACAAGTGGAAGTTTTGCTTCAGCTGATTCATTACTTAATACAGTATGGGATACAGGTTCAGCATTTGATGGTCATGCTACTGCATCAAATGATGGTGGTTGGTATTTTGCTGGTAATAAAGCTTATTTTTCTGGATCTAATACAACTACGAATAATTTAATTCAATCAGTTTTTACATCTTCTGATAGTTCGACTACTGAACAATTTATACAAGGACAAACATACAAGATAGAATTTGATGTTACTGATTTGTATAATGCTGGGGAAGTTAGATTTGACCTTGGTGTGGGAGCAGGTACAACACAGAGAAAATCATTTAATATTTCATCAACAGGACATCAAAAAGATTTATTACAATTAAATACATTACAACCAGAACCTAATAATAAATTATTAATAAAAGGATTAAATGGATTTTCAGGTTCAATAGATAATATTTCTATAACAAGAACAACGGATGAAGATGGTAGGGCAGATATATTTACTGATGTTTATCATGCAGATAATCCCGTGTTTGGTAATTATGATGGTCGTTGGTATTTAAGCTTTTGGGGAAAATTTCAAGAATTACCTATTTGGCAAAATTCAAACTCTACCTCTAGTATACCGAATAATGCATTTAGTGGAGAATATACACAATCATCGTGGCATGTTGATAAGAATGAGGGATTTCACCATTTTGTTTTAGCTGCTTCACAATCCTATTGGAGATTTCCAGATGATTCTGCAAAACAATCTGATGCGTTAACTCCGGCGGAAGCAGAAAATACATCTTTTGGTTGGGAAATTTTAACCGGACAAAATGTAACAGGTTCGTATGTTATGGAGGATTTAATTATTGCAGATGAATATAGAAATCTAATAACACATGGTGGTAGAAGTATTTTACCAAGTGGAGAATTATTTAGACTTTATCATCTTACATCATCTCAAGATAATCAACCTGTTACTCAATCACTTATAACGGATGTTAAATTATGGAGAGGTGATAGTTTCAATAATATAGTTGGTAGTGATTATAACGCCACTATAAACGATGTTGTACCTTTTACTAATGTTTTTGCAACATCATCAAAGGCGGTTGACGATTGGTATCAGAATCAACTAGCTAGTGCATCTTTATACGACAAAGAAAATATTCATTCATTATATAATACATTACCAAGTCATGTCAGGACTTCCGATACAAATAGATTATTAGAAAAATATTTATCTGCGATGGGTGAACAATTTGATATAATAAAAAATTATATAGATAATTATTTAAATTTAAACAAAAGGTCTTACGATAAATATGATTCTGTACCAGATAATTTACTTGAAATGGTGGCTAATAATCTTGGTTGGGAATTTTTTGATACAAATGCATTTAAAGGTTTATTAGAAAATGTTGTTGGTAGTTATGGGGATGATTCGGATGGTCAGTTTACAAAACAAATTTGGAGAAATATATTAAATAATTTAATATACATATATAAATCAAAAGGTACTGATGATTCGATAAGATCTTTAATTAATACTTTTGGAATACCTTCAAATGTTATAACTGTAGCCGACTTCGGTGCAAATGACATACCACAAATTCAACAATCACCTGGTATTTACGATGTAACATCTAATTTAGGTATAAGAAATTCATCGGGTAGTGCAGCTTTTGTTGAAAATATAGAACCTTTTTACTTTTTAAATTTTAATGAAAACAATCATTCCTTTACACCAAAATGGAACAGAGATGGTACAGGTCATGTTAACTCTATTGAATTTATGTTTACAACACATAAAAATAATGACCAAGTTTTAATGAAAGGAAGTGGTAGTCAAGGTCATTGGTCTGTTGGATTAGTTCAATCTCCTGAATCCTCTTCTGGTCAAATGACATTTTATCTTAGTCAGAGTTTTGATGTAGACAATAATCCTATTGGTACAATTATAGGTACTGCTATTGCTCCAATTCAATATCCTGCAAATGCTTTTCCAGTAACATCGAGTCTTAATGAAAGTAAAGTTTGGCATGTAGCGCTAGAAAAAGTATCACCAGTTGGAATGTCATTTAGAGTAGCACATAAACCTAGTCCTAGAATCGATAATAATAATAATCCAAATCAAGATGATACCGTATTATATAGTGCTAGTGGTTCACTAACAGGTACAAAAACTATATTTGAGGCATTTACATCTTCTCATGCACCTTGGGCAGAAGAATCTCTCGTATTCGGACCTAATTTTACTGGATCTATGACTAATATGACTATCTACAATACAGCTATTCCAAGTGCTAGTTATGGTGCTCACACTCAGACTGATGCATTTACCGAAGAATCTTTTTTAGAACATGTATTTAATCCTAATAGTGTGTCAAGAATAAATGTCGATAGAACTATATTACCTGTTTGGAGATATAATTTTAAAGAGTTTAGGAATACAAATATAGAATCTGGATCTACTATACGAAATCAATACCCACAAACTGATTTAAGATCTATTTCCGAGAGAAACTCATTCTCAGATACATTTCATGAAACATTAGATCCTACATTTACTAATCCAAATGTTTCTAAAAAATATTTAAGCACTTTTAGGTTTAATCCAAGGGGTATTGATAATTTTAATTCACCAACTAATAAAACTGTAAAAATAGGTGAAAAACCAGAGTTTATATATGATCATATAAAACCTGATAAAGTCAATATTTTTTCTAAAACTGATGATAGTGATAGAGTAAAATCTACTAAAAAACAATTATTTTTATCACCTGTTACTAAAATAGATAATATGATTTCGGATGTTTTATCTGATAAAGATTTTTCAAGTGCATTATCGGTTACTACAGTAGAAGATAAAGAATTGGATTATTATCCTCAATTGAGAACTTTAAATGAATATATTTTTAAAACAATTATTAAAGATACTGTTAATATAAATGATTGGATTCGAAGAAATGAAAATTTAATTCCTTCTGAACTTTTTGAATATTTAGATAGACTGACTCCTGTTGAAATAGACGCCACTCCAGGTATGATAATAACCAGTCATAAGTTACATAGAAATAAACATGTATGGGGTAGACAAACAGGTAGAGCTGCAACTGGTAGAGAAAACAGTTCTTTATTAGAAACTAATAAATTAATATTTGATATTGATTTTGCTGATACTCAATTGTTGGATGTAGATGTTACTCAAGCTCGAATTATTAACAAATTTATTTTAAACGAAACTGCAAAAGTTACAGATGTGTTAAATACTAATCCTATTAATAAATCTCTATTTAAAATAAACTCTATACAGAAACTAATAGATATATTTGAACTTAGTGATTTGATTAAATTTAAAAAGTCTGTAAATATATCTGCACAATTTAGCACACCATATACTTTATTTAATCAAGTTATGTTTAATGTTGAAGACAACTATACATTTTTTAATTCACTTATAAATCAATTGGTATCTAATAATATTGATAAAGATGTTTTAAAAGACATTACTTCTACTTTGACTTTACATGTTGGTGATGAAATAGATTTATTAGATGCAATATCGTCATTTAAAAGCTCTTTAATGACTGTTTTATTCCAAGAATTATATACATCTATATCTATTAATAAATTAGATTATACATTAAAAGATACGATTGTAAATTTATTTGACTATATTAAAACAATAGGATTATCAGACAGAGCTATGAAATTAAAAAAAGCTAAAAAAATAATGTCAGAGTTATTAGATAATTTCTATACGACTGCTATATCAAAAACTGATTTATTGAATATTATACAAGCTAGTATAGAACAAATGTCTCGACTTGGTTTAGAAGCTGATTCTATTAATTTTGATTCATTATTAAATTTACATAGTAAATATATTGGTACATATTTAAGTAATCCTATATACAAAGCTACTGATTTAGTTTCTAGAAAAGAATTACAAAGAATAATGTTTGAATTTATATTATTGATAAAACCTAAAGATAATTTAAATTTACAATATACTTTACATTCAACATTTATGACAATATTCTTTTCGGAACTTCTTGGTGTCATAGATAAGACATTAGATGTTGAATTTAAATCATCTTTAAATCATCACAATATAGGTATTGACACTTCAAGACTTAATAAAGCTGATTTATATCAAATACTGGCATCTATGAAAGAAGTGATAGTTATATTTGCAGATATAGATAAAGGTGTCGTGTTAAACATAAACGCGGACAGGTTAGTGCAATATCTTTCTAATAGTATAGATTTGTCTGAATTTAAAGATTTACAAATTTCTTTATTTGATCAATATGGGGAAGGCTTAGAAATTTTATGGGAACCTGAACAGATACCTGATGATAGAGCGACTGCCAGTCTTTCTTTTCCAAGTGCAATATCCGTGACTAATAGTTACCATGGTAGGTCATTTTCACTTATATCTACTGATGGAATAGAGAAGAAGTTCGTATGGGATAATGCAGGAACACTTGCTACTGGCGCAGTTGGTCTTATAAGCTCTGTTAAACATGTTTATATACAAATTCAAGGTATGTCTAGTTTCGGTGACATTAGGGATGAAACTATTACGGCAATAATTTCTGCAAATGGTCATAGTGGTAGGATGGCAACTGAAGCTTTCTCAAAAAGTATTGGTGTAACTCAATTAGAACCTGGTTCTGCTGGGAACACAGTCACAACCACAAGTGGTAGTTATGCTATTGGTGTATTTAGTGCTGGTGATTTTACTGGAGGTGATGAAAAAACATATTATGTCAAAAAAGATTCACCACTAAACTCTGCACTTAGAAAAAAACATAATTTAGAATCAGAAAATATATTTTTAATAGGACAAGATCCTCCTAAAGTACAAGATAGAGATGGTGTACATTATGCTGGTCAGAGTGAAGTAACTTCCTCTAAATTATTTGGTGTTATAAATTTACATGATGAGGTTTTTGGTAATTCATTTGATAGGGGAGACTTAAATGGTAAGTTACGTGATTGGAATGCACCTATAGGTAAGTATTTAAATCCAAATAACACAACTCACTTTATTTATAATCCTGATTTGGAAGAAGCTAGACGAGATGGTTCAAGTCCATATAGATATGATAGAACTAAATTTGGATTTCATTTCAAATCATATCAAGCTTCACCAACTTCTTCATATGCATATAACTCTTACCCGGTAGCTAAATATATCGGGGAAACTGAACGTTATGTCGGTGCACCAAAACATTGGTATAGGCCAGTATATTCTGATTCTGATGGTAACTGGCATAGAGACCAAGAGTGGCAACCTCAAACATTAGATGTAACAGGTTCAGACTTGTATTATGATGCAACAGATAAAAAACAATTTATGAATAGAATGAGAGATTACACTCCTGGAGTTAATTCAGGTAAATTAATCGGAAGTACTGTACAAATTGAAATAGATGCAAATGGTAATATTCATTATCCACCTGGTCATTTATTATTTAGTACAGACCATTCATTTAGAAATAAAATGAATGAAGGAACAATTAATAACGGAACTGATAGGCCTTATGACCCTACAGGTAGAGTACATCCTGATAATCATCCAAATTATGGAAGTTCATCGGTATATGCTTGGGATGTAAATGGTCAGGCATTAATAAATCAAGGATAATTAAGTAAAAATAAATAAAAAAAAAACATTTTTTTTAAGTAAACATATATTTATATGTGAGTATGAAAACAATTAATATATCTTAAATATTTGTTATTTAAAATTAGGGAGAAATTCAAATGGGATATCAAGATAAGGGAAGCACTACAACAGTCTTCGCAAAACTAACAAAACATGGGATGCAACAGAT
>Ga0098038_1001315_pt1 | contig 10727 bp, 15 predicted proteins | sample 5B_taG_FD_75051 | JGI IMG/M metagenome (GOLD analysis project Ga0098038, IMG submission 75051) | Marine viral communities from the Subarctic Pacific Ocean - 5B_ETSP_OMZ_AT15132_CsCl metaG | ecosystem: Environmental > Aquatic > Marine > Oceanic | place: Pacific Ocean | collected 2015-01-08 | reverse complement strand
TACTCCTACAAACTTGTATTGATTTACTACTGCCATTAATCTAAAAAGAGACTTCTAGCCTCTATCTCCTGTTTTAATTCTTCTTGAAATGTAGTGTTTAATTTTTCCAACACCGCATCTAAATCTCTAACTAAAGATTGAGCTACATCTTCCTCGTATTCGGAACTTGCTCTAGTCAATGACTGTACTATTTTAGCCATTATCTTCTTCCTCCAGCATGTATATCTAATCTAAATGTACCTAGTTTCCAACTAGAATCAACAGCAGTGTTAGATATTGTAAGAGCTATAGCTCTTCCTCTAGCACGAGTGTCTACTTTATTGGTTGAAGTTGATATAGTAAATGGACCTAATGATGAACTTGCTGCGGTATCATTTGGATAATTTCTTAAATCTAGTTGTATAATAGAATTTCCTTGTTGAGATATAAAGTCAGGTATAATTCTACTAACTCTCATAATATTTTCACCATCACCTCTAAGGTCAGCCATGTTAGTAGCAGCTCCCCTAATAACTTTTTGTGTAATATCATAATCACCAGAAGTAATATTAGCAGGAATTGCTGTAGTTACTCCTAGTCTTACTTGATTAACTCCTGTTTCATGTTCATAGTAATATGAAATTCCTTCAGTGTTTCCTGTTACATCAAAAGATGTATCTGTGCCTGCATCATATTGAGTTGCATGAGGCAATCCAAACACAGCAGAATCTTGCCATGCAGTTCTAATAAATAAAGGACTTGCATTTACAAACCATATAGGTCTTTTAGCAGTTGAATCTAGATAACTATAAGTAACTGATTGTGTGTTTACATTAGAATTAGATTCTGGATAAAACCATGTAACTTCACCAAACAAGTTATTAATACCCGCATAAACCATTTGATTAGATGTTGTATTTATATTGTCGTAAACGTAGTCTTCAACCAAACAGTCCATAGATTCTAGTTTACCAGTATATCTAAAAAAACCATTGTCAGACATCCAGTACGCAGCACCATCAACTTCGACAGCTGCATTCTTACCTATCAATCCACAGTTAGTTCCTACTTGTTCAAAAGCAAATGTAAAAGGAGTTCCAACAAAACGCATAGTAAATAAAGCTGTATCGGTCCAAACATATAATGCATTTCTACCAAGTTTAGCTCCCATGATCCGTGATCCGGCAGCCAGTCTTTGTGTACCAGCACTATTTTCAGCTGTAGGTGTATAGTCATTAATATTTTCTTGAGACGAGAATCTTATAAACATGTCGTCTTGTGTTGCTTTATTTCCAATAGTTGTTTCAGTACCAAAAAATACTAAGTGACGATCGGGAGTAGACACTAACATATCTCTAGACGCTGTAGGTGCTCCAGATATAATCGTAGCTCTTGTTGATGTTGCGTTAGTTAAATCTGAATTCCACTCAAAACACTCTCCGTTAAATATTAAAGCAATAGCTGTGCTACCTAAATTATCTATAGACCACATACCCGGTTCTGCAACTTTATCCGTGGTTGATGCTGCTGACCCCCATCCAGAAAAACCACTGTGATTAGTTACAGTTGCACCTGTGCTATGAGCAGCTCGAGTTGTTCCTCGAACAGCTCTAACAATTCCAGTAAAACTTGTGGACGTTAAACCTGTGTAAGATATTTCTTCAGTCCCTACTTGTATAATATTTGTTCCTGCACTTGGAAACCCTGTGGTGCTTGCTACATTAATTGTAGTGCCTGATCCACCTGTTCCAAATGCGTCGTTGTTTAGTCCACCATTTAATGTAGTAGTTTGTGGGTTTGTAGTTGTACCGCCCCACTGAGATATACCATAGCCAAAAACTCCAACCTGGTCAGGTGGTCCTACATGATAGTATTGAAAATAAGTTATGCCTCCAGAAGTAACTGCTCCTGCTCCTGTTTCATTACTACCAGCATTTATTTCTAAAGTTGTAGTTGTAGGCACAGAAGTTACCATAAATTTTTTATCACAAAAAGTAGTAGAAGAAAAATTAGAACCTGTGATAGCACTAAAAGTAGTTACGTCACCAAATAATATAATGTCGCCTACTTGAAAATTGTGTGCAGAAGAAAAAGTTAAAGTAACAGTCGGTTGTCCGTTAGTCGTGCTAAATGCATTTGTAATACCTGTGCCTGATGGATTAGTTAAAGGATGTATATCGTAGTACACTCCTCCTGTGTAAACGTATAAAATTCTATTTGTTCCAATTAAAGAATATTTAATACCCTCTTTATTAACCATGTGATGCAAACCTCTAGCTGCACCTGTTAATTTACTATCCCCTAATTGAGACCATCCGCCTATTTTTTCAGGTGTACCATATCTAAAACGTACATTTTCACCACCAGTCCACTGAGATTCAGCTCCTGTAGGTGTTACTTGTTTGTTAAAACCTGGTAGAAATCCTAATTTTTGTAGCATAATAGACCTTTATATACCATCCTTTTAACGCATTCAAATCATTAAAAAGGTTTATTTATCTACTCTCCTGCATTCTGATACAGGGTAATGTAAAGTTCCTTTTTCTAATACTATTCTATTAATAAATGTAATTAAAGTAAGTCTATCTTCTTTTACATTTTTATCTAAAAAATTAGAAGCTGAGTGATGTTGATTAGAGTCAAAAAGAACAATTCTATTATACATAGAATTGACTTCTAAGCTTTTTTCAAAATTATTATTATGTTTATCTACAGCAGCTATTTCTTTTTTTTGATGTTTATCACTTAAATTAAAACTATGTTTTTTTGGAGCTATTAAATTAGAATTGTAAAAATTTTTCTTTTTCCAAATAGAAGTTCCGCAATTTTTATGTTTACTTAAATAAACAATAGCTGTGATCTCTGCATCATCTTCGTGTATCCAACCTGGATTTAAATGTCTTTTACTAGATACTTTTTGAAAATAACTTTCTGCAGTAAAAGCTATATCTTTAAAATTGTTAGGATATAAAATACTTAATATTTTTCTATGGATGTATTCAAAAAAATCAAAATCTATTTCATGTAAAGCTACAGTTCTCTCTCCTGGCCATCTACCCAACGGATCTTTACCAAATTGTAAAGTAGAACAAAAATTAATAATCTTTTCTGGATCACTAAAAAAATCATCCATTATTATTGTAGGGTAAATCATATATAATTAATGTTAATATTAAATCTTCCTATTTTATTAGTACAGTTCGTGCTTCTATGTTCTTTGTTTGGGTCAAAAAATAAAGCTCTATTAGCTACTGATTTTATTTCTTTGTCATTGTCTAAAATAGTTCCACCATTACAAGTGTTTAAAGATAATATAATACCTTTAGATTTTATATTGTTATCATAATCAATGTGTTTATTGTGTATAATTTTTTTATCTGAACATGGATAGCAGTTTGCTTTTACTCTAATCAAAGCAAAAAAATCTATCTTAGATAATAAGTTTTCATTTATAAAATTAAACCAATCACTTGTAGGAACATTCTTATGATAAAAATGATGCATAAGATAAAACATATTATCATTTTTTTTAGCTACTCCATTAACAAAATAGTATGGAAAAGAATCACTCATTAATAAATTTGCTATTTTATTAAAGTTTTCTTTTGGTAAAAAATTATCTATAACTTTCATTTTGGCAGTATTATATTCCAATCTAGTTTAAATATCAAATCTTGTAAGTTTATTATTTTTATTTTGTGTTCTTTTAAATATTGATGTAGTTCTTCTACATCTACAATAATCCATTGATCTTTTAAATCATAAACTATTTTATCTGCCTTAGTTTTAAAAGACCCACCTTTAGCATTATTCTTTAAAGGTCTGGTATCAAATTTATAAAAACCATTTTTACCTTTAAGAGTGCCGGCTATATTCCATCCAAGTTTACTTTTAGGATATTCTATGTTTTCTAAATTATTTTTAAAATTCATAATAACTATCAGAGGTTTTACTACCTATTTTACCAGTAGGCATTATATTTAAGGCTAGTGAATATCTAGTTTCGTTTTCATTGTTTAACATTATTTTATGATAAAGATTACTTGGAAATATAATAATAGATCCTTCTTTAGGTACTATTTCAAAAGCATTTGAATTAAATATATTATTTTCTTTTTTATTAAAATCAAAAAGATTATCTTCAAAATCTATAAAACCTAAATTTCCGTTAGCATTATTTAAATGCAAAACTGCACTAAAAACAGAATTTTTATGTTTATGATAATCTGAAGTTTGGTTTGTTAGAGTTTGTGTAAACCAAGATGTAGTTATATTAAAAGAATTACTATATTGTAAAACATTACTAGTGTAATCATAAATGTATTTTATTATTTCTTTTTTTATATTTTTTAATAATTTTTTATTTAATATTTTTAAATTAACAGATAGGCTCGCAGGATTACTTACACCTTTAGGGTACCCTGCTTTTGTATAAGTTTCTTTTTTAGCTATTGATAACAAATGCTTTGTATCAATATTAGTTTCTCTTTCATAAACTGGTGTACTAAATAAAGAATGTACTTTCATTTAAATGTAATAACTAGTACTACCCTTTCTTTTTGTTTTGGAAAAATCATTTTATGTTTTACTCTATTAAAACATACACCTTTGTATTTTTCAGGTTTAATATTAATTATTTTATTTTTGTCTTTTAAAACTGTATAACTTTTTTTATCACAATCATTTAAATAAACTATAAGTTGCCAATGGGCAAAGTCATGATCTGTATGCCAACCACAATTTTTTTTACCGTTAGCATAAGTTAAATTAAAACCAGCTCTAATAATTTTAGAGTATTCTATTTTATTTTTTTTACAAAAATTATTTAAAATATCTACTACATCTTCATAGTACGGAGAATTTATAAAGGGTTCTGTTTTCTTTCTAATTTCTGGTCGTTTAATTATAATGTGGGCTAAATAAGGATCATCTTTTATAAAACTTCCTGTAGTAGCGTGGTAATAAAAAGGAAAAAAACCTCCAAAGACATGTTTTATAAAGTCTTTGTTTTTGTTAGATAAAAAATTTTTGTCTTCTATAATTTTAAGCATAAGGATAAAGTGAAATAGAAGCAACAGCTCTAGCTTCATTAGAATTAGCTGTGTGAACTAAACCACAAGGTATATATAAAACATCTCCTTTCTCTAAATAATAAGTTTTTTTTAAAGAAGGAAAATAATACTCAGTAGTATTGTATAATCCAACAATTAATACGTGCTCACTATCTTTATGTGTTTGTCCTCTTGCTCCTTTAAAAGAAACAAATAAATCAAAAGCTCCATCTTTAAACATAGTTTTAGTTTCTTGTTTAATATAATCGTATAAGGATTTTAAATAAATACATCGATGAACCCATCTAATTTGGAATACATAATCTAAAGCTTTGTTAGAATTAAAATCTTCTTGATTACATTTTATAACATGTAGATACTCTTCGGTATTTAATATCTCAGTTAATTTGTTTAGATCAAAATCTAAACCGTTTATTAAAGATTTAATTAATAATACTTTTTTATTAAAAACCTTTTTAAGGTTTTGTTGTAAAGATATCATTGATAGTAAATCTTAAATTAGCGTTTCTGTTTAAAAGCTCTGTATTTATTTTTAAAATTTGTTCAAGCGCAACTAATTTTGTTTCTATATCTAGTTTTAAAGACTTGTTCATAGACTTCTCACCTTTTAAAACCATTCTTAATTCTTCATTATCTCTTGTAAGTTTTGTAACTTCATTTTGTAATTTTATAATATCATTGTTTATATTTTTCATTATACCCTCCTAAAATATATTTTTTTGACTACCTAATAATTTTCTACCATCGTAAGCTATATTATTAGGATCTTTTATATCATTGTAATGAAGAAAAACTTGAGAACAATAGTCACCTTTAAATTTTTCTCTCCAATGCATTAATTTTTCTCCTCTGTATATAACAAGATCTCCAGGATTTAAAAGTATTTTAGTGCCTTCCATAAATATAGGCCACGGGTCACCTCCTAAATTTATTGTTCCTGAAATATCACAACTTTTTCTGTCTATGTGTTTTTTTAAATCATGACCTGTTCTATAAACTCTTGCATAAGAATAAGTTTCAATTAATTTTATTTTTATTTTTTTCTCAATTGTTTTTTTTATATTTTGTAATAAAGTTTCAAATGCAAAATCACTGTAACAACTAAAAGCACCGGGTACTTGATCATCATCAAACCTTCCTACAAGTGTACAAAAAGTTGGTATAACTTTATCTTCTAACATTTGTCGTACAGCTTTTTCTTTTAATAAAAAATAATCATTTAAAAAGCTGGTTATATTTTTATCCACAGCATTTTTTATAACTACGTAATGATTTTTTTTAAAACTCATTTAATATTAATATTAAAAGCAATGCTTATTCTATTTTGTTTAGATTTATTTTGTTTTACTGCATGTTTTGTATTACCAGTAAACATTAAAAATGTGCTTTCTTGAGGACCGTATGTAAAAGAACTACTATTGTGTGAATTATATTCATTAAATTTTCTTTCATAAAATGAATTACCCTCATGAAGACGATTATAAAGAACAACATCTCCAGAATCTTTTGGAACTTTTAAATAGTATAATCCAGAAAAATGAGATTCTACATGAATGTGAGGCCAATTAAAATCTCCTGGTTTATTTATATTAACCCAAGGTAAACTAAAATCTAAGTTAGTTTCTTTTAAATCATAAACTGTTAAGTTAGATCTAATATTACTCTCTAATTTTTTATATAAATCATAAAATATTTTATGTTTATTTATATCTATTTTAGGAGATTGATATCCTTCATTAGAGTGTTGAACACTTTTTTGTGTTTTATATATTTTTTTACAAACTTTTAATAAGTCTGCATTTAATTTTTTTGTATTTTCTATTTGTTTTCCAAATATATTTAAACTAAACGTCGACATTGTTTCCTTTCATTAAGACAGAATATAAACTAGGTTCTTCTTTTACCCGTTCGTTACACTCGTCTTTTGTTTTATTTAATTTGTGTATGTCCTTTATCCATTCTCTTGACAAAGTATTTATATCACATTCATTAGCATACTCAAGAGAAAATTTTTCTGTTGGAGACCAATTCATTCCAGCAGCAATACAATGTAAACCTCCATCCATATGAAAACGATAATGTTTAAATCTATCGTATGCAGCTGTTAAGAAACCATTTATTATAGAAGGTTTTAAATTTATTAATTTATCTTCCCAAGATTTATTAAAATTAGCTTTCCAATACTCAGTATCCGTTCTGTGAGACAAAGCGTAATGTAAAGCAACAAATTCAGCAAACTCTCTAAACAAGTGTTTAGATTGAAAAGTAAAATTATCTTTGTCCCACTGTGAAACTTTTTCTCTTTGCATGTTTCTTACTAAATGAAATAAAAATTCATGAACAGAATATAATCCGTTACTTTCTAAAGGTTCTATAAAACCTGCTGCTAGTCCTATTGCACAAACATTTTTTACCCAAAGTCTATTGTGTATACCTACACGCATTTTTATGCTTCTAAACTCTAGGTCTTCTCTACCTAAATGTTTTTTAAATTGTTTTAACGCTGTATCATCATCAACAAACTTACTAGAATAAACATATCCAGTCCCTATTCGTGACCATAAAGGTATGTTCCATACCCAACCGTTTTCTATCGCAGTGCAGTTGGTGTATGGTTGTAATTCTTTTTCTTTGTTTTTATATTGTATTTTTGTAGCCCAAGCAGAATCATTTGGTAACATGTCACTATAAGATTCAAAGGGTTCTTTTAAAGTTTTACTTAAAAGCAAAGATTTAAAACCTGTGCAATCTATATACAAGTCTGCTTTATGTTTTTTGTTTAATGATTTTATTCCATTCTCATCTTGTTCAATAGTTTTAATTTCTTCTTTAATATGTGTAATACCTTTTGGTATGCAATATTTGTCTCTTAACCATATAGCAAATTTTGTTGCATCAAAGTGATATGCATAAGATGTTTTTTCTTTATTAAACTTATTATTATTTACATAAGCCATTTGATTTGGGTACATACAATCCGCGTAATCACTATTAGGTGTTTTAGGATATACAAATTTCTTAAACCACCAATCGTTTTGAAGATTTGTTCTACCAAATGGATAATGAAAACTTTCTCCTTTTTTATAAAAGTCTGTAAATTTTATACTTAACTTATAACTACCTTCAGTTTCTTTTATAAAATCTTTTTCATCAATTCCTATATACTTTACCCAACTACGTATGCCTTCAATAGTGCTTTCACCCACACCTACAGTTGCTATGTTAGGTGATTCTATTAAAGATATATTTTTGTTAGGAAAAGCTTTTAACAATGTAGCAGCTGTCATCCAACCTGCACTACCTCCTCCAACAATTAAAATATTTTTCATTTAAATTGTGGTCCTTTAGTCCATGATACTAATGTATATCTTTCACCAGAAAGAACAGGAGTAACTCTATGTGTAATAAAAGAAGGAAACACTATCACAGTTCCTGCATCTGGTTTTACACTTACAATCTCTTGTTTTTTTTCATTATCTAGTTTGAATTGAAACTCACCACCTTTATAATCTTTAGGATTATTTAAAAACATAACACTTGATATTTTTCTTATAGGTTCATTATTATCAGGACAGTGTGTATCTTTATGCCAAGTGTAATGTTGGTTTAACTTATATTTTGTAAACTGTACTTTCTCTGTAAAATTAACATCAAAATTCCAACCAGCATTTTGATTGGACAACCTGACAAAACGATGTATTAAATCATACATCCATTTTTCATTAATCCAATGCACCAAAGAATTACGAGTTCTTTTTTTTATTAATCCGCCATCCGCTATAGAACCTATTGTAGCTTGTTCATTTTTTTGTATAGAAAAATTTTTTATTATTGAATTACAAAAATTTTCAGGAATAGCCTTTTTAAAATACCATGATCTTTCTTTTAATACCATAACTATGGTTACGGTATATACTTAATTAATTATAAAATCAATTGATGTAAATCAATTATTAACTAAAATTTGTAGTTATAAGATCCCACTGTTGATCAGTTTCGTTCCACTCATATTGATAGGTATTAGCAGTATCAGCTTCTTGCTCGGCCGTAAGAGCTGGTGCAGCGCCTACAGGTGAAACCCAATCATCATTAGCATCTAAAGTCCAAGATGGATAAGGTTTTGGTGTTATAAATTTATCTTTGGTTTCGTCATATGTATAATCTCTTCCTGCAAAATGTTTTCTAAAATTATTGTTGTAAGAAGTCTGTACCCATTTAACTCCTAAAGTTGATAATGGAACAGTGCTTTCAAAATGTTTTGCTGCTTCAGCTGATTGTTCTCCGCCGTTATTAGCAATGTCATCATTACAAGCTACAAGTACTCTAAGTACTTTGTTGTTTTCATCTATTTCTGCAAAGTGTGCCATAATTTATTTATCCTATTCTACGCTGAGTTAAGCACTCCAGATACTGTAAAAGTTGCTATTTGTTCTCCTGGTCCAGGGTCTGTTGTTAATGTATTTGTTCCTGGTGTAACTGTTAAAGCTGCTGCTGCTGGCGCTCTAAATACTATAAGACCAGATCCTCCAGCTCCAGCAGTAAATCCACTTGGGCCATTTTTAGCTCCACCTCCACCGCTTCCAGTGTTAACTGATCCTGATCCTCCGGAGCCGCCTCCGCCTCCAGAGCCGCCGCCTCCAGGTGAAAATTGGTTTCCGTGTCCGCCTCCAGCACCACCGCCACCACGATTGACTGGTGAACCAGTAATTGAATTTGTTGATCCGCCGCCTCCGCTGCCGCCAGGCTCACCACCTGCCGATCCTTGACCACCAGCTCCGCCGCCTCCGCCGCCTTGAGCTTGAGTGTTTGATCCGCCGTTAGTTCCTTCTGCAGGAGAAAACGCTCCTAAATTTCCATTGTCCATACCACCATTTGTATTAGGTCCTCTTCCTCCGTCTCCAAAAGATCCGTTTGAACCCGATCCTGAACCACCAGCACCTTGAGGATTTCCTCCAGGACCACCTGGGGGTGTTGCTTGTGGAGGATTTAAATTTCCGCCTGCTGTTGCAACGAAAGGAGTTCCTGAATCTTGTGTAAATGAAGAGTTTTCACCTTTTGTTGTACCACTATAAGGTTGCGATCCTCCTGAACCACCTCCTCCAACAGTAATAATATTATCTCCAGCCGCTAAAGTAGCTTTAGTTCCTCCTGGAAAAGAAGTACGTTGTCCGCCAGCTCCTCCACCAGATTTACTATGAGCAGCTCCACCACCAGCTATAATTAAATAATCGACATCTACTGGTTTACCAGCAGCGCCTCCAGAACCAAATCCTAAGACTTGATAACCAAACATTTTGCCTTTTCTTGATTGTGTGTTTTTGTGTCCTTTACCTTCGACAGTTAAAGGTGTGTCTATTTTTTTCATATCTAAATTCCTTATGCGTCGTTAGCCGCGTCAGTAGTAAAGAATAATTTAACACCAAGAACTCTACATTCACCAGTAAATGTATCTCCACCGTCTGCAGCTTTTCTAAATAATTGAAAGTAAGATTGTTCGCCTGCTGCAGGAGAACCCGCAACCGTCATTGCACTACTTTCAGCTGAAACTTGTTGGTCTTCAACTGTTCCTATACCTGCGTCTGTAACTTCTATAGCTGTTCCATATGCAACATCGATGGTATCACCATCTGCACATGCAACACCCTGTAAACCAAAAATAGCATTTCCTGTATTAGT
>Ga0098038_1001313_pt1 | contig 10732 bp, 9 predicted proteins | sample 5B_taG_FD_75051 | JGI IMG/M metagenome (GOLD analysis project Ga0098038, IMG submission 75051) | Marine viral communities from the Subarctic Pacific Ocean - 5B_ETSP_OMZ_AT15132_CsCl metaG | ecosystem: Environmental > Aquatic > Marine > Oceanic | place: Pacific Ocean | collected 2015-01-08 | reverse complement strand
GAAAAAGGTGCCCAATATTTCTATGAACAACAAAGAAGATACAAAAGAGTATTTGATTTATTAAAGGATAGAAATGGCGACAGCAAACAAAAAATCAATTAAACCTTTAGTAAGTATTTTACCTTTAGAGCCAAAGGATATTGAAAGATTTTGGCCTCTAGCAGAGTTTATGGTTGCTGAAGCCTTAAACTATTCAGGAAAATATGCTGATGCTGCTTGGGTAAGAGAAGAATTAAAAAAAGATATGATGCAAAGTTGGATTATGTTTGGTTCTGATGAATCAGAAGAAAATAAAGTATTTGGTATTTGTGTTGGAAGAATTGGTGTCATGCCTAATTTTAATCAATATGAAATTGTTATTTGTACAGGAAAAAGAAGAGAGTTATGGGAAGATAATTTAATTAAAACGGTCACAGATTTTGCAATAACAAATAAATGCAAAAGATTGAGTATTATGGCAAGACCCGGTTGGGAAAGAGTATCTAAAAAATGGGGTTGGAAAAAGAAACATGTACAATTAGAAAAATGGATAGGATAATATTATGAGTTTTTTTAGCGGAAGATCACAACAAGCAGCAACACCATCATCGCAAACACAGTTTGTAAGAGAAGCTCCTGGTATTGAAGAAAGAAAAATAGAATTGATGGATATTGCGCGTCAAGTAGCGCAACAACCAATAAATTTACCTGATATTCAAGTTGCTGGTTTAGGTGCATTAGAACAACAAGCATTGCAACGAGCTGGTACAACAGGTGTTGGTGCTCCAACAGTTCAAGCAGGTATTAATCAAGTCACAGGAGCAGCTGCCCCTGTTGGTGCTTCACAAATTTCACAATTTTTAAATCCGTATCAACAATATGTGACAGATGAAATTGCAAGACAGTCTGGAATTATGTCAAACCAAATAGCTGCACAAGCAGTTGGCTCAGGAGCTTTTGGTGGTGGTAGAGAAGGTGTTCAACAAGCAGAATTACAAAACAGAACGTTAGATGCTATGGGCAGAGCACAAGCTCTAGGTTTTAATACTGCGTTAGGTGCAGCTCAAAAACAACAAGCAGTGGGATTACAAGCAGGTCAACAGTTAGGTCAGTTAGGTTTAGGCCAACAACAAATGGCTCAAGGTGATATAAATCAATTGATGGCATCCGGTGGTGTTCAAAGACAATTAGCACAAGCAGCACTCGATGCTCAAAGACAATCAACATTACAACAACAATTTGAACCATTTCAAAGAGCAGAGTTTCTTGCAAACCTTTATGCTGCTGGTCCTAAATCTCAATCAGCAGTCACAATGGGAACTCAACCATCAACTAGTCCCTTGGCTCAAGCAGTAGGAACTGGTATTGGTGCATTTGCTGCTTATCAAGGTTTAAATGAAAATCCATTTATACCAAAATAGGAGGTCTAATGTCTTTAAACAAAGTATTAAATAGACCCATGTTTAGAAGAGAGGCTTTGAGAAAAGGCCATCTTAAACCTATCAAGGCAAGAACAGGTAGAAGTATAATAGGGCCTAATAGACCACCTGTGCCTGCAATATACCAAGGAAGTCCTATGGGAGTGCCTGTTGGAGGTACATATAACACTGGATTGGCATTAAGAAATCAACCAACGTTGATGGAAAGAGCTGGAACAGGTTTAAAAAGTTTTGGCAGAAACATATTTGGTATACCTAATATAATTGGTTTTGGTGCAGGAATGAAAGTTGCTGATGCTCTTAACATAAAAGATCCAATTGGACAAATGGCATTTGGTACGGGAGGAGCTTATGCGGCTTCAAGAGCATTACCTGCCTTAGCAGGTTTACCTGCTTTGACTTCTGCAGCTCTTCTAGCAGGTCCAACATATCTTATGTATGCAGGTTCAAAAGAAAGAGAAAGAATTAAAAATATGAGTCCAGAAGAAAGAGCAGCTCATAAATCAAAAGTGATGCAATTTGGAACAGAGGGCTACTTAAATGATGAAATGTTTGACCGACAGTTCAAAATAGATCCACGTAAGCTTGATGAAATAGTAAAGAAACCAAGAACTACAATACCTAACCCAGGATCAGGTCGTCAAAATTTAAGAGTTGATCAAGAAAAAAATGTAGATATAGCAACTGCTCCAGATAACATAACAACATTAGGAACTGATGAAGTTATTGATACTGCTAAAATAGCAGAAAATGCTGCTGTAAATATTGATAGCGGTAGAGGTGGGGATTCTGCTAGTGCGATAGCTAGACAACAAGCTAATTTACCAAAACCTGCCATATCTGAAGATGATGATGATAAAAAAGATGAAACAGGCAAAGACACAGGCACAGGCACAGGCACAGGAACTGCAAATCAAGATTCAGTAAATGCTACATCCACATTCAAAGCACAATTAGATTTAGCGAAAGAAATAGCAAAAGAAATGAGAGTTGGAAGAACTTCAAATGCAAATCTTGTTTTTTTAAGTAATCTTGCTTCTGGTTTATTAACAGGCACAACAAAAAGATCAGGAGTTGGAGGCGCTTTAGAAGTATTCGGAGCTGCATTAGGTCCTGCTGTAAACAATATGGTTATGGTAAAAATGAAAGAAGATGAAATAGAACAAAATCTTCTTGGTAGAGCACTAGAATTTTCTACAGATTTTTTAAAAGCACAAAACCAAGGCTATGATATGCCTGACACTAAAGAGATTGGGGTAATACAATATACAAATGAAGCAGGAAGAATAGTAAATGTTCCTGGTAGAGTTTTAGCAGATGGTACAAAACAAAGAGCTTCTGGAGCAGCAGATCCAAGAACTGGATTATATACTTATGTGACAGTAGACCCTAGCTTAAACTTTATACCTAATACAGATGCTAATAAAGAAACACTAGAATTAGCTAAAAGTATCGCGGGTAAATATGCAGCTGTCAATTTAATTAATAGAAGTTTAGGTATCATCGAATCCGGAGGTGCCCAAGCGGGTGTTACTGGTGCGATTGGTTTATATGGAGGCCGTGTTTCAGAGGCGTTAGGTGATGTATTTTCTTTTGCAAGTATAAGTGGTGATAGTAAAGCAGAACTGAGATCAGCTGGTAAAGCTATGTTTAATATTGAGCAAAAGAAAGTTGCAAATGCTTTAGTAACCTCTGGTGAATTTAAAGATGTTACTAGCGCCTTAAAATATTTAAATGGTAGAGATGGATTGGGTTCTTATCAATCAAATTATAATGATGCAATAAATAATGCAAAAAATAGATTAAAAGATGGTAGCACACTTGATTATGAAAGATTAGCTATTAATGAAACTGTGTTAGTTTACAAATTAGCAAACTCATTAAAAGCAAAAGACAGATTAACTCAAAAAGATATTGAGATGGCTAAAGGTCTTGTTAAAGTATTCCCACTATTAAGAGGTGAAAGAAACGTTATTGCATCATTAACAGCTACAGCAGAAACTATTCTTGATGATATCAAACAACAGGAAAGGTTATATGAAAGAGCTGGTGGAGCTTCGGAATATTTATTAAATGAAAGAAAAGCTTATGGACTATTGCCTAAAGCCACGACCATTGACACTATGACTGATTTTGAAAGTAAAGAGTTTAAGAGATTAGTTGATAACATTGGGAAAATGACAGAAGAAGATTTTGAAAAAATTTTTCCACCGGAGTATTTTAAATAATGAGCACGTTAGATAAATTACAGAAAAAATTAGATGATAAAACTCTAAATCCAAATGAGTTGAATCAACAACAAAGAATGATTATTGATGCACTTATACAAAGTGGTAAATTAAAAGGACCAAGCATGAATGAGTTGTCTGAAATGCGAAAAGGTGCTGCAGAAGAAGTAGCTAGAGAAAAAGAATTTTTACAAAATCCTTTAAAAGCAGGAACAGGTGTTGGACAGCCGACTTATGAGTTAGCGGGAGATATAACAGGTAGTATTTTTCCATATGTTTATAATAGAAAAAAAATATTTAGAGCTGCAAAAGATGGAACACTATTTGGTAAGGGTCCAGGATACTTTGCACAACAAGCTGTAAAGATAGCAGATAAATTACCAGGTAGATTTAAATTATTTGGAGGTGCTATTAAAGCAGTTGGAAAATTAGTAGATCCACTCTCAAGAGCTTATAGAGGACCACTATTAAAAACAGAAGTACAATCGATATTAGGGGGTACTGCAGGTGCAGGAGTAGGATCTTTGACTTATGATACTTTAAATGAACAAGCAGGAGTACAAATAGCATCAGCTTTAGCAGATGATTTATCTGAAATACCTGAAGGAGAAGTTGAAAGAGATCAATTAGTTAATGCAGGTGTAGCAATGAAGAATGCTTTGATGTGGAATACAGGGGCCTCTTTGTTATCTCCATTTATCTTTGGACCTTTTGGTAAAATGATAAGAAAAGGTTTTGGAACAGTAGGACCAAAACAAAAAGAATTAGCTACATTCGCACGTGATAAAGGTTTACCATTACCTCTTTTATCTGCTTTAAAAGATGGTCAGGGTACTTTTTCTGGACTTGGTAAAAATTATTTTAAATTTATGGGGGTATTTCCTTTAGTTGCGCCAATAGGTAAAGTCGCTAAATCAGAGGCAGAGATTGCAGGTGGTAAAAGATACTTATCTGATTTACAAGCGTATGCACCATTACTCAAAGTAAGTGCTATAAATGCAGCTGTTAGACAACAAGCTGAAAAGGTATTTATTCAAAACACTGATTTATATAATAGCGCTTATAAAACTTTTGATAATTTAGTCACAACTTCAGGTAATCCAAGAATAATTAAATTAGAAAAAACTCAAAAAGCTGCTAGAGAATTTTTAGAAGAAAGTGAAGCACAGTTTCCTGAATTTTCAGAATACTTATCTGGTTTTAGAGGGGCTGCCCCTGTTAAACAAGTTGATATAGATAAAATATTAACTATGCAATCAGATCCAATAAATATGTTTATGAAATCAATGATTCAATTACAAGATAATATGATTACACCTAAACAATTTAAAGGTGTAATGACTATGTTGAATAATGCAATCGAAGGAAGTAGATATGCAACTTTGAAAGATAATATGTTTATAATGCGTGAAGCTATGGAAACAGATTTTGCTAAGTTTGGAGAAGACATTTATAATCCATCTAAATATTTACAAGATGAAGGTATTAAAGCAACTTATGATACAATTACACAACAAAGTGGAAAAGATTTAGCAGATCAATATATACAGACAAATATAAAAGCAGCAGAACAACTTAAAGATCAACTATTAAAAGCAAATAAAATATTTGCTGATGTGCAAGGTTTTTATCAAATGTCACCCCTAGTAAAAAGTTTAAAAAAATTTGACAGAAATGCATTTACTGCAAAAAGTTTAGAGGGTTTTCAAGGAGCTGGAACACAATATAGAGATCAATTATTTAAAGATATAGGTAGAGAAGTATTTGAGAATGATTCTGTAGATGCTTTAGTTCAATTTAAAAAACTTATTGGTGCTGAAGGATCAAGAGAAATAGGTTCAAAAGCAACAGAAGGCGGAAAAGATTTATTTAAAGCAGTTACAGCAAAATACGCTTTTAATAAATTTTTAAGAGCTTTTAATGCGCCAGCTGATGCAGGTGCTAAATCAGTTTTAAACTTTGTTGATGAAGACGCATCAGTGAGAGCAGGAGCTTCATATTTAACAGACACACTTAAAGTTATGACAAGAGATCAAAAAAGAAATCTTAATGATTTTAGTATTGAAACTGTAAAAAGAAACAACGGTATATTTGATACTACAGCGTTAAAATTTGGTGGTGATGAGTTCGGAGATTTCAGTGCAGATAAATTTATGAAATCTTTTGGTATTGCAAATTCATTTGATGAGGCTGGTAGAAGAAAAATTCAATATATGCTTGGTAATAAAGGTGCAGAAGAATTTTACAATTTTGCTTCATACATGAAAGCTATTGGTGAAACAAAAGTATCGGATCCATCACAATTTTTAGCTAGAAGATTAACACTAGGTGGCGGAGTTGTTGGTGGTTTAGGTTTAGCATTTGGAGGTGCTGGTTTAATAGCATCTGCTGCGTTTCTTTTATTAACAAGAAGAGCAGGTCAAATACTTACAGATCCTGTGGCTTTGAGAGCAATGAACGATGCATTGCTACCTGAAGAAACACTAAAGCTTTTAAGAGGTGAAAAATTAGGAACAGGTACACCAAAAGCAACTTTTTTACCTGGTAGAGATTATTATACAGGAAGAAGTATTAATACAATTGTCGATGCTTTAAAGACAAATACTATTTTAGGTAAAACAAAAGCTGTAACTGAATCTGCTTTAAAATTAGGTTTAACTAGAAAAAGAGATGCATTAGCTAGATTAATAAATTATTTAGGTGAAGAAGATAAAGATATACCTAGAGTTGATCCTAAAAATATTAGTGAAGCAGAAATAATTGATAAATTGTCTAACTTACCCATGTCTATACCTGAACCTTTGTATGAACAAAATGTTCCTAACAAAGTTAAAGAAGTTTTATTTGCTAATGATTTTAGTAAATCTTCGGGTAGTGTTGAAGAAGATAATAATTTAGTTGGTATGATTGATAGATCACTACAAAATAATGCGGTAGTAGATAGAGAAGAGGCAGAAAGAGATCAAGAGGAGTTTGCTTCAGTCATGGGAGACTTACAACTAGAAAGTCCAGTTTTAACACCTCCTGAAGCTCCAACGCTACCGAACACCGGACAAAATAGAGCTCAACAAGTAGCTGCATTGTTTCCTAATGATCCAACATCTCAGGAAATAGCAAGGAGGAACGATGCCCAAAAGATCGGCTAATCAAAGAATTGATGATCATGAAAAGCTTTGCAGAATCATGCAAAAGCAAACATTTGAACAGATCAAAGATATGAAAGAAAGAATTACACGTATAGAAAGAATGATTATGGGTGGAGGAGGAGCCATAATATTAGCTTTACTTATGAATATGATGCATTAAAACATATTCATGAAGCTTATCAAAAAGTATCCCTATAAGCACTATAATAGATTTTCAGACACAAATGGTAGAAAATATTTAGTTGATAATATTAAGGTGCCAAGTGTAACCACAATTCTTTCAGCAACAAGTGACAAAAGATTTTTAGCTAACTGGCGAAGACGTGTTGGTGATGCTGAAGCAGATAGAATAATGAAACAAGCATCTTCTATAGGAACTGAAATGCATCAAGTATTAGAATATACTTTAAATGGACAAGGTTATTATAATGCCATGGAAGAAGGAAGTAAGCCAAGAATGATGGCTAAAACAATTCTAAACAATATAAAGTTAGAAGAGATTTGGGGAAATGAAGTAAGTTTAGAATTTGAAAATAGATTTGCAGGAACTTGTGACCTTACAGCGATATGCTACGGTAAGCCTAGTATTGTTGATTGGAAACAAACCAACAAACCTAAAAAAGAAGAATGGGTTGAAGATTACAAATTACAACTTGGTGCTTACTATTTAGCACACAAAAGAAACTATGGTCCTATTGAACAAGGTGTAATATCTATGTGTAGTAGAGATCTTCAATATCAAGAATTTAAATTAAATGAATCGGATTTAAAAGAATACGGGGACAAATTTTTAATAAGAGTTGAACAATACAATGATATTATAAAAGCCAATTCTTAAGATCTTCTTCACCTAATGTTTTTGCAGCTAGTTTACCTTTATTAGTCAGTGACTTCATAATAGCTTCATCTAATGTATTTCTAGCAACAATATCTATATAAACCACAGTTCCTTTTTGACCAAGCCTGTGCGCTCTATCTTCAGATTGCATTCTGATTTCTAAATTATATGAGTTCGAATAATAGATAACAGTATTACAAGCGGTAAGAGTAAGACCAAAGCCCCCAGTAGAAGGATTAGCAATAAGGAAACGACAGCTGTCATCGTTTTGTATACGATCCACAGCATTTTTTCTATCTTCAACGCTAACTTCTCCATAAATAGATACTGTAGATTCTTTACCATATTTATCAATTAAAAAATTTTTAATTTCATGTATATTATATAAATAATTTGCCCAGATAATTACCTTACCATCTGTTTCTTCCAGTGTTTCTTCAAGAGCATTAAGTTTTTGCTTGTGTAATTTAAGTATTTTACCATCATCATCTTTAGTAAATCCATTACATACTTGATGTAATTTAATTATTTCTGTGAGTTTATTAGAAAATGATATTGTGCTATCTTCAACTATAGCTAGTGCTGAAGTTCTTAAACGATCATATATTTTTTTACCTTCACCTTCCAACTCAATATATCTTTTTTGACGTACTTTTGGTTTTAAATCTAAACATTGATCTTTTCGTATTCTAGTGGCAAAAGCTTTCATTTTTTCCTCTAATTCTTCTAGTCTTTTATAATATTTAGGCACAGATATGAATCTACCTGAACCGACTGGAATATCAGTCATTTCTGCATATCTATTTCTAAAAGATAAATAACTACTAAAACCTAATAATTCTGGACTTAAGAACTGACATTGTGTAAAAAGATCCAATGGAGATTTTGTTATTGGGGATCCTGTTAATATTCGCTTTCTATGAGATAATTTTCCTAATTGTAAAATGTTTTTTGTTCTTTTTGCTTGTCTGTTTTTTATTGTGGTTGATTCATCCAGTGCTACAAAGTTTGATTTATTTTTAGTAAGATAATCAACACATCCTTCAAATCCCCTTTTAGTTGATAAAGCTTCAACGTTTATTAGAAAGATTCTAAGGTGAGAAAATTCATTTAATTTAAAATAATCTTTTGGTTTATCTATATTCCATCTATATATCCTATACTTTATAACATCAGGCATATGAGTTTCTATTTCAGATTGCCAATTCAAATACACAGATTTAGGTGCAATAATTAAACAAGAATCTATTTTTCTTTGTAAAAATAAAAAACCAATATTATCAATAGTTACTTTTGTTTTTCCTGTACCCATTTCCATAAAATAGGCCCAATTATTTTTTTCAGCTGATTCTTTTAATGCGTTTCTTTGATGTTCGTAGGGTAAAGTTTTATAAGGGTATATCCACATCAAAAAAGTTTTTATATTTTTTTGTTGCAAAGATCAATTAAATAATTTATGAGCGCATAGGAGGAAAATATGGATATAGAAAAAATGTCTAATATAGACATTAGTCAAGATAGTGTTAAATCTATCTCTGAAAAATGCAATCACTTAAAAGATTTAAATAGACAAATCGAACAAGAAGAAGAAAAACTTTCATTACTTAAGCATAAAGCTAGAGATATGGAAGAAAGAGTAATTCCAGAGATGATGCAGGAAGCTGGTGTATCTTTGTTGAAGTTAGCAGATGGTTCTACTGTAGAAGTAAAACCCTTCTATGCAGCAAAAATTCCTGAATCAAGAGTTGATGAGGCTTTCAGCTGGTTAAGAAATAGAGGCCATGAAGATTTAATTAAAAATACAATCACGGCATCTTTCGGCAGAGGTCAAGACAATCAAGTCTCGGAACTAGTAAAAGTTTGTGAAGATAACGGTTTTGCTTATAACAAAAAAGAAAAAGTAGAACCAATGACTTTAAAAGCTTTTGTTAGAGAACAAGTTGAAGGCGGTAAGGAACTGCCTTTTGATTTGTTTGGTGTGTACATCGCAACAAAAACAAAAATAACTAACAAATAATAGGTAAAAAATGAAACTAAAAGACGGACAATCGAACCAAGTGGCGATTAAAAAAGAAGCAGGAGCAGTTGCAGCGATAAATATCGAACAATTTGCTGACACAGGTTTTGATAATGTAGATTCAAAAAGTCTAGCATTACCATTCCTAAAAGTTCTAGGACAATTATCACCTCAAGTTACTCAAGGAGATAGTCAGTTTATTGAAACTGCAAGACCTGGAATGATTTATAATACAGTGACCGATGAACTTTACAACGGTCAACAAGGAATTACAGTTATACCTTGTTATTATAAATTAGAATACATTGAGTGGAGAGATAGAGGACAAGAAGGCAGTTCTGCTCCTATAAATGTATATCCTGCCGATTCGGATATCATGAGTAAAACTACCAGAGGTGACGATGGTAAAGATAGACTTGAAAATGGTAATTACATAGAAGAGACAGCATCTCATTATGTAATGATTGTAGAAGAAGATAAGTCTTCAACTGCATTAATTACTATGAAGTCAACTCAAAGAAAGAAGTCCAAAAAATGGAATTCTATGATGATGTCTTTGAGAGCAAAGAAAAAGGATGGTAAGGGGTTCTTTAAACCCGCTCCGTTTACTCAAATGTACAATATGAAGACTGTTTTAGAAAAAAACAATCTTGGATCTTGGTATGGATGGGAGATAGAGCATAAAGGAACAGTGGAGAGCGAAGAAACAATAAAAGCAGCTTATGAGTTTTATGAAACTTGTAAGAAGGGTGCAGTAAGAGTTAACCACGGTAAAGAAGAATCAGTAGAAAAAACTCCATTCTAGTATGGACCTACTTGACAAAACCCTGGAAGAGTTTATAGAACTCTTTCAGGGCTCTACTACATATTTTGGTGTTTCTAAACCAACGGGTAAGAAAAACTCTAAAGGGAAAGCAGATTTCAAACATTGGGTTGAACCTTCTCCGATGACAAAAGATCATTGGTTGCAACATTTAAAAGGAGAAGCTTACTATGGATCAGTTCCCATTCGAGATGATAATACATGCAGTTGGGGGGTCATCGATGTTGATCGTTATAATATACAGCATCAGGAAATTATATCG
>Ga0098038_1001312_pt1 | contig 10742 bp, 10 predicted proteins | sample 5B_taG_FD_75051 | JGI IMG/M metagenome (GOLD analysis project Ga0098038, IMG submission 75051) | Marine viral communities from the Subarctic Pacific Ocean - 5B_ETSP_OMZ_AT15132_CsCl metaG | ecosystem: Environmental > Aquatic > Marine > Oceanic | place: Pacific Ocean | collected 2015-01-08 | reverse complement strand
TTAGAATATACCATCTCCTCATTGAAAAGGAAGTCCTCCACTTTAGTGAAGGGGCGATGCTCTAGAATCTGCTCCATGGCTGCTCCACCCAAGCCCTTGATAGAAGTTAGTGGCTGGATGAGGATCTTGCCATCGTCGCTAATCTCCCAAACCTCTCCAGATTTGTTGACGTCTAGCGGCTCGACCTTGAAACCAAACTGCTTTGCAATCGCAATCGCCTTTTCCTTTCTAGACTCTGGTTCTTTGTCCAAGAATGCTGCCATCCACTCGGCTGGATAATAGTTCAACAGCCAAGCGCACTGGTATGATAGCACCGAATAAGAAACAGCATGTGACTTGTTGAAGCCATACCCTGAGAAATACTCGAACGTTTGCCAAAGCTCTTGCGCCTTGCCCTTAGTCAACCTTTTCTTGACACAACCCGAAACAAACTTCTTATAAATCTTATCTTTCTTTTGTTGTGTCTTTCCAGTCCCTTTCTTAGTCAGCAGCTTTCGGAGAGCGTTGCCCTCGTCTAGTGACAAGTCATCACCCAGCTTGTGCGCGAGGAGAGCAATCTGCTCCTGAAAGATCAAAAACCCATACGTCTCTTCGGTGACTTCTTTTACGATATCACTTGCATACTCAACCTCCTCGGGCTTTCTCATTGCTTTGACGTACATCTTATCCACCTTGGCACTAAGTGGTCCCGGTCGATAAATACTAGTAATAGCAGCGATATCAATAATGCTCTTCGGCTTTGCCTTTCTACAGAAGTCTTGTGCACCACCCTCTGTGAACTGGAAGATGCCAGCCCACTTACCTCTGTGAAAAACATTCTTATAGACCTTCTGGTCATTCAAGTCTATCTTCTCTGGGTGGAGCTTGGTGTCATAATAATCTTTTACGTCCTCAAAAGTAGGTTTCTCAACACCATGATGTCTTTTGAGGATGTGCCTAATTGCACCCTCCATCATTCTTAGAGAAGCCAAGCCCAAGATATCAAACTTAATGAAGCCCATAGGTTCTAAGTGCCTGACATTCTGCCCTTCGGACCACGGAGTTTGTACAACACCACCACTGTTTATAAGTGGCATATACTTATCCAAGTCTTCACCGATAACAACACCCCCAGCATGACGACTAATAGATCTCGGTTGTCCAAAAATGACGTCAATATGGCTGGCGATATGAGGATATTTCGCAAGGAATGTCTTGAGTGATTCTGAGTATTCCTTTAGCTCCTCAAAGGTTGGTGTGTAAACACCTGCCTTGATTCCATGTGCTTTCTTGGCTAGTGGAGTCGCCTCCTTCAACATCTTTGATGTGACAGGGTTGACCTCTGTGAATGGCACACCGTAGAACTTAGAGATGTCCTTTACAAGTGAGCGAAGTTGTAGCGTGTTGAAGTTCGAGATGGGTACAACTGTATTGCGACCCCAATCATCAATCAGCATCTCCTTTAGTTCCATTGGATCCGAAACATCGTAATCGATATCAGGATAATCCGTTTGATCCTTAGTCATGAACCTCTCGAACTGCAACTTATATTTGATAGGATCAATCTGTGTGATGCCCAGAGCATATGCAACCAGAGATCCGGCAGCAGAGCCGCGACCGGAGCCGACGAGTTGACAGTCCGTAGCTTTATCTGCGATGCTCTTCATCGTTAAAAAGTATTCGTCGAATCCTCGCTTGCTGATAACGTCCATCTCTAGAGCCAATCTATTTGAATATTCTTTGTTCATTAGCCCGAGCTTCACGAGACCATCTTCACTAAACTTACGGAGAGCTTCTGATGCTGATTGTTTATCTGGTACAACAAAACTAGGTAATCGAACCGTGTTGTCTGGCATGTACGTTTCGATTCTATTATGTGCAATATCGTGTGTTCGTAAGATGGACTCCTCGATCATCTTGTCACTGTAAGATGCACCGACTTTTTCAGAATAGTATTTGTATGCTTGCCACATCTCGTCGCCATTCTTAGGATATAGTTCATATCCGATATCCTCAACACTTTCAGGAAGTTCAGAGGATAAATAATCTGGGCTGCTCTTGCCAAGCCAGCCCAGACGTTTATAGAGTTCCCTATCGCGCCATGCATCTTTGTTTGGATAGTGGCTATCAGCCGTGGAGATAAGTTGTATTCCATATTCATGGTGTAGTTGGATGATATACTGATTCAACTCGTGTTGTTCAGGCACATTGTTCCACTGCAATTCCCCATACCATCGGTCACCGAAGATATCAATCATGCGCTCCGTAGTTCTTCGCATGCTTTGAATAACTGCATCTTTGCCCATGTCGCGGTTATCCCAGTAGTTACCAGCGTATACACCACCCAAGCATGCAGAGGCAGCGATCACTCCCTCGTTGTGTTTAGTCAAAAGATCATAATCCATTCGAGGGTAACGATAGAAATTGTCGTTAGTATATGAGTCGGAAACCATTTTAAAGATATTACTCAACCCAGTCTGGTTCTGGGCTAATAGGATTAGATGGTTCCGCTTGTTTAGTTTACTCTTCTTACTCTTTGACGCACCCTCGTTTTCAATTACGAGACCACTAGATTTAGATTTCCTCTTGGTGTCCTTCTCCTTCTCCAGTTCTTTTTTCCAATCTTTGACTGATGGTATGAAGTAAGCCTCCACGCCGAAGATGGGCTTGAAATCTTTGCCTTCCTCCATCATCTTCTTGGCATGGTCAACCTGATAGCTGAGACCATTCATGTTGCCATGATCTGTCAGAGCCAAGGCGTCCATACCGTTATCGAATGCACTATCCATGTGCTCTCCGGGGAAGCCTAAGCCATCAAAAAATGATCCCGCCACTGAGTGTGCGTGTAATCCTACGAATGGAATGTCACTCTTTTTCAATACCCTCTCCTATCTTATTCCACTGCCTGTTTGAAAGAACTAGTTTATTTGGCTTTTCTAACTCTACTTCCGAGGCTAAATAATCTCTTAGTCCTTGCCAAGAACCTATGTTGTTGTACCATGGTAGTTCAACTACTTTTGCTTCAGCTATTCTAGCAGATCTAAAAACTGTGTCAAGCTTAAAATGAACAGCGCTCCATCTTTCTTCTAAGGGCAGCACAGTTTCATCCCCAAACTCTGTGCCCTTGGGTCTATAGCCAGTACCTTCGTCCATAATGACTTTCTTATATTTTTTATATTCTTCTTCATCAAAAGTAAAACCAAGGTATTCCCCATCAGCAACTGTCTTTCCATCGCTAGAAAGAAAGAATGAGTTATCGCTAGAGATGTCTAAGCGGTGTTCTCTGAGTATCTCTGGATCGTAGACCCCGTAGGGAAAAGCCACATAATATCTACTTGGGACAACCCACTTGCTTATTTTGTTGCTGACGTGGTATGAGGTTAGGGCACCGTATAAGGCGCTAAAAGCCAGACAATCTCTTTTACCGAGATCTTTCGGGTGAATAGGAACGTAGTATATTGGTATTTTTCTTCTTGATTCGGACGGGTACTTGTTCAACCTACCGATAGAAACGGGGTCAATAACATACTCGCCAAGCCTAGAGCGAACAAGGGGTTGCATGTCGTCGTTGCATACAAGCCATATTGTTTCGCATCCAGCCCAAGCACACTCTAAGACTGCTCTCTCTACAGCCAAATAGTCTGGTCCAATTGGTTGCATGGAATCATGCCACGGAAAATTGAAATCTAATTTTTCCCCCGCGAGAGGGACAACACCTGCTAAGTGAAAAGGAGATCTTATCCCCCACCTCCCATCATTGACGCGCCGCCTTCGGCTCCGCCACCCATTTGTTCCATCATCTTTTCCATCATCTTCATCATAATCATCATCATGATAAGCTTCATCATCTTTTCCATATCCATCTGACCGGATTCACCCATTTGTCCCATTTCGGATCCGCCCCCAATCTGAAGACTTTGCTCCGAACTCATGTTTTGAAAAGAACTGACCTCATTAGTGATATTAATGTTGATAGATTGACCACTGTTTCCACCGTCTGGGGTTCCCCCCATCTCAACACCTTGATCGTTATTATTGTTTGCTGGTGCCGCACCATCTGATGGTGTGACTCTCTGACTGGATGCTGGTGCCGCTGCTGCTGCACCTCCACCGCCCCCTGAACCGACTGCTCCTGCACTAGACATTCTTCTGCCCCCCTTTGAAGATGACATCATCCTGCACCACCTTCAGTATAATTATGGAGCTTTGAAATATATTCATTCATTTCGGTGTAAGTATCCTTTTTACAAAAGGAAATGAAGTCTGTGTCTTCGTATGAATCCATGTGCAGTTTCTTTATTTCGCGTCGATTCATTTCTAATTTTATATCATAGTATTTGTACTTCTCTGGGTTGTTAGGATCTCTGCCGTTTCTTGGTCCCCTGATACCGTGGGACTTCATCACCTCTTTCGTTTTGTATAAGGTCATGAGGTCTGAGTATGAGTGGTCTTTTATTTGTTCGTCTGTCAAATACGAGATAGCGACTAAATCTTTGTGTTCATGATCTCCGTCAATCCGAGGTGATTTATAAAAGTGGACTTCGCTGACAAACTCTTCTTCTGTCTCTATGAATTCAAACTCATGGAGCATCCCCGCTCTCACATTAACCCAGTCCATAATCTTCTTCTTGGGGTTCTTGTGCTTAGTCGTCGGAACGGGAAGACCTTCAACATTTTCGTCATCAAAGACAAAGACTTTATCACAAGCAAACTCAATCATTCTATTTGATGATGTAAAAGCTTTTATCTTTTTGTCTTCTTCAATTATTCTGATTGTCGAAACTTTATCGGACATCGGGATCTTCCCAGCCATGGAAAGCAAGAATGTTATTTGGTTCCATGTCTCAAGATCTTGAGCTTCATAGATTTCAGGTGGGCTAACTTTATTTAGAATAAGTGTGCAGTTGTTTCTAGAAGCAAAAAGAACTGACTTCAAGGAAGAACCTATCACAATTTTTGGTGTGCTTACTTTCTTCATTTTCCTTTTTCCTCATCTCGCGCTTCAAGATTCTTTGGTATTTCAAAACCTTTTTTGCATACCTAATACCAGTAGCGTTACGATTTTCTCCCTTGCACCTAAAGCCGGCGTTGTAGCCACACAAAGCCGTTGTCTTATTTCCCCTTGCGTAAGAGTGAAGCCAATAGCTTAAGATCTTCGCACCTACTTTGATGCTAGTGTTCGGGTCTTTCAGTTCATCGCATGTAAGATTGCGATCTTTGCCTCCATATTTTTTTGTGTACTTGGGCAAGACTTGTGTCAAGCCACAAGCATTTGCATGACTAACCACATGTGGCTTCCAATTACTTTCGACGGCTATCAAAGATACGAGCAATGTGGGGTCGATATCATTTTTATCAGATTCCTCAACAACCACATTGATATGCTTACAGACCGTATCTGAGTTTGGAAAGATTGAAAGTGCAGTGGCAGCTACACATATGAGATGTGAAATACCCATTTATTCCTCAGAAAAAATGCCTAAGACGTAGTTTTCTTGCACTAGAAAGTATTTCTTTCCTTCGTGCTCCACCTCTTTGACCATGCTCTGTTCTGCAATAACAGTATCTCCGGGGTCTGCTTCCAGAGAACAGTCGTTAGCGTCGAGCAAAAGAGTGTATGCCCCATAGGTATCAGTTTTTGGCTTGTAATCATCGGGCAACAAGACAGCAGGGGGCGTTTGCCCCTCTACCTCTAGCTCTACCTTTTCTACTAGTAAATGCCTATTGCAAGGATAAAAATTCATCGTTCCTCCTACTTCGTAACAGTCTTTGAAACACGATCATAGAAGTCCATCAATTGGTCCATGTCAGTGTCGCCCTTCAACAAGCGATAAGCCTTGACAGCCATGCTGATTTCTTCCTTTGAAAGCCACTCGTTCTCAATGTAGTTGGCTTTTAGATCTCGCTTGTGCTCCTTCAAAGGTTCCATCTCATCTTCAACAGCAGCAAGTGCTTTGATATAATTTGAGATGTGCTCCTCTTTCTGGACCACTTCTTTTTCTTCTACGACAATTTCAATCGCTGGTACTGGTTTTCCAAACATGTTTTCTCCTTTATTTGAATAGTTTTTCACAAGCTTCAGACATAATATTACCTTTAGATAAAAAAGTCAAGCTTTTTATTTAATTTCACATGCGCCACCTGCACATGCGAGTTCTCCAGTTAGATTAGTATTATCTTCGATCTCTATCACTTTTGTTAAGTCAACCTCTTCTAGGGTTTCTAGCATCGCTTCATAAGTTTCCTTAGAACAATCCTCAAATGGTGCTTGCTTGTAAGAACCTCCATCATATGGCAAAACAGATAATCCGTTATAAATGTTTCTATTCTCCCACATCCACTCGCCAACATCAGCCCACTCAGCTTCCTTGATAGAGATTGTAGCAGAGACGTTGTGAGTGTTTTGTCCACTGCGTGTGCCGGGTTTGACCCACTCTGTGCTAATCTTAGAGACACGCTTCAACAGTTGAAGAGCACTCTCAGTTCTCATGATGGCGTCCTCCGGTGCTTTCTGTGGTACTGATATGACCGCTGTGTCATGAGGTCTGAAATACTCATCCTCAACCATGTCCGGGTGATAGATCGAGAGATAACTATAGATCGCCTCATTCTTGCCAACGCGGAGTCGGCGGATGTAGTGTTCGTTGTGCCAAGCATGAATTCCGCTGGAGGTTCCGAGAGCTAGAGACGTTGTTCCAGCCGGTTTTACCGTCGTACACCTTGCTGCTTTGTTGACACCGATTATCTTAGCCACTCTTTCGTTTTCTTTTTTCACCACTTTGGATGCTTCGGTCGTATCCAAGTTCAATACTTTGCCAGAAGCAATACCAGTCATGGAAACACCAATCAGGGCTTCTTTTTCAGTGGTTCTTCTCCAGACATCTCGTAAGTAATGAAAGTCAGAATAACCAGCTTGCAGAGTACCAATAAGGGCTGCCGCTTTGACTCTGCTATTTAGTTCCTCTTGGTTGTCAACGTCACTAACATTCACTTCTGTTAAGTTACAGAACTGATAAGGGCGAAGAGCAATCTCACAGCAGGGATTAGTGCCCCAGTCTTTATCGTTTGAAAAATAAAAGCCGGGTTCTCCGCTGCCTGATTCTTTCACTCTTTCCCAGAGGTCTTGGAAGAAGTCTTTTGTAATTCTATGACGTAGGAGCACAACAGAGTTGTTAGCCCTACCTCTTTGTGGGTTTGCCTCCCACCAGTTACCTGTTTTCGCAGCGATCATTTCTAGGTCGTCAGCAGAGAACAAAGAGATCAATGCTGCTCGGCGAATACCTCCAGCTAACACTGCATCTGCTATGTGACAAATCATATCGTGTGCTTCAATTGTAGTTAGCTTGTCTCCATTCTCTTTAGCTTCAAACATTCCTTGAAGCTTGACCAAGCACTCTTTGAGTGGTTGTGGTCCCGGTGCTTTACCACCAGAGGTAACAAGTCGGGCACCCTTTGGGCGGATATCTGAATAATCAAAACGCAACTTTGAGCCACCCTTGAAGTAAGATTGAACGAGAGCCTTTACAGCGTCTGCCCAGCCCTCAATTGAATCATTGATCAGAAAACGCCTAGTTCTCTTGGATGCAGGTTTTTGAATCTCTGGTAGCTTTTCTACATGATGCTTTTGAACACTGTAGCCAACACCTGTGCCCCCAAGTAAAAGGAACATGACTTCGCTAAATACTCGCCAGTCATCGATAGGCGCGAAAGCGCAGTTGTAAATTCTATTTGGAGCAACCTCAATGGGCTTGCCTCCAAATTGCATTGATCTCATTGATGGTAAGATTTTTTTTGAGTGTACCATCTCATACGCATCATTTATTTCATTTTCTAATTCTGGATATTTCTTGACGTGCATCGCTTTATTTCTGTCCACGATCTCTGCCCACGTCTCTCTTCTCTCCTTCTCTGGGAGATATCTGGCATACTTCATATGCACGGTAACATCTGAAAGAATGTCCCGCGCAATTTGATCTTTTTCTGTCATGTACTAGGTCTCCTTTTTATTTTTATCCTGCTTCCACTCTTTGTAGCTGTCTTTCAAAATCTTCTCTTGCTTCTTAGCAGAGTTTACAGCAATATCAGCAATTGTTTCACCAGTTGGTGGCAATACCTTAATTTTGACATTGCCCGTGTTCATGTATATAGGGTAGATTAGACCGTCCGGACCATTTCTATTTTTAGCCACAAACACTCTTCCTGAATTTGTGCTTTTATCTTCAATAGTTCGGGACAAAGAAAAAATAAAATCAGCCACAAAACATTTGTTAAATGCTTCGGAAATAGATTCCATCGTAATAACTTCTGCATTCAATCCAGACCTATTCGTCTGGCTGGCAGTGTAACAGGGGCAATTGAACTCTTGGGCTAGTCCTCGCAAGTGCTCATAGATTCTTTCCAGTTCAATTCGCTTCTCCTTATGTATCACATTCGGTCGGAGCAAATCCCCATAATCCACGATAATCATATCTACATCGATGTCTCGTTTTCTCAATTTTTCCAAGTGGATTTTCAAATCATTGGGGCTGGCTGATTTTGTCGGATACTCTTTGATAATCAATTCACCGGGAAGGTCAGTTACCTTTTCATAAATCTCTTCCTTGAGCGCATGAACATCAGACATCATAATGCCAGTGATACAACTGTCGTATCTTTTACCAATAACAACAGAAGCCAATTCCAATGTATAGTGAACAACGGTTTTACCCTGTTTGACAGCTTCAGCACCAAGGTGCACAAGCGCCATGGATTTACCTGCTCCAGTTGGAGCGATGACCACCCCAAGCTCTCCTTTACCAAGACCTCCACTTGTTAGACCATCAATTTCTGCCCACCCTGTTGATACTGGGTCTCTGGCTTTGATCTGGAATCTCTGCTCAAAGTCTGCTTTGTAGTCATAACCAAAGTTGTTGTCACTACCCAGCTTCAAAGCCTGATTAAGAACATCGCTAATCTCATCAAAAGAAGATTTCTTCAGAAGCTTCACAGACTCAATCATTGCCTCTTTCAGCTTCTGCTTCTTGCAGAAATCAAGAGCGATTGATTTAATATACTCTTGCTCTCGAATATCTGGGGGGCTATTATAGATTCTGGAAAAATAATCTCTTACTTGTTTCTTTGTTGCCTCGTTTTCTTCGTCCAATTCAGTCCGAAAAATAGAAATTAGAATCTTGTTTGTTGGGTGAACCCCATACTTAGCGCGGTAACCAAAAACCTTCTCGACAAAAACCTGCAAGTATCTAAACTCAAAAAAGTCAAAGTTCAGAAGCTCCTGCATCTGATCCGAAAAAGAGCGGTCTTCAACGATCAGTTGTGCGAGGTCCTCTTGAAAGGTTTTACCAAATTTAGAAAAATCTACTTTTTCCATTTACCCTCTTACCATCCTTTTGGATGCGGTGAATAAATCAGACCAATCATAAGCACCAAAGCCATCTTCGTTCATCATGCATACAATACCCGTCTTATTAAACTCATATTCAAAGTCTTCCACTGCTGACCTGATAATCTGCTTTCCCTGAATATGAATGCTGGGGGCATAAAGCTGCATTAGCTTATAATTTTCTCTGATCAAATCTATGTTCTCGATTACTGAATTATAGACTTTTAGTTTTTCATCTTTTCTCTCTTTACAATAGTCCAGCAAAAAATTAATGTCACAAACTTTCTCATCTGCAAAGAAGGGAAATCTCTTGGCAACAGTTTTCATCCCTACCCCCGGAACTCCCGGTAGATTGTCGCTTTTGTCACCAGAAAGGGCTCGGGCTAGAGCGAAGTTTACCGGATGTATACTGTAATCCTCCAAGACCCTTTTTGAGTTCAAAAAGACCTTTTGTATTGGTCTATAAAGGACGGTTTCATCGTCACACAACTGAATGAAATCCTTGTCGCTGGATACAATGATCTTTTGCCAGCCTTTATACTTTTCCATCTGAACACAATAGCCAATTACATCGTCAGCTTCAATACTGGGTAGCATAACCTGAGCTATTGGAAGATGGTTGAGATATTCTGTGAGTCTGGTCTGTTGCCAGATTTTGTTCTCTACTTCTTCAGACTCTGTAAGGTTGCGAATCTGTCGGTTCAAGCGGATGGGCTTTCGACCAGCCTTATAATCCTTCTTGATCTGTCGTCGTCGTCGAGAGCCACCCTCTCCATCCCATGCGATTACAACGGAGTCTGGTTTCATTTCCCTGATTAGCTTTTGGCTCATCTTCAAGAATCCCTTGATGCCACCGATGGGTTGTCCATTGGTCGATAGGCTTGGATCTACAATATACGCCCGATACAACATATTCAATGCATCGATAAAAATAACTCTTTTACTCATGTTTACCTCAATAAAAAACCTCAGACAGTATATTCCATCTGAGGTCTAAAAGTCAAGTGTAATTTTCTATTATCGGCAATATTTTTTATTTCTCTTGTGAGAAACTTTGCACCTATAATAGTGGTTGTTGATCACCCGTGGTGGGGGTGAGCGATAAATAACCCGCCGTTCCCTATAAGTAGGCACGACCATTACCGCTGGTTCTGCGTATGAATAGGTCACGACTGGCACTGGACGTGGGATGTACAGGGCACAACCCGTCATAAACACAGCTAGCAATGAGACAATAATTAGCTTTTTCATTTTCTCTCCTTATCAATCCTTTTCTTCATAAAAATCTTCAGCTTTGCCTTGCCGAGTGTCAAACTTCATGACAATCTCTTCGTCCATAATCTGAAGAACACGAGCTTTGAAGTTCTCGCTTTGAAGCTTTTCT
>Ga0098038_1001309_pt1 | contig 10753 bp, 12 predicted proteins | sample 5B_taG_FD_75051 | JGI IMG/M metagenome (GOLD analysis project Ga0098038, IMG submission 75051) | Marine viral communities from the Subarctic Pacific Ocean - 5B_ETSP_OMZ_AT15132_CsCl metaG | ecosystem: Environmental > Aquatic > Marine > Oceanic | place: Pacific Ocean | collected 2015-01-08 | reverse complement strand
CAGCAGCTCCCGAAGCTCCAGCAGAGCCAGCAGATTCAACACCAGAAGCTCCAGAAGCTCCAGAAGCACCTGCAGCTCCAGAAGCACCTGCAGCTCCAGAAGCACCCGCTGAACCAGAAACTCCTGAAGAAGCCCCTGCTGCAGCAGCAACAGATGACTCTGAAGAAAAACCTGATGCAGAAGGCGGAGATCAAAGAATATCAAAGTTTATAACAGCATTAGAAGAAAAACCAAATATAGTACAACGAATGAAAATAATAATGCAAGTTATTAATAAAGTAACAGCTGATGATGACAAGAAAAGAAAGATTGGAAAGTTATCATTAATTAAACGAGCTATCGATAGAGCAGTTGCTAATATAAATTAGAATCTTATTATGTCAAAAAAGTTACAAAATATAAAAGCTGTCAAGCAAATGATAGCCGGTACCCATAAATTTCAAACTAAAAAAACTCATGGATTTACTGATGCTAAACAAAAAGCAGAAAAAAATCAAAAACGTGCGGTAGGAGATATTTGGGAAGAAAAAATAGGTAATACAATATACACTATTGAACAAAAAGAAGGATTTCGTGTAAAACGTCCTAAAAATGCAGTAGCACAAGAAGTAAGACAATACTTAAATTCATATCCAAATTGTAGAAAAGAATGTTGCAAAACATCTTATAATCATTTAGATAAAAAGATGAGAAGAATACATGGTATGTGTTATGATTGTGTTATTGAAATGGAACACGAACTTCGTAAACAAGGAAAGTATGAAGAGTACGAACAAGAAAAAATTCGTAATAATAAACTTGCTTGGTTAAAAAAAGCTGAAGAAGATGTAAAAGCATTAAAAAAAGCGTATACGGAGACACAACAATATGTAACAAACTCTGACGGATTAATGGAAACATGGGCGGCACAAATGACACCAGAAGAATTTGAAGAAAAGGTACAAAAAGAATTTGATGAATTCAAACTTAAATTTTTAGAAAATATGGATAAAGGAAATAACGATGATTAAAAAATATTGGAAAATGATTATAGGAGCAGCTGCTGGAGTATTTGGAATAATATTTTTGCTATCTAAAAGTAGTAATAATAAGAAAGCAGAAGCTGCCAAGAAAAAAATTGATGATAATGATAAAAAAATTAGTAAATTAGATGGAAAAATCGAAGAAGTAAAAAAACAAAAAGTTGAAGTAAAAAAGAAAGTTGCAACTACTAAAGCTAAAATAAAAGATACAAAAGAATTAAAAAAGAAATCTGTTCCAAAAAAGAAAAAAACGACTTCTAAAAAAACACAAGTTAAATCAGCAGCTGCTAATATTAGAAAAAAGACTAGGAAATGAAGAAATTTTTTATTATAATATATTTATGGCCATTAATATTATTTAGCCAAATGGCAGATACATGTTTTACTAGTGATGAAATAATTGATATATCAGAAACATTGGATTCTTTATATTATACAGATTCATTAAATAATGAAATAATTTCACAACAAGAAACATTATTATCTGAATTAGAAACAATAATAAAATTAGATTCTATACAGTTATTATATACAGATAGAAAAATTGAATTATTAAATGAAAATATAAATTTATATATTGAACGTGAAAAATATTTGAAACCAAAATGGTATGATAATAAAGTTATATGGTTTGGTGGTGGAATACTAACTACACTATTAACTGGAAAAATGATCGTTCAATCCGTTCAATGAGTAACAAACAAAATATAAAGCAAATTGTAAAAGAACAATATCTTAAGTGTGCTAATGACCCAGTATACTTTATGCGTCAATTTTGCTATATTCAACATCCTATTAAAGGAAAAATTAAGTTTAATTTATTTCCATTTCAAGAAGAGTCATTAACAACATTACAAGAAAATCGTTATAATGTAATTCTTAAATCTAGACAGTTAGGAATATCAACATTATCTGCAGGTTATGCATTATGGTCAATGTTATTTAATGAAGACTTTAATGTTTTAGTTATAGCAACCACACAAGACGTAGCAAAAAACTTAGTAAGTAAAGTTCAAATAATGAATGAAAATTTACCAAGTTGGTTAAAAACACAAATTGTTACTAATAATAAATTATCATTAAAATTTGCAAACGGATCTGAAATTAAAGCAATATCAAGTTCATCTACAGGCGCACGTTCTGAAGCATTATCATTATTAATAGTTGATGAAGCTGCATTTATTAGAAATATCGAAGAAATATGGGTAGCATCACAAGCAACTCTATCTACTGGTGGTGGCGCAATTGTTTTAAGTACTCCAAATGGAATTGGAAATTGGTTTCATCAAACATGGGTAGATGCTGAAAATGGTATTAATGGATTTGAAACAATAAAGTTAAAATGGAATTTGCATCCAGAACGTGATCAAAATTGGAGACAAGAACAAACAAGATTATTGGGAGAAAGAGGAGCAGCTCAAGAATGTGATTGTGATTTTATATCTTCTGGTCATACTGTAATTGATGGATTAATTTTACAAGATTATGAATTAAAATGTCAAGAGCCTGTCGAAAAGCGTGGATTTGATAATGGATATTGGATATGGGAATATCCAGACTATTCAAAAAATTATATAATTGTAGCTGACGTTGCACGTGGTGACGGCGCAGATTGGTCTACATTTCATGTTTTAGATGTCGAAACAATAACACAAGTAGCAGAATATAAAGGTAAATTACCTCCTAAAGATTTTGGTAACATGTTAGTTACAGTTGCAACAGAATGGAACAATGCATTATTAGCAATTGAAAACGCAAATATTGGATGGGCCGCTATACAACCAGCATTAGATAGAAATTATGAAAATATATTTTATACATATAAAGATGATGGTTATGTAGATTTAGAAGTACAACTTTTAAAAGGATATGATATAAAAGACAAAACAAAAATGGTACCGGGAGTTTCCACAACTTCTAGAACAAGACCATTAATGATTTCGGCATTAGAAATGTATATGCGTGAAGGAACTCCTATAATTAAATCAAAAAGACTAATACAAGAAATGTTTGTATTCGTATGGTTAAATGGTAAAGCACAAGCACAAATTGGTTATAACGATGATTTAGTAATGGCATATGCAATTGGACTTTGGTTAAGAGATACAAGTTTAAAATTGAGACAACATGGAATAGACTTAAATAAACGAGCATTATCAAAAGTACAAAAAACAGATACAACTATATATACAGGTAATACAGATCGTCCGTCAGACGCATGGAATTGGAATAATGGAACAAACGAAGACGAAAATTTAACCTGGCTTCTGTAGTTACCTATATTTATAATAAATAAAAAGAAAAAATTATGGCGTCTTTAAGAAAACGTTTACAAAATTTATTTTCTACTAATGTTGTAGTTAGAAAATTTGGAAAAGATCGACTTAAAATAGTTGATACAAATAAGCTACAATCTACTGGTAATTTATCTCAAACAAGATTAGCAGATAGATATAGTAGATTACACGGATCTAGAAAAACAACCGGCCAAGGATCATATGGTGGTTATGATTCAAATTATTACGCTCAACAAAATCGTATGATGTTATACACAGACTACGAGATGATGGATAAAGATCCAATTATATCATCAGCATTAGATATATATTCAGATGAATCCACACTAGCAGATCAATTTGGTGAAATATTAACAATTAAATCGAATAATACTAATATACAAAAAATATTACATAACTTATATTATGATATATTAAATATTGATTTTAATATGTGGCCATGGATCAGAAATTTATGTAAATATGGAGACTTTTATTTAAAGTTAGATATATCAGACGGATTAGGTATAATGAATGCTAGGCCATTTTCTGCTTATGAAATAGAAAGATTAGAAGAATTTGATGAGCAAAAAGGCGAATATGAAATTAAATTTCGTCATTCATATTCTGAACTAGATGAATATGATGTTTTTGAAATAGCTCATTTTAGAATGATATCTGACTCTAATTTCTTACCATATGGTAGATCAATGTTAGAAGGAGCAAGACAAGAATTTCAAAAACTAATGATGCTAGAAGATGCAATGTTAATTCATCGTATAATGAGAGCTCCAGAAAAAAGAGTATTTAAAGTTGATATTGGTAATATTCCTCCAAATGAGGTTGATACATTTATGGAACAAATTATTAATAAAATGAAAAAAGTTCCATATGTAGATAAAGCCACCGGAAATTATAACTTAAAATTTAATTTAAATAATATGCTAGAAGATTATTACCTACCTGTTCGTGGAGGTAATAGCCAAACGCAAATAGATACATTACCTGGAATGACATTTACTGGTATAGATGATATTGAATATGTAAAAAATAAAATGATGGCCGCTTTAAAAATACCTAAACCATTTTTAGGATATGACGAAGGAGTTGAAGGAAAAACTACATTAGCATCAATGGATATTAGATTTGCTAGAACTATTGAACGAATACAAAAAATTGTTGTATCTGAATTAGCAAAAATTGGAATTATACATTTATATTCTCAAGGATTTGAAGGAGAAGATTTAGTAGGATTTGAATTAGAATTAACAGCTCCATCAATTATTTATGATCAACAAAAAGTTGCATTAATGAATGAAAAGATTCAATTAGCAACAGCCATGAAAGATTCAAAATTAGTATCAGACAAATATATATACGAATATATCTTTAATATGTCTGAAGATCAATGGTTAGAAGAAAGAGCTAATGTTGTTGAAGATTTAAAATTACGTTTCAGACAAAATCAAATTGAACAAGAAGGAAATGATCCTACGTTAACAGGAACATCATATGGAACTCCGCACGATTTAGCTTCAATACATATGAGTAGTGATGATGTCGAAGAAAAAGATAAAGGAGGCCGACCACCAGAAGGAATTAAATATGGTCAGCATGCAAACGAATTTGGATGGGATCCAACTGGTGCAAAAACAATGAAACAAGTTATGAATGCTCCTAATACGACATTTCAACCAGATAATAGAATGAGACACAAAAAGTCTATTGCAACAGCAATGGAAAGTGCTAATATAATTAACAAAATGTCAAAAAAGAAATCTAAACTTTTAAAAGAAGATGGTACTAGTACCAACAATTCATCTTCAATGTTGGATGAAGATAATATTTTATAAATTTAGATATATTTATATGAAAAGGACTATGTATTGAAACGATGAAAAATTTAAAACATTCTAAATATAAAAATACAGCCATACTTTTTGAAATACTAGTAAGAAAATTAACATCTGAATCATTAACTTCAGATAAGTCTGTTACAATTAATATTATAAAAAAGTATTTTGGAAAAAATACAGAATTATCAAAAGAATTACAACTATATAATTCATTGATAAAAGAACAATTAAATAGTGAAGCAAAAGCATTAGAATTTGTTCGAACTTGTAAAACTGCACATAGCCATTTAAATAAATCTATCTTAAAAAGACAACGATATAATTTGGTTAAAGAAATATCAGAAAATTTTGATTTTAATAAAATATCAAAAATAAGAATTAACAATTATAAAACACTTGCATCTGTATATAAAATTTTTGAATATCATGAAGTAGATAATCCCAAACAATTATTTGAATGTAAAAATGAAATTGTAGCACATATGTTAATACAAGAAACATCTAAGCCTACAGTAGATAGAGTAATTGAAGCTTATAAGTCTCAGAATCAAGACACAAGATTATTAGCTTATAAATTAATGATAGATAAGTTTAACAAAAAATATTCTGGATTAAATGAAAGTCAAAAAAATATTTTAAATAAATATATTACACACGTTAATGATACAGAACAATTAAAACAATATTTTGGAAAAGTTATTCCATCAATTAAAAAAGAATTAAAAGAACAAGTATCAAAAACATCTGATCCAGTTACTAAAATAAAAGTTGATAATCTTTCAAAAATGTTATGCAATATTGAGACTATTAAAATAGTTAAAGAGTCTCATGTTTTATCATTATTAAGATATTATGATTTATTAGACGAATTAAAAAGGGCAAATAAATGAAATCATTTTTAAAAGAAATTGAATCTAAATTTCGTGAAATTAACGAAAAAGACTGGGATGGCGATGGCGAACAAGAATCTCCTAGAGATGAATATATGGGTGTTAAAGACAAAGCTATTAAAAAAGCAATGAAAAAAGAAGATGCTAAGCCTGATTTTTTAGACTTAGATAATGATGGCGATACTGAAGAAGATATGAAAGATGCTGCAAACGAAGGAGCAGTATGTGAAGAATGTGGAGAAGTACACGAAGGACATTGTAATTCAAAACATGAAGATATAGATGAAATATCTACATCTGGTGCAGCAGGTGCATATATGACACCAAATGCATTTGCTAAGCCTGGTCAAAAAAAGAAAAAATATAAATGGGCATCTGTATCAGAAGCTATGGATAATAAATACGAAAAGTTAATTGAATCATATTCTAGATTCGCTACAGGTAATCCTAAATCAACTCCTTCACAAACTGTTAATGGAACTATTAAAGAAGTAGCAAAAAAATTACAAGAGATAGAACAATTAGTTAAATATACATCTAGATTAAAAAATGAATCTGGCATAGCTGGAAGTTCATATGGTAAATCTACTCATAACGCATTAAATAAAATTTCTGAAAGATTATTAAAAATATCAGAACGAGTTAGGAGTTTAGGAGAATAACATGGATAAGAATCTATTAGTAGAATATATACCATTTAAACCAATTGGCACAGTTAATGAGCAGATGGCAAAACAATATGGTGTTCCAGGAGGATTAGTTGTACAAGGAGTATTACAAAGAGCGGGAGCAAAAAATCAAAATGGAAGAGTATATCCAAAAAATATACTAGACCGTGAAGCCAAAAAATATCAAAAAGATTATATTGATCAGAATAGAGCATTAGGAGAATTAGATCATCCAGATTCGTCAGTTGTTAATTTAAATAATGTTTCTCATAATGTTTTAAAAATGTGGTGGAAAGGTGATGATTTATGCGGAGCAGTACAGATATTAGAAACACCAGCCGGAAAAATATTAAAATCATTGTTTGAAGCAGGTATTACATTAGGTATATCTAGTAGAGGTTTAGGATCTGTAAAAGAATTATATAAAGAATCTGCAGTAGAGGTACAAGAAGATTTTGAATTGATATGTTTTGATTTTGTTTCTAATCCGTCAACCCATGGAGCTTTTTTAAGACCAACAAGTATGAATGAGTCAGTTAATAAAATTAAACCAAATAAATATAATAAAGTAAATGAAATTATAACATCGATATTATGCGATGATGGAAAATGTAGGATATAATATGAATATTAGAGCATTAATGGAAGCACTAGAACGTGAACCAGAACAAATAACAAAAGAAGAAAAAATAGCTTTTCTAGAATCAGTTAAATCATTTTCTGCATTAGGAGAAGGAGTATATTCTAAAACTAACTTACAAGAGTTATGTGAAAAAATTAGTAATTTAGTTGAAATGGCTAATCGTGTTACCTTAGCAGAAGGCGATTGGTTTGATGGAATAACAGTTAATCGTAACATGAAAGAAATTGCTAATTCATATAAAGTATTTGAAAAGACTGCAAAAGAAATGAATGTTCTACAAGAAAGATTAACTGCAGCATATGAAGATATAGGCCAAGGATTAGGTAGATATTTTGAAATAAAATAATTTGGATATTAGATATAAATTAATTATAATAAAGGTAAGCGATGTCAAAATTTGATAACATGTATAAAGATTTTTTCGGATTGAAAAATTTAAAAGAAGCAATTGAATTCGATGACGAACAAAAAGCAAAAGATTTTGCTCAAGAAAATCCAGATACCCCTGTTAAAATTAAAGAAGCAGATCTTTTAAATAAAATATCTGATTACAAAGGCGGAGTTTTATATAAATTAATAGACCCGGCAACAGCAGGAAATGTTAAAGCTGACATTCAAGCATTTTTAAATAAAAAAGGAATGCATGTTATAAAGACAAAATTTGATGACGCAAATGGTAAAGGTTTCTTTTATATAAGATTAGGAGAAGACCCTGCAAAAGAATCACAACGAGTACAAGGATTTATAAGTCAATTACCAGAAGTAGAAAAATTTTCATTTACAACAAAACCAATACAAAAACAAGTTACACCAAATAATATAAACAATGAGTAAAAAACAAAAGATACATCAAAGTATTATCCCAGGCCATAGTATAGGAACAAAAGTAGTTAATAAAGATATTAATTTTGCGTTACGTACATGGAAAAGAAAAGTAAAATATTCTAATAATTTAACATCTTTAAAAGAGAAACAAGAATTTATTAAACCTAGTTTTTTAAATAGACAAAAAATGATTTCAGCACGTTATAGACAAAAAATGAGATCATTAGACGAACAAGATTAATAAAATATTTAAGCCCAAAAATCTTTTGGCAAAGGTAACAAATAAGTCCTAGCAGAAATGTTAGGGCTTTTTTACTGTTTTTTTACTTCGCCTATATTTATTGTAAATACGTTATCGATCTATATAACGTCATATAAAAAAATAAATCTTATTAAGATTCTCAATAATCTTATTTCCAAAACAAATTTAAGGAGAACAATTATGGCAAAATCTGATTTGCTAAAAGAAGCAATTGCGGATGCTAAAGCTGTTAAAGAAACTGCATTAGCCAACGCAAAAATTGCATTAGAAGAAGCGTTTGCTCCTAGAATTCAAAGTATGTTAAGTGCAAAATTATCTGAAGATTTAGACGAAGAAGAAATGGACATGGAAATGGACATGGAAGCTCCAGCTGATGATATGGAAATGGATGCACCTATGGATGCTGCTCCTACTGTAACTGTCGATGGCGAAGAATATGTCAAAGCTGACGATGCAGGAGAAGGTGAAGCTGAAATAGATAATATGGACATGGACATGGACATGGATATGTCTACTGATGAAGGTATGGATGCAAATCTAGACGCACCAGTAAAAGACGAAGAAGACATGACCAGCGAAGACTTAGAATTAGAAGCAATCATTCGTGAACTAGAAGAAGACTTAGACGAAGACGAAACTATTGAAGAAGGTATAGATGAAGATGCACAGAATCCTGATGCAGCTGACTCAACTGATTCAAAAGGAAACGACTTAATGGCTGAGCCTAAAGAAATGTCAAATGAAGAATTCAATATTGACGAAATCATCGAAGAAATTTTAGCTGAAGACGATGGCGAAGCTGAAATGGCTAAAGATGATGAGTTAAAAGAAGAAGAAGAAGTAGAAGATAAAACTAAGGAATTAGAAGAAGACCTACATGAAGCTTATGAAACTATTGGATCTTTAAGAGAAACTATCAACGAAGTAAATCTTTTAAATGCAAAACTTCTTTATACAAATAAATTATTCAGAAATTTTGAATTATCAGAAAATCAAAAAATGACAGTAATCGAAAATTTTGATAGAGCTGGTAATACAAGAGAAGTAAAATTAGTGTTTAGTACGTTAGCTGAAAGCTTTCAACTACCTGTTAAGAAAAGAGCTATTGTGAAAGAATCTTTCGCATCTAAAGCTACAGGTACAACAGCTCCAAGCAAAAAAGCTACTAAACAAATTATAAACGAGGGCAATGAATTAGCTAATAGATGGAAAAAATTAGCTGGATTGCTTTAATTAAAAAGGAAAATTAGAAATGGAAATTTCATCTTTATTAGAAGACAATAATCCTTCCCAAAGAAATGCTGCTAAAGGTTTAGTAACAAAATGGGAAAGAACAGGACTTCTTGAAGGTTTAAATGGAGATACACAAAGAGCTGGAATGTCTCAGCTTTTAGAGAATCAAGCTAGGCAACTAGTAAAAGAATCTTCTACTAATGCTAACGCTAACTCATCTGAAGAGTGGGCTGGTGTTGCTTTACCATTAGTAAGAAGAATTTTTGCAGAATTTGCTGCTAAAGAATTCGTTAGTGTACAACCAATGAACTTACCTTCAGGTCTTGTATTTTATCTAGATTTTAAATACGGTACTAACCAACCAGGCTTTGCTACAGGTAGTGGTACATCAAATGAGTTTAAATTTGGTTCGCCAAATGCTAACAACTCTATGTTTGGTGTAACATCTGACGAAGCAGACGCTTCAGGTGGTTTATATGGTGCTGGAAGATTTGGATATTCAATCAACGAACATTCAGAAAATATAACTGGTAGAACAGAATCTATATCATCTGCATCTGTAAATTATGATTCAGATTTTACTAATAGATTAAGTGATTTGCAAATATTAAGAGTTGCTAAAGCTGATATAGGTACAGACGCTGATTATACTGCAGTAAGATCATTTACTGTAAGTACTGGTTCTGGACTTGACTCACTTACAGTATATCCTGCATTTACTAAAGTAGGTGATGTACATGTAAAATTTGTAGTATCAGGTTCTGCAACATTAACTGATAATGTTAAATATGATGTAAGATTTAGCAAACAACCAGGTGAATCAACTAGAGGCGATTTCGAAGATTCAAATCCTTTCAAAGGATCAGGTGCCAATACTGGTATTAACAATGGAACAGATATTGATATTCCAGAAGTAAATCTTGAAATGCAATCAGATCCAATCGTAGCTAAGACTAGAAAGTTAAAGGCTGTTTGGACTCCTGAATTTGCTCAAGATTTAAATGCATATCACTCAATTGACGCTGAAGCTGAATTAACTTCAATGTTAAGTGAATATGTATCAATGGAAATTGATCTT
>Ga0098038_1001305_pt1 | contig 10768 bp, 21 predicted proteins | sample 5B_taG_FD_75051 | JGI IMG/M metagenome (GOLD analysis project Ga0098038, IMG submission 75051) | Marine viral communities from the Subarctic Pacific Ocean - 5B_ETSP_OMZ_AT15132_CsCl metaG | ecosystem: Environmental > Aquatic > Marine > Oceanic | place: Pacific Ocean | collected 2015-01-08 | reverse complement strand
TGCGTCTTAAGAATCCGACCCAACCACTGAGGATAACCATCCCAGTGATGATAAACAGAAAGAATAGAGTTGTCACTGAGTTGAATACCGATGCGTGAACGAGTTGCCATAATGAAGAAAGAAATAAAGTGAGAGGAGACCACCGCTCTCAGTTGGTTTAGTGGACCCCGATGGGGTGCAGGTCACACTACAGGAACACTTTAGGGGGGACAGTTAGATAAAGAACGATTCCACTCCGATTGGTTCATCCGATTGCTCCACATGTTCAATGCTTTCTTTTGATTTTTCAAACAACTCTTTACCTTCAGAGTTAAGATCAAATAAAATGTAATTTCTATTTGTGAGAATGGCACTCCTACCCACTGTGCCAGATCCAGCACAGGCATCAAGAACAATAGATCCCTCATTGCTAAACATTTTTAAAATTCTATTCAATAGTGCAACAGGTTTCTGAGTTGCATAATCTAACTTCTCAACACCTTGAATCTGTTTGATATCGTTCCATACATCTTTTACAGGGACGCCATCCATTTCATCCAGATACTTTTTCACTCTAGGAATACCTGTGATAGGAGAATACTCCAACCGATTGTCATCATGAAGCATCTGCATCCTTTCCTTTGATACATGCCACTGTAGATCATTACCATTCCATTCATATCTCAAATTAGGGCGAGATACAACATTTGGTTGTCGATTAACAAGTGCAGATGTGTTGTATTTCTTCTTACGAAGAGGACACATCTTTGCCTTTCTTACAGTATCTGCATCATACTCTTTATGCTCTGCATTGTAGATGGACTCAGAACCTTTTTGATAGACAATGATAGTATCATGATTGCGTTGTAGTTGATACTTCGATTTGTGGTTTCCACCAGACACCCACACAATTTCGTTCTTAAATCTTTTCTCTCCAAAGATGTCATCAAGAACAATGCGAACATGATGAGAAATCTTTGCCTCCACATGAATAACAATGTTGCCAACATCAGTCAAAATTCGATGACACTCTTCAAACATTGGACGCAACAACAATTCACGATAATCTGCACTAGAATTGAATCTATCATCAAAGTGATAAAAATCTCTTCCAGTGCAATAAGGTGGATCAATATAAATTAGATCCACAGTATTTGACTCAACTTCCTTCAGGAGTTCTCTGTTGTCACCGATTTTGTATTCGTTGATTTTCAAGGTTGGTGATGACCTCCTTTGCTCTTCCTTCGTATTTACGGCGAAGAACTGCTGGGACTTGACCAACACAGAAACCAGGCATCTTTTTATCCTCCAGTTCATAACTGGGGATTGCAAGATACTCCCATTGAGTGATATCCTCATGACCCTTTGGAATGATAAAAAGAATCACATCAAAGGAATCAACCTCATACCTGACTTGACCATTCTTTGCACCTTTGTTGGCATTTTTACCAGTGGTGCGACGAGTCTGCTCCATGTGAAGGGTATTTCCTCCACGATATTTTACTTGGATGCGAAGTTTGCCAACAGCAGACAAGCGATCATACTTTTCTTGTTGTCCTTCAGAATCATCAGGTGATGGAATGGTTTCTATTTTGCACTCATCACGCAACCATTGTGGTGCGATGATGCGTTCCGTGGGGAAAGCAAGAAACTTGCCTATTTCACGGGTGTCTCCCTCTTGAATCAGTTCTTGAAACCCAAGGGAAACGATCTCAGCGAGTGATGTAACACCCATATCGTTAAACTCCTTAAAATAAAGGTGGGGTGAGCGTCTTTAGTGGCGCGTCTCATTCCAATACAAGTATCCTATCATTAAAAAAGCACCCTGTCAAGGGTGCTGTGCCGGTTCAGAGAGTGGTTTCCTCATCATCAAATGCCATTTCCATTGGTTCATCTTCACCTTCAAGTTGGTGCATGTAATAAATTTCCATGTTAAGATCACTCAATTTCTTGGTGTAAATGTCAAAATTGAATAATGATTTGACAGGATTCAAAACATTATCCCTTCTGGTTTGCCAAGTATCATTTAATTTCTGTTTGAAAAGATTACGCGACTTTGTAACTGCTACAGAGTTCGTGCCTTCTTTATCGTTATGCAAAAGAACTTTAACTATCTTCTGCTTCTCACCTAAAGTTTCTTCTAAACCGTTCTTGTTGGCAAATGCGTTTTCACGCTCACACGCGATACGCAGAAGTCTATCTGCATAAGTGTAACAAAAACCTCCATGATTTTTGATAGGAATGTGAAAATAATAGTAGTTGTCATCCTCTGTATTGGTTGGTTGCCAATCTTCAGAGTTTTGAACATACCTATCCTTCTCCTCTTCACTTGGGTTAATAGTGTGTACAGGAGCAGAAATGGTTTTATCGGTCAATCTATCCAAGGCAGCAGTTACAATTCTCTCAATAACAGTTTTGTTAAAATTGTAACGGGTATAACAACCCATATGAAGTAAGATTTCTCTAACTACTGGTCTTGTGCAGATATCCTGTTCATGAACACCACGTTCTCTTTCAACCTTCAAAATACTATAAGCAGCGGTGGAAAACCAATGGTCTTTTGTATCTCCAGTAACAGGTCCGAAGACATTACCATACATTGCTCCTAAAGTAGCGATGGAGTGGTCAAGAAAAGAATTGATAATTCCACCATTGTCAGGAAATACCCTACGATATTCTGCTGAAGGAACACTTAAAGTTGGGTTGATACCACGACACTCTTTAATAGTGTGTCGCCTATCAAATGCCACTTTTTGTTCATCAACAGACAAATAAGGTATGGGCCAAGATGTTCGTTCCCATCCAAGTTTGAGTGAACCAGCAAGTGCCACACTCTTTTGCTGCATTAGTTGTTTAGTTCCACGAACTGTGTTATCTCCAGCACTAAGTTCGTTTACTTTTGTCATTTGCATCCCATTTACTCCAACTGAGTCGTTTAACTCAAGGAAAGGGAAATTGATAAACGGATCATCCTCTTTTTTTACGGAAAGATCCTTGATGGAGAAGTTGCTTCCCCATGGCAATTTGAGCGCCATAATGTACCTCGTTTATAATAGAGCCTTAATAACAGGTCTCTTACAGTATATAGTATCAAAAAATTTTTAAGTTGTCAACCCCCATCAACCTGACATCCAAGCATACTACCACCAACAACACCCAGGGGGATTGCCCACCAACGACCATCACCACGGGATGCTGCTGCACCAGCACCACCACCAAGGATGCCACCAAGGACAGCACCTTCTACGCAGGAGTTATCATCAATACCACCAACATTAGGTGCTGGATCTTCATAGCGGCGTGGATATGATGGTCGGTTGATATTCCAGCAGGGAACTTTCTTCTTTTCATTCCTCACGAATCCACCAACATATCGTCCATGCTTGTTGTAGTAACCAGGAACATATTCTTCAACATACTTATAACAGAACTCCTCGTGATAAGTATTAGTTCTACCCCGAAAGCGTGGACCACCAGCAAGCGCGGGTGCTGATGTCACTCCAATCAGTGCGATTGCGATTGCTGCTGATAGTTTCATCACTGATCTCTTACTAATACTAATTTATACTAAAAAAGGGTATCTGTCAAGATACCCTGTGACACTTTTTTGATTGGTCTTAAGAAACCCTATAGTTTTCCGTACAAACCATACAAAGGTATGTATGAAAGTTAGGACTTTCACTCCCCTTTTCTTGCCTTCTGAACCAAGTATTCAGCATACTCTTCCATCTTATCAGGATGGATTGCGCGAATATCATACTGCTCAACGGCAATTTTCATCGATTCGATATGCTCTTGGTCGATTTTTTTGTCTTTGGGCAGAGTCATCGGCAATCTCCTGAATGTTAGGATATTTTAACACATCCGTTATGAATATCTATAAATTTAATATTCTCTTTGGGATTGCTTTACAACCTTTAATCGTCGTCAACATCAAACATGTTGCCAAACATACCACTAGATCCCTCTTCACGGTTCTCGATCATATCAATGATCTCATCAATCTTCTTGGTTTGTTCTAGCTTCACAAGAATTTCTGCAAATTGTTTAACAACAACAGGTTTCTCATTGACGGCAGCAGATTTAATTGCTGCCCGCATTGAACCCTCTGCTTCTAGTAAATGGTCAAGAGTTTGTTTTGATAGTGTCATCGGTAATAGGTGTTAAGGGTTCAATTTGATCCATCTCTTTCCAGACTTTCTCAAAGTCAGTGATGTGCCATGTGCCAAATTTCTCAGGGGAATACCAAAAGTCTTCCCAATCATGTGGTGTTGCTTCACTAATCACTCTTTGCTGCCTCCTTTTGTGCTTTTTTTTCTGCTTTAATGCGTTTCTTTACCATCTTGGCAAATCTTACATCTTCAGCGGTGTACCAATCAGGATGTTTTTTTGCTCTTTTGATGATTTTCTTCGCTGCCTTTTTGTCCTCCATGACATAAGTGTGTACAGTATGTAAATATTTATTGAGGAACTTCTTCTTTTTCTCCTTTCTTATTGAATCCGAAAGGACCAACACCTGGAGTGTCAAAATTACGGCGTTTTTGTGCCATGCTACAAACAGTTTCCATCACCTTAATGGTGTCTTCAACTGTGCAGTTCTCAGGCATATTGCGATGCACAATGTCAAAGAGTGGGAAAAACTCTTTTGCTGCGTCATTCACCTCTGAGGGTGTTAGTGGATCATACTCTTTCATTTTGGATCATTGGGTCGTTTGAGTTCAGGATGTGGAGCATATAGTGGACCTTCGTAGTTACCAGCAAACTTAGGTTTGTGGAGTTTTTCTACTGCTTCACGGGTTTCTTCAGTCTCTTCCCATTCCCATGTATCACCCTTGGCGCTTACAAATTGTCTTGTGGTCATAATTTTCCTCCTACCATACCATTATTGACCACTCTTGTATATTTGTCAAGAGTGCCATCTTGTTCACATTTAAGATGCCAACGAGTCATATCAACAACTGCCTCTCTGGTGAGTCCAGTCAACATCTTCCTACCTTTTTGTGTCATTGTAGACCACAATCCATATCTAGTTTCCCAGACATAGAATGTTTCGTCAATCAATTCAGCAGTTTCGGGGAGTTGTAGAACTACCTCTAGTTTTTGAATCTCTTCAGGATTGGTTCCATTCTTTTGCTCGCTCATTGTGGAGTTGCCTCTCTAGTTCATATTTAACAGTGGAAAGGTGACGGTATAAGTAAGACTTCCACTCATTATCTTCTAACAAATTAACCAAGTCATCGACTTTTTTCAACGCAATGATTAGTTTCTCTTTGTTAGACATCAGTCAGTTCTCGGATTGCTAGCAGAGTTTCATATGGAATCCACGCAGGTTCTTCGTTCTTAAACTGAACCTGGACTTCATTCACATTCTTCTGTAAGAATTTAGAATACACGACACGGGTATTCTTCACGAAACTAATCGGATTACTCATTCTGATACTCGCCATTCTTTCCTCATTGTAACATACTCTTGGTCATACGCTGCATTATCTCTTACTTTTTTGAAGATTTGCGCCGCTCTTGCTTTGACATTCGTGAGGCAATCTTCCTCGCAGGGAGATACACTCCCATTTTCTGCATATTTCCGTCCCGAAGCGTGATTGGCATACCGTCTGGCACGAGTGAATCCCATCTCAAGGAATTTTCGTGCCATGTCCATTCCAATGAAATCTTTCCGTCGTTTATACTCACAGAACATCGAGTATATTCTATCAGAAGATTTAATAGCTGTTTCTTCATCTACAAATCTCCAATGAGCGCATATATCGTTAGTGTAAGGGCGTACCAATAACACTCCTTGTTCTCCCCTTCCAATACGATAAAGTTTACGAGTCTCTGTATCTGTGAAGTCAAGTGATTTGTAATCGAGATCATAATCAAATTCCTTCATGAGAAACCTTTGGACTTTGGTTTGGGTTTGTCGAGCACTTCAATGTGAGAGAGAAGTGATTTCTTGTTCCACCATATTATATTGGCATCTTCCCAGTTATCCACGAAAACTGTGTCACCTGTCTTACTGACCACTCGGTAATGATGACGGTCATAGAGTTCTTCTGATGACACAGTAAAATACTGGGGATCATCACGTTTAATCAGTTCCACGGTGCTTCAACTATTTCATTCCAATATAAAACCCCCTGACCAATTAGTCAAGGGGTATTCCGTAAATGATTTCAGTTCATATTTTTTGATTGTTTCGTGTACAGTGTTGTTATACTACCAGAATAGACTTACATACCCTCCTACAAGTTTGCGCGTCGTCGTCACACTCTGTTAAACATTCAAAGTATTCTGCAATTAGATCCTCGTTCTTCTCCTTGTCAGATTTTTCATCGATAACAATTTTTTCTTTCCAAAAAGCTAATTGATTAAAAGAAACTAGGTTGTGCATAGTCACTTCCTAATAATGGGACACATAATGTGGAAATTTGGTCTGATTTTCACCTCCAAAATCATTCTACTACTATGTAGGAGATTTGTCTTGATTTCGTGACATTAATTCATTAAGTATGCCCTTAACGTTTGTTCAATTCTCTTTACGGAGTGTGTTTAGGTGCTTGAGTACAACCTCACGGATTTCCATCAACTCATCATAGCAATGCTGATTACCAGCACAGTTGCGGAGTTCATGATCCGGTTTGAGTACACTCTCCATAAACAAATCAAGTCCTCGATTCCACTTTTCTGTGGAAGTTCCTACCGCAACTGTGTTCTGATCCTTCATTTAAATTCACACTCCGGGTTGTCTTTTTTGATAACGTCAATGACTTCTTGAATCTGCTCTGCGGGCATATCACCTCTCAGAGAATATACATTGACTCTATCTATTAGTCTCTGTGAACTTTCACAGGACAGCGTTGATGCTAATAGAAATTCCAACATGAGATTACCTCCATGATACTATTTAATCACCTCCCAGTGATCATCAATTTCTTCATTCATCCAGAAGAAGTAGCGACCACTAATAGAGGAGAGAAAAACTTTTCCATCTTGACGATTTTCTACACGACAAGAATGAAGTAAGTCCATCTCATTAGCAAAACGATTTTTTGCTTTACGGGACTTTGGTTTGACGAAAAGAAATTCTGTTTTCATTAGATTAATAGAGTTGGTTTGATCAACCTCCACAAAGGTTATTCTACATGGTTTTTGGAATCTGTCAAGTGCTTAAAAAGCATGTCTTCCATCTTTAGTGCTTCCATTTCCCATGGTTGGTCAGAATAGTCCGTCTCCGTGTGGTCTATGCCCCTCCAGAGGCGTTTTCCACGCTTATCCCTTAAATGACCTTTAACATGTTGGAATACATGCCAGAGTTCATGTAGGAGGGTCTTGGTGTAATTCTCATAATCAAGACGATTATGTATCTCAATCTCAAACTCTCTTGGGTGACTATCACTATCCAGGACAGTACACCACCCAAATACACCCTCACGAAGGAGACCACGATGATTCACATAGATGTCAATCTTGTGGCGTGGGAGATAGTTTGCTACGAACCACATCACGACATCTTCACATCGTCGCACGCTGTAGTTGTATCCAGTGGTTTCAAGAAATAGCATGAATCGCAACTGACGTGACACGAGTTCCCCACTGCATCATCCACATGAATGAAGCAATAAAGACTAATTTCTCGGTTGTAGTCATCCCCTAAAGTGTCTTTACACTACTACCACACTTTAGGGGGGACAGTTTTTATCAAGAAGTTGGGTTATTTAGGAAGGGTAAGCAATGATGACAATACCGGAACCACCATTACCACCACTATAAAGCACTCTACCATCACCACCACCACCGCCTCCGGTGTTGTTTGCACCAGCACCAGCGCCACCTGAGCTAGCATTACCACCATTAAATAATCCATTAGTATCACCAGTTCCATAAGGTCCTGAGGATGGTGGTCCTGTATTACCACCACCGCCGCCTCCACGACCACCTTTCAGGCCACTAGAAGCAGGAGGAGTATATTGTCCTCCACTTCCACCACCACCCCAGTAGTAGGAAGTTCCTAAAATACTATTTGTTACTCCATCACCACCTTGTCCGATGGTTCCACCAGAACCACCACCATCCTCACCAGGATATCCAACTTGACCAGCACCAGCACCACCACCTGCATTATATTCACTACCACCAGTTCCTGCACCACCAGCATACCCTGATGGATAAGTGATAGTTGGTGTTGGTGATTGTGCAGTTCCGGCAGATCCTCCATTCATAGTTCCTGATGGAGTGGTTCCTGAACCACCACCACCGCCAAATGAACTTGGAGCTGCAGCAGGTCCACCATTTTTACCATCACCCTGAGCAGCAGCAGCACCACCAGAACCACTTCTTGCAAAAAGACTATTAAATGTAGTAGATGATCCTGCGTCTCCACCTGCATTATTATTAAATTTTTGTCCAATACCACCAGAACCAATTACAATTGATCTTGGTGATGCGGGAAGTGGGTAGTTGCTTCCAACCACAACTTCTCCACCAGCTCCACCTCCACCATTATCTCCACCACCGCCGCCACCGCTGCCGACCATAAGGAAGTCAACGGTAAGTGCTTCTGGATTATGGAAGGTGCCAGAATTTGTAAAGGCATGAATAGTCTTACCACCAGCAAAACTAATAGCACCACCAGTTGCTTTTGCAGATACTGCTATTGATGCAATTTGATAACGAACTATGACAACACCAGATCCACCATTACCTTGAGTAGTTGGAGTTGCGGTAGGTCTTCCATTATAATTGTTACCACCACCTCCTCCACCAGTTGAGGAAAGTCCATTTACACCCATCTTGGGGGTAACACTATTACCATTACCTCCACCACCAGCACCACCACCACCAGCACCACCTGCTCCGGGGGGTGGAGTACCTTCTTGTGAATTTCCGCCGCCACCACCAGCAAACCACTGATACTGTCCTGGACCTGGATTTAATGCACCAACACCTGTAGTATTTGCTGCTGGTCCAGCAAAAGTAATTTGGAATCCATCTCCTCCAACACCACCTCCATTAGTTTCACTACCACCAACTTCAGAGGCACCACCTCCACCTCCACCAGGATAATAATCTGCCGTAACATTTGGGTTTCCTCCAGCAAATCCTTGTCCTGAAACACCTGCTCCACCACCATAAGTTCTAGCACCACCACCACCTGAACCACCAGTTCTACCAGCAGATGGTGATGGAGAACTTTCTCCTCCTCCACCACCACCACCGGTTGCAGTTACTGTAGAAAAGGTTGGTCCAGCAATAGAACTAACACCTCCATCTCCACCCTTGTCACCAGATGGACTTGGATATGTAGCAGATGCTCCAGCACCTCCATTACCAATTGTTACTGTATATGATTGAACGCCAACTGGAAGTGTTGATCCGTTTGCTGTTTTTCCTCCTGTTGGACTTCCATAAAGTAAAAGTCCACCAGCACCACCTCCACCACCAGAGTGTGATCCTCCACCCCCACCACCAGCAACAACTAGTGCCTCAATAGTAGATCCAAAATCACCAATAGCAGTTATATCAAAACTACCTGTTGAAGCAAAGATATGTGCTCTATAAACATCTCCAGGAGCAGTAGTATAATCACTAATGACTCCACCAGTTGCTGTTAAACCTGCTGGCACTACTGCTGCAGCAGCAGCATCCGTTCCCGTATTAGAAAATACATCCAGGTATGCTGCTATTGGATTATTTTGAGAACGAATGCCCATCTTATATACTTTTTAGTTATTTATTAGGTCAAATATCTAATAACAATAATGCCTGAACCACCTGCTCCACCAGATCCATAGGCAGGATATCCTCCTCCACCTCCACCAGAACCAGTATTTGCAGATGCAGCAGCACCATTACGTGGTGATGGTCCTCCACCGGCACCACCACCACCTGGTCCGCCATTTCCAGCAGCACCGCCGTATCCTCCACCGCCGCCACCACCGGCATAAGTTACAGAACTTCCAGATATAGTATATGCAACACCATTTCCACCAGGTTGACCAGCACCACCTCCTTTAATTCCATCAGTACCAACACCACCGGCACCACCGCCGCCACCACCAGAATAACCATCTGGATGGTCCGCAACTCTACCACCATTATTTCCCCATCCAGCTGGAGGTGATTCTACATCTGCTGATCCTGGATGACCACTAGCACCTGATGCATCAATTGAAGTAGTTGGAGCATTATTTCCATCGCCACCTACAGAACCACCAGGACGACCAGTTTGTCCTTCTCCGCCACCACCACCTCCACCAGTAGCAACTACTGGGGTTGAGAGTGCAAGTGTTGAATCACCACCAGAATTTCCATAATTTTGTGGTCCTGGGTGTGCAGGAACTTGTGCTCCACCGGGACCAACTGTAACTGGATATGTTCCTGGTGTAATTGGTTCTGTTGATTTGTATTTTACAAGTCCTGCTCCTCCTCCACCACCAAGAGAACCTCCACCTCCACCACCACCAATCACAAGATAAGATATATTGCCTTGACGACCAGCAACGGAAAAAGTTCCTGGTGAAGTAAATGTATGAATGGTGTAGTCACCAGAGGTAGTTTTAGTACCACCAGATGCTGTCATCGGAGGTGGTGGCAATAGATCACCAGTTGCTCCAAACTTATATCCGAAACTTGCTAATGCGTTACCAAGAGATCTTATCCCCATGATCAAACATCAGTGTCGCCGTTGACAATAAAGTTCACAGCAGAACCAATACCAGTTCCACCTGCATCAGGTGCTGAAATTTCAACTGTAAGACTATCCCTATCCGTCATTACAACTGGATAAGTT
>Ga0098038_1001297_pt1 | contig 10801 bp, 3 predicted proteins | sample 5B_taG_FD_75051 | JGI IMG/M metagenome (GOLD analysis project Ga0098038, IMG submission 75051) | Marine viral communities from the Subarctic Pacific Ocean - 5B_ETSP_OMZ_AT15132_CsCl metaG | ecosystem: Environmental > Aquatic > Marine > Oceanic | place: Pacific Ocean | collected 2015-01-08 | reverse complement strand
TTTTTATTTCCTCGTCAATTTCTCCAGTCCTATAACCACCACCATATTTATTTTGAAATTTCCATCTATAATAAGCTTTAATTGCGTTATCATCTTTTAATGATTCTTCGTTACCAAAACCAATAGCAGTTGACATAGTTCTAAGAGCTTTATTTAAAGGAAAATATCTTTTAGCAACTTCTAAGTATCTTTCTTCTGCTTCTAGATATGTATATTTACCTGTACCATTAGTAGCTTTTATGAGTTCAGTCGCTACAGAAACAGGAAAGAAAACGTCCCAAGGGTTTTGAGAAAGTTTACCATTTGAGGTTGATTGCATAATAGATCCAATAACTCCTCCTACGGCTGAATAAGCATAAGACTCTAAAGCAAAACCCCAAGGGTTCTCCTTAATTTCATTAATCTTTATTCCTACATTATCTGCACCACCATAAACAAAGGCCAACATCAATTGAGTTGTAGCTCCAGAAAGAGCAGTCCCTAATATTTCACTAGCCATTAATTGATTCGCAGCAACAATTCTTTTATAATCCCCTTCATTTATGCCTTCTTTAGTTGCCTTTCCATAAGTCTTAACAGAATTAGCAAGGGATCGTATTTTCATTTGAGAGTATTGTTCAAAGGCAGTAAGAGCCTTAAAGTATTTACTGTGCTCCAGCCTTGACATTTCCCCTCCTCTCTGAGCACCACCTGTTAAATAAGCAGGGGCTCTTCTGATTAAAGCATCGTAAGCTTCTAGGGGTGCTTTACCTTTAATAATTAAATCAGCAACTTCCCTAGAAAAACCCATCTCCTCAATTAAAAGAGCATCCTTAACAGAGCCTTTTCCTTGTTTAAATTTTTTATTTTTTTCTGAATATGTAAATCCTGCTAATAACTCTTGAAATTCATTAGCTTGTTTATTAAGAAAACCTCTTCTCATTATTTCAGTAGTTGCTCTTGTAAAAGAACTTACAGGTCTAGCTGGATCGATAGAAAGATTTGCAATGTCAACAGTAATAGCTCCTTGTTTTTCTAACATAGCTTCTATTGCTTTTTTATTAGTTGTTAGATTAAAGATATTTCTCATTAGTGGAAGCATACCAGAATGCTTTCTAACATTTCCTAACGGTTCAGATATGTTAGGGAAAACAGATCCTGATAAAGTTGAATTTCTAACAATGCTCATCGCTCCGTTATATGCCCTAGTTATTCTGGAGCCTGTACCAACTGAAAGAACAGGGGCTTCTACTGGAGTACCGCTCAGTGCTCTAATACCTTGATGAAACACTATAGGGTTACCACCCTCTTCTGCTATTTGTTCTTTTAATTGGTTTACAATACTCGTTTTATCTATTTCTTGGCCAAAGAATTTAGTTACTGCAATCCTACTAGCTCCTGTCTCTGCTAGTCTTCTTGCGTACTCAAAGGGTTTATATTCTACGATAGGTACTATCTTTCCGTTACTGTCTTTAATAGCGTGAGGAATATCTTTCCATTTACGACTGTGTTCAGCTTGCGTTGTTCTGGTAGGTGTTGATTGGTTTGGACTCACTACCCCTTTAACATTGTCTGACATCTCAGAAAAATAATTAGAAATAGCTTCTTTAGACTGTCCTGTTGCAATAGCAAAGTCATTAATCATTATTTTAAAATCTTGATTGTACTTACCCTTGTTTAATAAATCATAAAACTCAGGAGTCATAATTCTAGGAGCTATGTTTCTTCCTATAACCTTAAAAGGTCTTATTGTTCCGTCTGGCCCTTCTTGCATAATATTGTTTTCTTCAAATAAAGAACCTCTTTTTTCAATAACATCTTTTATTTTTTCTGCTATTTCAAGCTCTTTGTTTGACAGTTTAATTTTACCTTCGATACCTAGGTGAAGTCTATTCATTAAAACTTTTTTACCATTCATCTCTACTTCTACAAATCTAGACAAATTCATTGCATCTTTTCCTGAACCACTTATTTTTAAAGCTGGATCAAGAACTCCTGTTATTTCACCATAAGTTTTCTTTTCTAAGTCTATAGCATTAAACATTTTTTCAGAAGCTTCTATTGAAGTTTTTGTCCCCATAGATCTAACACGACCTACCATATCACTCACTGCCAAATTTAAAATTCGTGAAGCTGGACTTTGAAATTTTGGAGGTAAGTCATTAGGAGTCGTTGATACTTTAGCAGTCTCCTTAGGAGTATCCTTATCAAGTCTTTGTAGAGCGTTATTGTAAAGTCTATCTATTTCTTGGTTGCTATACCTCTTAGGTTTGGACTTGCTTGAACCAAATAACTGCTTTAACATGTTTGGAGTGGGAATACCCATAAACGCCATCAACTCTATGCCTTTTACTTTTGCAGTTTCCTGAGTGTCTCTTTTTAATTCTTTAGTTCTTTGAATAGATCTTTTTAATTGATTTACTTCAGTCTCTGTTAACGTCTTATCCTTAAGTCTCATTTCATTTGCTTGTAAAGTAATGTCAAGATTAGACAATTCTTTTTGAAGCTTGAAGCCTTCTAGTTTTTTTTGCCCTTCTAACCCAAAAAGAGATTTTGGATTTCTTCTATTAATCCCTTCTTCATATATTTTTTTAGGTGTAAATAAATTTCTATCTGTTAAATCTTGACGACCTCTTTCATTTTCAACAGTGACTACATTGCTATCTTTACCACGCTTAAAACCTTTAATAGTTCCAGAATACCCAGATTGATTTACATAAATCTTATCACCTACTTTTATATCGTAATCTTTAGCACTCCCTTTATTATCTATCCCAGTTAACTTTTTCTTTTTAACTGTAGGGCCTGTCGGTTTTGTTTTAGGAGCTTTTATGACTTCTGTAGTTTGTATTTCTGATACAGCTTTTCTACCAGCATCTGCTGGGTGCAACGGTACTTCAAGAAGAGGATCTGGTTCAAACTTTCTGTTAAAAAAATCTCTTTCTTGCAAGGTCTTATCAAGTCTTTCTTGTTCTGACCTAGCCCTTCTTTTCATCTGGAGCTGTACTTCTTTTGTGCTCGGAGTTTCTTTAGTTTGTAAAGCTGTGTTAATCTCTATTTCACTAGCCCCCATTTCATTTAACCTAACTACCTTACCATCTATTTCAATTTGTAATTTGTCTAATATTCCTTGTTCAGCACCCGCCTTTTCTAACTCATTTATTTTTTTAGACAATTCACTAATACTAGTCTCTAGTTGATTGCGTTCAAGTATAACAGGTTTAGTCTCCACTTCTGTTTTAATACCAGCATCTCTAAGCACTATATTAGCTCTTTGTTCTGCTTCTGATTGAGAAAACCCTTGCTTAACCAATTGCTCTACTGTTTGTTTCTTAGATTCAATTGCATCAAATTCCTCAGCTACTTTCTTAGCTCTGTCAAGACCGGGCTTTATAGGCTTGCTAGGGTCTTGAACAACCTCTTTAATTTCGTACTCAGTAATTCTTTCTCTAATTGTTTTTTCAGGGGTTTTACCTTCTATAGCTAATTGCAAAGATGTTTTTAACTCTGTACCAATTTTATTTAAAACTTCACTAGGCGGCTTACCAGTTTCTTGTACAATCCTTTGAGCTTCGGTAGCAACCGTTCTTTTCATAAACTCTGCTTGTGTAGGAGTTAATGTCTTTAATAGTTTTAATCCTATAATAGTGCCAGCAGCATCAAAATAACCTTCATATGCTTGCTTCCTACCTTCTTCAGTGCTTAAATTAATAGGACTATCTTCAGTAAAACCAACTTGACCGTCTAATATTGGGGCTACTGTCCCAAGACCAACAACCTCTCCTGCAAACTCTAAAGCTCTATCTGCTAAGGGTAACTTTGTGTATTTTCCAGTTACCGAACCAGCTAATCCAAGCCCACTAGTAAGGCTTCCTGTTACCGCACCTTTAACACCATGCTCTACCACCTCTAAAGCATCTACTTTTCCAGTTGATTCTATCTGATCTACAATACTTCGACCAGAGTCAAAAGCAGCGAACCCTCCAGCTCCACCCGTGATTTTTTCAATTGCATTTTTTACATGAACTCTTACTTGAGGTAAGGGCTTCTTAGTAAACCTAGCTATTTTAGTAGCAATAATATCACCTGTCCTACCAACGGATTTTAAATTTTTAAGTTTCCCCCCACCTTTAAACAGTAAGGCATCAGCAGGCATTAACAATGAGAAACCGCCAGCCGCTAATTGTTCAAACTTACTAGCTGAAAGAAGATTGGGATCTTTTTCTAAAATCTCCCTATAAAAACTAGGATCAGACTGTTGCTCTAATCCAAATATCCTAAACAAAGATCCTGTAATAGATTGTTCAAATGCATTGTCTATTATTTCACCGGGAAGTTTTAACTCTCCTCTTACTTTCTTATAAGCATCAAGATCGCTTAGTCCTTTTTTCTTTTCTTTAGCTACTTCTCTTTTAAAAAATTGTGTTTTTTCATATTTAGCAACATCTTTTCCGGTAGGAGTAAATGGCAAATTAAACTTTGCTCTTTCTTCTTCTATTTTTTTAGAAGCGGCTTGAGTATCAACACCGTCAAAAGTAGGTTTTTTTTCAGTAGGGATTTCAGTGGTAGGTATACCCATTATAAATTTAGGTAGTGGCTTTGCCTTATTAGATATTCGCTCAACAGCATTAGGCCCAGAAGCATCTCTCATAATAGCTTTAGGATTATCTCTATACTCCTCAAGTCCTCGTATAAGTTTTTGTAAGTTAGTTTCTTGAGGTTGCTCTAGGATTGTTTCATCCGGATCAATTAAAACGCTTTTAGGGTCTATCTCAGAAGCCTTAGAAGAAACTTTTAATCTAAATGAATCATAGTCTCCTAAGTTAGGGACTTGATCTTGAGATAATTTATCGTATAAAGACTTACTTTTTAAAGGGTCTTGGAGATTGTTATAAAAGTTATCTAAACTTCCAAAATCATTGCTGTATTTTCCTGAGACAAATTTATAAAGTCCTTCTACCTGTTTTTGAGGCATAATTATATCCTACCAGTTTGGTATAGTTAAATCGTCACCTGTGTCAATATCTATAGGACTACCCATAATCATTGTTTCTCTCTGAGACTCAAAAGCTTCCTTTCTTTTTTGTAGTCTAGCTTTTTGTTCTGGAGTAAGTGGGGAGAGCATATTTGCCTTTCTCTTTCTTTCGCTTAACGCATCTGAGACATCTTTAATAGCTTTATTTATTTGAGCTAAAGACCTAGTACTACCTCCACCTTGTTTTGGTGCACCTGATATTGGGATAAGGTCATCTTCTTTTGTTTCGGTTGCCTTAGCCATAGCAATCTCTGAGTCTGTTGCATAAGCATACGCTCCAGTAGAGGGATTGTAAACTTGTTTCTGACTTGTAGACACGCTAGTCCTTTCAGGAACAATAAGTCCTACTGCCTTTACTGGGTCTAACCTAGAAAGAGACATTATCTCATTTATTCTTGGGTTATTGGGGTTTTCTTTAGCCCAAGAATCTATTTCTTGTCTGGCAACCCTAGGTTTTTCCGCATCTATTCTGTCTTTAATTTTTTGAGTATATGATGGGTTATCTATAATAGATTGTTCTGATAGCATACCCTCTAAACTTATTGTTATCGCATAAGGATCGTTAGGGTTTTTTGTATATACTGAGTTTATCCTATCGGTAAATGCTTGTTCTTTTTTTTGTAAATCGACACCAACATCTTTTATTCTTGATATCTTAGAGGTTGCAAAAGCATTAGCCTGAGCTTCTTTTGGTAGAGATTTAAGGAGGTTTAACTCATTAGTATATTCTTTTTGTTTTCTAGATTCATCGTCAATTTCTTTTTGTCTAAGTAAAGCATCATTATATCTTCTTTCTTGAAGTTTTTGTTTATCAAGAGCCAATTTCTGTGCTTGATACTGGCCTACATAATCTGGTAAGCGATCTAGAAAATCTGCAAGGGGTGTTTCGTATTGACCGGGAGCCATACGCTGTCTTCTACTGTATATTGATTTTACTCCGTTAGCCATAGTTAGAGCCTGTTAACCGATCCTTACCCATTTAAAAGGTCTTGGGTATTGGGTTCCGTATTTCTGATAATTCCATGTCTGATTATTAAAAGTGTATTTTGTATTCTGAGAAGGGTCTGATGGAGGATTCCAATTAGGGTCTCCTTCTGGAATGGGTGTTTTAGCGTATTCTTCAGCTATTTCATCAGAAGTCATCTCTGTAACTCCCGAAGCCTCTGCCCCTATATCGGCAGCTAATTGCTGTTTAATACGTTCTTGATAATCCTCTGCAGACTTTTCTCTAGCTTCACTTGCTATATCAGATGAAGCTTGAGTTAAATCAAGTAAACTTTGTTGCTGTACCCCACTACCTGAAAACCTCTGTTTAGCAGACAAAGCAGTAGTATCAATTTTTTCCTGCTCTAATTCTCCTCTAGTACTTCTTATAAGTGGATTAACTTCTCCCCTATCAAAACCCTCATAATACTTAGCCGCATCATCGTCTATATTTAGAAACATACTGGTTGCTATGTCTTGAACATTGGTATTATAACCAGCTGTATCTGACACCGATGGTGAAAACTGTCCTTGTTCAGAATCTTGAGTAGGGTCAAATCCTGTTGGAGGGGTATAGTATGAATAAGGATTTGGAGTATTGGTAAAAGTACCCGAACCAAACCCACCAGCTCTTTCCATAATTGGGCCACCATTCTCATAATTAATAAGACCGCCACCCTCTCGATTTACAAACGCTGGAGCCTCTGTTCCAAGTGACTGATAGTACTTCTCAAGATTGCCTTGTAAAGTCGCACTCCTAGCAAAGCTATCCTTTGATTCTTGTATAGATCTTAAGGCTTCAAGAACTCTATTCTCTTGTCCTGTTGTATTTGAAGCTGGTAATGTATCTTGAAAAAATTGTTCAGTTTCTGAAATAGCGGTTCTTGCAACATCAGAAGGGTCAGCCTGAGGAATAGAAACACCGTAGTCAGTTAGTATAGACTTAACACCCGCAGTAGGGTCAAAGTCTAATGGCATTAAAGCTCCTTCTCCGTATGAAGCCCTACCTTCTGGTGTATTTAAAAACTCTAATGTATCATAGTATGCTTTACTAGAAGCAGCACTCTCTTCGGCCAAGTCAGAAAAGTCATCTAAGGACGTGTCAAATTCAGGAATGGTAACATCTCCAGCAATTTCAGCACCAGCTGAAGCTGGCATTGATCCGGGGGTAATACCTGAGGAGTAACCAAGTAATCCGTCACGCAACTTTCCCTGAACCTTTCCATACATTCCGCCACCGGGTGCTAATCCCGCTGTTAATCCAGCCTTTAATCCAGAGACACCAGCTCTTTCTAGTATACCTTGGTTGTATTCCTCACTAGCTTCATCTATATCTTCAAAATCTTTTCCATAAAAAAATGTATCTGATGGTTGCTCAGATCTACGAGCTCTGCCAGCCCCTAATCTTTCTCCAAAGCCTTTACCTAAGGCTGTTCCTCCACCAGCTGCTAAAGCCAGTAAGTAAGCAGGAGCTGCCGCAGGTACTAAAGAAGAAAGTAATAGTCCTCCTGCTATTCCACCAAGACTCCCGAATAAACTTCCCTTACCCTGTCTTTTAGCTTCTTTTTCTTGAGCTGATTCTAAGGCTTTAATTTCTTTAACGCCTTGCCTAGCTCTTGCAATTGCAGCATCCCCACCAGTCTGCATCATAGTCATCAAACTAGGGGAGCTTCCCATGTAGTAGCCAGTCATATTAGAGCCTGATCTTAAGGGAGTTGAACTAGAATAAGTGTTAGATTTCTTGTGCATGATGTAATTCCCTTGAATTTAAGAAAGTTTTTTGTAATAATAAATAGTTTAATTTCATTTTACATACTAGCAGTAACTATAACGTACCAGTCTGCTCCATTTTTTAAACAAACAGCAACATCTGCAGCTGTATTTAGCTCGAAGTCACTACCTCCGGTTAAAAATATATTGTCTTCGTTGTGTTTAATAGTAACCGTTCGACTGCCACTTAACGCTCTCAAGATTAAAATCTGACCAGAAACCCCACCGTTAATAGTATCTAAGTCGTCATTTCCACTAGCTCCTTGAACATCTACTTCATGCAAGGAATGGGTTACGGTAATAGCACCACTTGCTATTTCTAAATTAGGGCCTTGTTCAAACACCAGATCTTTAGCGGTAATTTTTGTTTTAGTCCTACCAGAAACTTCTAAATCCCTATCCACAATCTGATCACCATTTGCAGATAAATAAGTCTTCCAAAGCTTACCAAATTTTTTACGATACAAAGCTAATAAAGAATTGCTTTTTTTATGTAGGGCAACCTGTCCATCTACCATACTTGCTGGAGAAGGAATACCATTGAACTCAACAGTACTTTGTTTAGTGTTAATAACTTTACGAATGTCTCTTTCAGTTAACGGCACTAGCTCACTCTCTTATTTCTAATAACTCTATACTCTATACTTAAATCATTAAATTCAAATATACCAGAACTTCCAACATCAAATTTAATTTGAATACTTTGACAAGCTAATGGATTCGTAGCAGGTGTTAACTTAACTACATCCCATTGTCCAGATGTATCTACTAAATTACCCGTGAATGATCCACCACCGCTACCCGAAAAAGCTTGTTTGCCATCAATAGCGTATTTAAAAGGTGTAGTCTCAGCACCATCTGATTTATAAGTTACATAAACTGCATACACTTTCTTAATAAGTCCCGGCTCACCAAAGTCAATATCTTTTGTCACAAACTCTTGTCCAGATGATGATTTGCTTACGGGTAAAAACTTTTTAAAATCCACTTCATTACTGCTTTGCAATCCCAAAACTAAATTATTATTCCAGTCTGTAACAAAGTTTGTATATGTTTCACTGTCGTCAAATATATTGCTATGAAATATCCAACCGTTACTATCAAAATCATATATCCAGCCTTGATTAGAATTGGTAGTAGAATCATTAGGACTTCTTAACATAATTAAAGAGTTACTAATGGCATCGTATCCAATCATAACGTCTTTTACATTCCCACTACCTCTATACCAAGATTGCCAATCCACATTGGTTGAGGTGTAAGAAGCACTGCTAGTTGCTATTTTCTTTTCAATTAAGTTCGTAGCTCTATTACCATCATAGATATAACAACCATCATCAGATACCCAAGCTATACCGTATTTAGTTTTTGTAACGCTAAAACTAAAATTAACACCTGCATATTTAATAGTGTCCTCTAAATACCATCCTGCTGGGCTAGGACTTGCAATATTAATCACATGAACTAAATTATTTTTAAAAGCCAGTAGTCTATCAGCATAAGACTCTAAGGCTGTATACTCTCCATAGTCACCCTTAGAAACGTCAATAAAGTTATGTTCTAAAAATGTATCAAATTTATTAATCTCACTATACATCAACCTATCGCCATGTTTTTGAAGCTCTATGTTTTTACCTTTTAACTTTATATTAGCAATAAAGGTTCTTCTATTGGCAATGACAGAAGCTTTGTATATTTCATTTCGCCCACCAAATGCATTGAAGTGGACATCAGGACTGTATCCATTGATAGTATCATAAGTATCTATATTGGGAGTTGTGGCATTTCCTGTTGCGGGCCCTGTTACATAATAACCTTTTCCACTCTGATAAGACCACCCAACATGATCTCCATCAAAGGTCATCTTAACACCTTTCACAATATCTATATCAACCAATAAAGTTAAATCATTATCTGTATTAGCTAACCTTGTGTAAACCCTTGCCCCTACTAAACGAGCATTATAAGCTAAGTCTGCATACACAGATACTCTTAATGCCTTACCTCCAGCTGACGTATGAGTTCCGGCAGCTAAATTACTTCCATCGTCTCCATCTCCCATTTGAAACGGTAAAGACTCTTGATTGTTTTCATAAACAAAACTTTGATAAAATTCATAAGTACCCGCTTCCCAGTCCCCATCAGCAGTACCGTCTGTAATACCAACATTAAAACCTAACCCTCTTTCCAGTATAGGGCTATCTCCCTGTATACAAGCATGAGGGTCACTAGCAGATCCACTTGTGTGAACGCCTGACCCATCTAGTATACCGCCATATCTTCTTTGGTAAGTAATAGTACCGCCTTGCCCGCCTGATCTTTTTGTACAAAACAATACTTCTTTTGGAAAAGTACCTAATGCTTCCCCAATAGTAATAATTTCTCCGTTGGAAGCCTGATCTAATCTCTCAACAGCACTGGTGTTTTCAAAAGATAATTGATCTACTCTTCTTACAGTTAAGTTGTCTATATCTCCATGATGCCCAGAAGTACTAGATGATAATTTAATAATTAAATAGCTTGTAGTACTGGTGGCTGTATAAGGAACTATTAATGTATTTCCGGTTGTATCTCCGGCATGAGCAATAGCACCACTTTGATTGTCTGTATTGAAATTAGTAGAATCAGAACCTAAAGAAATGCTAATATTAGAATTACCAGCTGCTAGTACATCAAAACTTACTTGATAAGTAGCTCCCACAACAGTAGTTAGTCTAAGAGATACAGAACCTTGATTTGCTGATCCGTTGGTTAATACTCCAGTATTAGAGCTCATTGCAAACGTGGCCGAGTCAAATGCTACAAAACCATCACTATCTACTAATGTAGCACTTCCATCTCCGTTATTATCTTCAAAATCAAACAGACTGTCATTGTCATTTAGAGCTCCAGCAAAGAATGTTTTTTTAGATGATGGCAACATATTTGATAATTCACCTGTGTCAGCTCTAAACCTTAAAAGACTTGTACTATCTTTTTTACCTCTTGCTACCCCTCTGTTCTCACTATAAAAGTTAGTTGCTTGAGCAGGAT
>Ga0098038_1001296_pt1 | contig 10802 bp, 14 predicted proteins | sample 5B_taG_FD_75051 | JGI IMG/M metagenome (GOLD analysis project Ga0098038, IMG submission 75051) | Marine viral communities from the Subarctic Pacific Ocean - 5B_ETSP_OMZ_AT15132_CsCl metaG | ecosystem: Environmental > Aquatic > Marine > Oceanic | place: Pacific Ocean | collected 2015-01-08 | reverse complement strand
TTCGGTATTCTTCCATCCACGGACGAGGCATGGAGTATTTGCGACACATTTCATTGATGGTAAGCGCATCTGTGGCCGCAGACGAATAGTCTTCTTTCATGGCTCGGTGAACATCACCACTTACCTTGACCATTTCTCCCGCTGCACGAAGGAAAGTGTAGTAGCAATCCGATTCTTTGTCATAATAGTGGGTGTCCGTAGCATACATTCGGGTCTTTGGGAGTTCAGTTGTCATCCCCATGTCCGATTGTTGCTTTCTTTGGAAACGATACAATTTGCCTTCCCACGCCCTTACGCTTCGTTTGGGGTAGAGTTTGTGCAGATGACGAGCAAAATCCATTTTGTTCATCGTTTCCAAAAGGTGAATGTGCTTACGGATAACATCATAACCGTCGCCAGGGCTTGGGCGAGTCTTTCGGGTGTTCATTGCTCCTTACAAACAGCGAACCACCTATAAATGCACCGATTATTCTTTTGTTTTTTTCAAGTGCGGCAAAAATAAATAAACGCCTGACAGGTTCACATTTCAGTATTCTTTTTCTATTTTTGGGGTGTCCCACATAACTTTGATAAATGTCCCAGCCAATAACCAAACATGGGGGATTTGGCAAGCAACAAGTGGGTGTGGTTTGTCTTGCTTATCATAGAGGCTCTCTTTTGGATAACAGTAGGAAGATACTCTTACCACCTTATAGGAAAGAAGAAAAAATAAAGGGAATAGGCTTGCTGTCCCCGCATTATTTCTTTTTGTAAATAGCAAAAAGAAAGTAAAAGAATTGGGAAACATTTAAAGGTGCTGTGAGGTTGCTTTTAGGCATGGGTATTTTTGACAGGTTCCGTGGGAAGAAACCTCAAAAAACAGTAAAAGCCCGTGAAATCTCGTTCAGACCACCAGCACCTTCCCCATTTTCGGCAGCAATCAGCGATATTTTGAAAGAAACCGAATCCTTGCAAACGCAAGGCTACACTCAATTCAAAAGCATATACAAATCGGAGTTTGACCTTTACGACGATATGGTTAAGTTAGACCCCGAACTCAACGGCGCTGTCCGTGCTGTGTCGCTTACGGGCAATAAATACCGCATAGATTATTCAACGGCAAAGAATCAACGCATTCGCACTTCTATTGAAGACTTTGTAGAATCCGTGGACTTTGACGACCTTATCATCAATTCTATGCGAAACCTTATTGTCTATGGAAACTCCATTGATAAAATCATTGGTCGGGCAGGTGTAGGAATTACGGGCATTCAAAGCATCCCTATCACTCAAATCACCATTGTTGATGATAGACCAACCAGCGATTATAGCCCCCGAGCCTACAACAAAGACGACCCGATTATGCAGGCAATAACTTACAGGTTCCGAGAGCAAGAGCGAGACCAGCAAAATTATCCTGCTGATGAAATCTTTCACCTGAAAATTGACTATCGTAGCAATTGGTTTAAGGACAGACTTAACCGTTGGACATACGGTGTGTGGGGTGCATCCCGCTTTTCTTCCCTTAAGCAAGCCATCCGTGCTAAATACAACACCATGAATAACCGCATCGCCATTGAAGACAGCATGACGAAGCAATACATCACCATTGATATGAAGGCCGTTGAACATATCACCGACCCCAACGAACAGCGGGAACGCCTTTCGCACATCATGACTGAAGTCGGTGAGCTGCTTGAATCCCTTCGTGGCGACCAAAGCCCCATCCTTCCCGACTATGTTCGCATTGAACAAATGGACATGAAAAATGTGCCTGATAACAGCGGCTTCCTTGAAATGATAAACAGCGACATCTCCGCCGTTCTTCAAGTCCCCCGTGTTTCCCAAGGCCAAGAGCGAGGTGCAACCTTTGCCGCCACCTTTAATGCGAACACTTGGTCGGTGCAAGCAATATCTCGCCTGCAATCCATTGTCAAGGAAGGTATTCACAATTTGTTTATTAAGCACTTAGAAATGGCTGGAATTGTCGCACGGAAGCGGGATTTGCCTACTCTTGTCTTTGAACCCGTTGATGAAGAAAGCCCATATCAACTTATGCAACGGGCTGCTGTGGGCTTTGAAAAGGGACTTATTAGCCGTGAAGAAGCCCGTGAGATTCTAAACTATGACCCAAAGACCAGTGGAACCATCAACGAGACGCCATCTCCCTCCGAAAGGATTAACCGTATTCGGCCTGACAAAGAAGACCGTAGCGGAGTCAAGCCAGACAAAGGAGATGAAGAGCCATGAAGGACGGGCATAAGGATTCAGTTAATGACCGCATGATTAAATGGACTGCTTTGCCTGCAGTTTACCTGTGGCTTGCTGCCAGCGGTGCAGTTGTCGCTATGGGTATCGTTAAGCCTGATGTTGTCCTTGAAAACATTGAAGGCTTTATCGCTCTTATTGCAATTATTGGCGGAACTGCACAACCAGCCTTTGCAACCATGCTTGAATTGTGGAAACAAGAACAACAAACTGAAACGGAGTTGCACCCTTCAGTCATTCAATCCCAAACAAAGGTTATGGAAGCCCGTGCTGAATTAGACAGGGAATTGGCTCGTGAAGCTCAAAAACACATGCACATGATGGATGCTGAAGAACGCCGTGCAAAAATTGAATTGGTTAAAGATGGAAAAGCCATCTTCAAGAAAAAAAGTGATGAATGATGTGTGCTTGGCTTGACGAATATGTTGAAATTGTTATGGATGAGCAAAAAGAAACAAATAGCATATTCAAAAGGTGGTTTAGAAAATGAATGAAGAAACCGTTGAAGCGCTCCAATATGGGAGGCCTAAGAAAAATGACCCAAGGAAGACTCCAGCCAAACCAAGCGAACGCCGAAAGGGGTCAAAGAAAAACAAACCTGGTTCAGCTAAGAAACCAAACAAAAACATTTCATTTAGCAAAGGAACTGAATCTCGCCTCCGTGAACTCATGCGAAAGCATAACGCTAAAGGCAAAGGTAGCAAAGCAAGCATGGGTATGCTCAAAACTGTTTATCGTCGGGGTGCTGGTGCTTTCAGCAAATCTCATGCCCCCAATATGTCTCGGGGAGGATGGGGTGTCGCCCGTGTCAAGGCTTTCCTCTATCTACTACGGAATGGCAGACCCTCTAATCCCAACTACAAGCAAGACAATGACCTTCTTCCCAAGTCTCACCCAAGAGCCCAAGAGGAATACATTTTTATGAATGAAGAGACTGGATATGAGGACATGGACTATCAGGCCGCTGAGTATAAAGGTAAGAAAGTCAAATTGAATAAGCCCTTCCGAACATCGGGAGGACCGAAGAAGTTTGCTGTCTATGTCCAAAACGAATCTGGCCGTGTAGTTATTGTTCGCTTTGGCGACCCCAATATGGAAATCAAGCGAGATGACCCTGGGCGGCGCAAAAACTTTCGCAGTCGCCACAACTGCGATACTCCAGGCCCCAAAACAAAGGCTCGCTATTGGTCGTGCCGAATGTGGGAACGCTCCAAGTCAGTTACTGACTATACCAGCAGCGAAGACTGGGAAGCCGATGAAGAATTGGACTTGACCTTTGAAGAATTGTGGGAACAAAATGAAGAACAACCCATTTTTGAAGACATTGAAGAAGTCGGTGCTGAAGAAGACCCTTGCGATTGTGGCGACGATTGTTGCGACGACGAAGCCGTTGAAGCCAAAATGATTCGCAAAGATGTTTTTGACAATCCAGGTGAAGCAGCTGGTCGTGCAAAGGAGCTCGGTATTGAAGGTATTCATTCCCATGAAGAAGACGGTAATACGGTCTTTATGCCTGGTAAAACTCACGAAGACTACATGAAGGCTATGGGCGGTAAAGACATCCCCAAGAAAGAAGAAAAGGTTGAAGGCTACAAATACGACGAGAAAAAGAAGAAGGCTTCATATCACGACGGCAGTTCTTGCCCTCCAGGTAAGGAGATGAAAGGCGGTAAGTGTGTTCGTGTCGCAGTAACTCTTGACGCCATTATTGATGGGGCAGCAGCCATTGTTGAAGCCAAGACGGGTAAAACCGTTGTCAAAATCAGCGGCGTTGCCTTCCATGAAGGTATGAACAAAAATTATTGGGAAATTGCTCGTGAAGGAGCAGACAATGTGGTCGCACAAATGCTCGGCGCAGATATTACTCTTAATCACCCTAAGGCTGAACATGGCCGATTTAAGCGAAACATGGCTGGTCTTGATGAAGGCGTTATTGGTCGTGTGTCTTCTGCATCCATTCACGACAAAGAAGACGGAAAGTGGGAAGTCCGATTTGTCGGAAGTGTTGAACGCAGCGAACTCTTTGAAGTCCTTGAAAGCGGTCTTTGGCTTCGTGAAGGCTATGGCGTTTCTATTGGCGGCACAGGAGTCCCTGATAAAGTCGTTGAAGCATCTGATGGTCGGTCAAAAATGATTTTTGCTACGGATTTCACCTTTGACCACCTCGCAATCGTGCATAAGCCTGCATATCCCCGTGCAAAAATTGATGAAGCAGTTAAGGTAAATGAAGCAGTTGCTGAGGAAATGTTTATAGGTAGTCCAACTCAGTCGCAATCTAACGGAACGGGATTGAACATGACCGACGAACAAATTGAAACCGCCATCGCAAGTGAAGACCTTGCAGCAAAAATGGCAGAACTTGAAAAGGCTCTCGTGCTTGCAAACAGCCGTGTCGCAGAATATGAAGCTGGCCAAAAAGCCCGTGAAGAAGAACTCCGAATGGGTCTTGTCCATGAAGCCTCCGAAGCTGGTCTTAAGGGACACGAATCCCTACCTGCTGACACCATCAAAGAACTCCTCGCTGCTTGGAACGAATCCAAGCCTGCCGCACGGGAAATGAAGCCTGTTGAACCTGCTTCCACCCCCGCCATCGCCTCGGAATCTACTGCCGTGGTCGCCAACTACCTCAACGGTAAAGTCGTGCGAACCCCAGAAGAAGTCTATAAGGCGTCATTCAATTCATTGGTTGCTGCATACAACCGTGGTTCTCCACAACGAGACCACGCACCAACCTTTGAAGAAGCAAAAACGAAGGGGTTGATTTGAAATGTTGCACGGCGTAGGAACTGGACCTGTAAATGGAAATATGAAAGCGGCCACCACCTGTAGCGGTGCTGGTCTTCTTTTGAAAGTGGATGGAACAAACACTCTCAATTTGATGGCTGCTGTTGGAAACACCCCTCTTGGTGTTTCATTCTCTCACTCCCACAAAGACAAAGACGGCGCATTGGTCGCTGGTGGCCGTGTGTCTTTCCACCCAAGCGGCGGTCTGCTTTACATTCAAAGTCAGGCAGTCACCTGGACTCAAGGACAAACCTGCTACGCTCACACTGATGGAACAATCACCAATGTTGATGGCGGCTCCGCCACCGTCATTGGTGTCTATGTCGGTCAGGGTGAAGTCGCAACCGCTGGTTCTCTGGTGGCTGTCAATACCAACAACGCAGGATGGTGATGAAAAATGGCAAACGATAACATTGAAAAAATTGTAAGTGCAGCAACAGGACCCTTTGGACCTGGTGATGCAGTCCGTGAACAAGTGCTCCGTGATTTTATCCAGCTCCAATCAAATGTGCTGGCTATCGGAACGGATTTGGTCGGCTCTCGCACCGTGCCTTGGTTGGAATACACCTGGTACACTGGCGTTGGCGGTTCCTTTACCTATCCAATTGATGATTCGGCAACCGTTGAACCAACCAAGGTCGGAACGGAAAACTACTCCGTTCAACTCAAGAAGGGTATGGGAAGAGTCACCTTTTTGGACTCCACCCTCCTTCGTGGCGAATCTTGGGACAACATGGACAGACAGCAACTCGGAGTTACTCAAGCCCTTGCAGACACCATTGACAACCTAATTCTTTCTGCTCTCCACGCTGGTGCTGGAAACTCGGTTGCTGCTACGGCTGCTTTCGGTGCTTCAAGTGCTGACGAAGAATTGGACATTCTTTCGGCTGCCGACAAGATTTTTGACGAAGCCCGTGTTTCAGGCAACGAACGCCTTTCCGTGGTTCTTCCCGCTGTCAAGCGAAGTGCTTTGCTTAACACCCAACTCTTCGGAAATGTCATCCAAAGCCTCCAAGACCACCTTCAAGGTGTCCTCGGTATGGATTTCAAATATACCCGTGATGATGGCTCCGGTGGCGCAATCGGCTCTGACGCTATCGTTATGATTCCTGGCGCACAAACCGCAGAGTTCTTCCAATACAACGGCCCCGGATTCATGGAAACGGAATTGACCCGTCTTCCTGGTGTCGGCTTTGATTGGATGCTTACGGGCTACATGGGTTCCATTGTTCACCAACACCAAGACGGTGCTTCGGCTGGAACCACAAAGCGCATTGTGAAAATCACTGGTGTCCAATGAAGGTGGTTTAAGTGGCTCGTACTCTTAAACTGTCTGCAACCTACAACTTGGGTGCTGGCGATGGCGTTTCAGCTGAAACCCAAAGCGCAAATGCAAGTTTGGCTTCGGGCCTGTCCACGATGATTGCTGGTTCTGCTCCTACCGCTGGAAAGGAATATGTCGTCGCTGACTTCTTGGGTGCATCCAACAAAGCAAAGGGCATCTATTTTGAAAACACCGACTCCACGAATTACATCACGCTGCTTCTTTCAACCAGCGCCGCTGGCGGTCAAGTCGCTAACCTTCGGGTCAAGGCTGGAAGTGTTGTCTTGCTTCACGATGATTCTGACACGATTACTCATGTCAAAGTCACTGCCAACACCGCTGCTGCTTCCTATGTGCTTTCCTTCTGTGAATGAGGTGATTGTGCGTGGGCGTTGAAAGGATTTCTTTTGTTAAGTCCCTGTGCAAGGAACTCAACAAAGAAGTTCCCGCCGATGAAGACATTCCAATGACTTCAATTAGCACAGACCTTCGTGCATTTGTCTTTGCTTTGCCTGAAGCAACTGCTAAACCGAAGTCCTCAAAGAAGAAAAAGGTGATTGCAGATGCCAGCGAAGAAAAAGAAGAATGAACCTGCTAAGGCTGAAGCCAAAGCAGAAAAGCCTAAGCGTGATACAAAGGCTTCAGTTGCGAAGCAGTTGAAAGCCAAGGGACTTCTTGCCCCCGAAGGTGCTTCTTTGTCCCAAATGAAGTCTATGCTTTCATGGAAGAGCAATTCGTTTTGGCTGGTGCGTCTTGCTGGCCGCACTACGCCTTTCTTGAAGGAATGTGGTATTGACAGCAAAAAGACCGTCTATGCTCTTCCCGACAATGATGATAGCGTAAAAATCCTTGCTACACGAAAACTCATTGTGCTGAAGCGCACACCGACACTCTTAAATGAGGCTGTCATTATCCACTCAATTAGCGGTGGTACTGATGGCGATAACAACTGACCAGATTAGAAATCTGCTCGGCAGACCAAAGGGTCTTTTGGCTGACACCATCAACGAATATATCAACATGAGGACTGACGAAGTGGATAAGGTCGCAAGAACCGACCTTTACCTCGTAGATAGCACTTACGCAGTAACTGCTGCTCAAAAAGAAAACGCCATAAAATACTTAGTTTGCGTTGATTGTCTCGTTGTTCTCATTGACACCCTTCCCAGCGCCTTCAATAAGGCTGATGATGCTCGGTTTTATGACCGACGATTCCAATATCAAATTGATGTGTTTAAGAAGAGAGCAGATGACGCATTGGCTCTTATCTCCGAAAAGGCGGGAAGAGCGTTTGCAGTCAAAAGTACGAGTAGTAGGATTGAACAGCAATGACAGATTATACATGGACAGGAGCAGTAAGCACCGCTTCAAGCACGGCTGGAAATTGGAATCCAGCAGCAGTCCCCACCGCATCAGACAATGTCATTTTTGATAATACTGCATCCGTTAATTGTGTTTGGACTTTGAGCCAAATCAACAACATAACTCATGATGCGACTGCCTACAATTTGATTTTTGATTTAGCAAACATTCAAATAGACGGGATATTTCACTTTGACGGAAACCTTGAAATAGGCGGGAGTCAATCTGCAGTTCTCGTTAAGTTCACAGGGAGTGCAGAAACTCTTATCTCCTTCAACGACAACACCGTTTGGGTAAATGGAGACACCGACAAAGCCAAGACGACCTTTGAAATCCTTGGAACAGGCAACAACATTATGTTTCAAAACGGCCAATATCCCATCGTCAAAATCGGAGCAAGCACAACAGTTTCCCCTCATGTCCCAAACGCACCTAACAACACCTACACAGAAACAGACTTCTATCAATTGACCTTTGCTGCTACGGGCAAGTTCGCTGAAACATCTGCCTTGGTCTATTCATCTGACCCTAAATTGGAAAGGAGCAAAGTCTTCCGTATTCGCAGCGTCGGCACTTGGTCTGTTGAACGATTTGAAGGAGGAAAAGCCATTTGGATTTTCTATGCAACTACATCTGGTTTTGAACTCCCGTTGTCTGGTTCAAACCTTTCAACTGCTACATCGTTTGAAGGTAAGGTGGCTCAAATCAAGGTGGTGGCTACAAGCGTTGGTCAAAAAATTAAAGTGCCTCCAGGTCCTCACTATCTGGAAAAACTCACCATTGATGCTGGAGTCATGTGTCTTTGCGACAGAAGCATCGCTGAATTGCACATGACTAACCGACCAATCATTGACGGGGCTTGGCAGTTTGTTCAAATCACAGACGGCATTTACCGTTCGGCCAAAGAAGACATGATTCTTCCCATAACTCACGGCGGAACGGGGCAAAAGAATGCTCAAAACGCTATCAACTCTTTGAGCCAAGTCAGCGCTGCTACAAACGAGCATGTTCTTACAAAGGACACTTCAACGGGTAATGCGGTTTGGAAGGCTGGTGGTGCGGGGCCAACTGGGCCTGCAGGTCCAGCTGGGCCTGCAGGACCAACGGGAGCAACAGGTCCTGCGGGGCCTGCTGGAGCAACAGGTCCTGCTGGAGCGGCGGGTGCTGATGGTTCGGACGGGGCTGACGGAGCAGATGGAGCGCAAGGTCCTGCAGGACCAACAGGTGCTACTGGGCCAGCAGGTGCTACTGGCCCAGCGGGGGCCGCTGGTGCTGACGGAGCCGATGGTTCAGACGGTGCTGATGGGGCAGACGGAGCTCAAGGGCCACAAGGCCCTGCGGGGCCACAAGGGGCTACCGGCCCTGCTGGGGCTACTGGTTCAGCCGGAGCAGATGGTGCAGACGGAGCAGATGGCGCAACAGGAGCCGCAGGTCCTGCTGGTGCTACCGGGCCTGCTGGGCCTGCTGGCCCCGCAGGTCCAGCTGGGCCAGGTATCACAGGCCAATACGAAAAATATCTCTTTGGAACCAGTAGTGGAACTATCGCCAACGGAATAACAACGCAACTGGCATTCGGCACTACGGGTATCGTTTTAGCCCCTACCTACGGCACATCTCTAACCGCTTGGAGTGTTGCGGCGGGAACACATCTTGACATTCTACAAGATGGGTTGTATCAATTTATCTTCCAAGCATTCTTAGCCTCGTTGGGAACTTCTACAGCCGATTATCGGGTAGCAATTTCAACCACCCCCTTGCTCACCGGAGACTTGGCTATGGTTAGAGATAGGACATCCTATGTTGACCGCTACACAGGAGTTGCCACGACCACGGCGTATTTGACGGCAGGACAACAGGTCTTTTTTCATGTCTTCAAGGGTGGGGGCAACACATACCAAATCGGAGAAACACTTGCTGGCCCCGAAGTACGAACATTCCTTGATGTTAGGAGGATGGAATAATGCTGACACAACTGAAAACGAGATACCCCGACCATGATTGGGATGCTATGGAAATACTACCTATCATCTACATGCCGGGAACTGGTGAATACAGGGTCAACGAGTCGCTTTGGCCTTCCGACACATACCCCAACCTCCCTTCATCGGATGATATTAAGGGGTGGGTTTGATGGATGGTTGGAAATGGTTAGGGTGTTGTTATTCATCTGAAGAAGTCTTTCCCTTTGGATTTTGCAAGAGCTGTTGGAAAAATGCAGGTAAACCTCAGGTGGTGAAAGCATAACATTTAAACGAGGTGTGTCAGGTAAGGCATCTATGGGCGAACTCAGGAGGGGCAAAGTGGTGTATCAGCCACCAGAGCGTTGCTACACCAATGTTTTCATTGAAGAAACTCCTCATGGGCTCAAAGTTTATAAGAAGGAAGGAGAACGACACTTCCTTGTTATCCCGTGGTCAAAAGTTGTTCAAATAAATACGGGTGAGTGAAAATGGATGTTGAATATATTGTGCTGTTTCTTGGGGTTCTTGCTGTTGTCGCTGAAAGAGGTTATCGTCTTTATGCAGCCCATAAAGGCGGTGAGCTTGATTTAGAAGACCTTCAAGAAATTGTTGAAGAAGTGTCTGATATTGTGAACGACGCAAAAGAAGAACTGGAAGGCGAAAAGGAATGAGCGAAAAACGCTTTGACTCCATAGAAGAACGACTTGTGTTGCTTGAGCAAGCCGTATTTGAATTGTCCACTATGGCTAAATACTTGAAATATGCCGCAGTTGCCCTGTTCGCTTCGCTTGGCGTTGATGTTCAGGGGGCGATGTGATGGCGTATTATTGCTCTGTCGCAGATGTAGCAGACCGAATGTCGTTGTCTTCTCAAGAAAGGCTTGCTGCCACAACCCGAATCACAGGGGCTATCCGACGAGCCACCATTGAAATTGACACCGAGTTCTTTGACTATGGGCGAAATGAACCGTCAAGAGAAACAGCTGAAACTACTCTTAACGGAGCAATTTCTGCTGGCGCAACTACTATCACCTTGACGAGCGCATCTGCATTTGCAACCAGCGGCAAAGGGAATGTTGATGGTGATTCTTTTTCTTGGTCGGGCAAATCAACCAATGACCTTAC
>Ga0098038_1001295_pt1 | contig 10810 bp, 13 predicted proteins | sample 5B_taG_FD_75051 | JGI IMG/M metagenome (GOLD analysis project Ga0098038, IMG submission 75051) | Marine viral communities from the Subarctic Pacific Ocean - 5B_ETSP_OMZ_AT15132_CsCl metaG | ecosystem: Environmental > Aquatic > Marine > Oceanic | place: Pacific Ocean | collected 2015-01-08 | reverse complement strand
TTTTACCAATGTAACCATTACCACCTGTAATCAAAATTTTCAATTAATTTCTCACTTCTTAAGGTTCAAATAATTCGGACGGGGATTCTCTATCATATCAGAAAAGATAGACTGTAATTCATCAATAGATTCTGGATGTTCTGTATTTATGTTGTCAAAACAAGACATTATTTTCTTATCGTCATCCGCCCAATGAGAGAATCCGAGATATCCATAATCTCTATCCCTGCCCCCACCAATAACATTAACAGCGATCTGTTCGTGATCCATATAATTTCTCAACATCTCAAATGGTCGATATATGGCGAATGGTGTAATGGAATATACAAATGGAATTTTACCTTCCATGGCAAGACCAATGCCCATCCCCATCATGACCATTTCAGAAGATCCAACATTGTAAAACCTAGATGGGAATGAATCTCTAATTCTATCCCATAACCCGTAACCAAGATCACCAGTCACCAAATATATGTCTTCGTTGTGACACATCTCATTGTATAGAAGATTTTCAAAATCTTTTCTCATTTAGTTTCCAATTCCTTTAGACCGTTATGATAATCAACCTCACTCATGATGTGATAATGTGCATTCATTCCCCGCAAGAATGAAAACTCCTCAACTGAGGTATAATGAATCTTGATATCAGGTAAAAACGATACCAATCTTTCTCTGAGATAATCTGAATCAACTTCCATGTATGCAGCATAGCCATTCACATTAACATGAACTTCAATGTTAGATATATTCTGTTCTCGAATAGTTTTTAACGCTTCCCAAACACTACCTTCTGCACATTCCCCATCACTAACTAACACAAAAACTTTTTTATCTGGGTTCGCAACTGCTCTACCCAGTGCCACTGTTATCCCCAAACCCAAACTTCCCGTGGAACAATAAATTTTATTTTCTTCGTCTCTATGGGGATGTCCTCCATGTTTGGTGAAAAGCATCTGAGCGTCTATGCCATAATACTTTTCGATGCAACAATACATGGCCATAGCTGCATGACCAGAGGACAGTATAAAAATATCATCATCTTCCATTTTTGCATAAATCTCATCGAGAATGCCTAGCGATGAGAAATAACTGCCTAGATGACTAACCTTATTATTAAATGATAAATCTAATAATCGCTTTTTTAGTTCTAAATCTACCATATAAATTTATCCCTGTAATAATCTACAATATTGATAATTTCTTCATCAAAGATCTTCTGAGGTTCCCAACCCAAAGAACGAAGTTTCGTATCATCCAACGCATATCTAAGATCTTGACCTGCTCTAGAGAACGAAGTATCCACGTAGTCATTTATATCATAGTGTTCACCTTGTGTCAACACAGAAATTAGCTTAGAAACTGTCTCTAGATTCGATTGTTCAAATCCACCAGCAACATTATAAATTTCATTCTTGACACCACTTTCGACAATTGTAATTGCAGCGTTCGCAGTGTCCTCTGCATGTAACCAGTTTCTAATTGGTGTACCATTGTTATGGAGCGGGATCTTTCTACCCAGTTTTAGAAACTTACATGCCTTTGGTATTAACTTTTCAACGTACTGACCAATGCCGTAATTATTAGTAGGACGAAGTATAACATAAGGAATATCGTAAGTTCGGGCCCAAGCTAATATCAACATATCAGCGGCAGCTTTGGTTGCAGAATATGGATTAGAAGGCTTCAACAAAACATTTTCGTCATGGAAACCTTCAGACACATCACCATATACTTCATCTGTACTGAAATGTAATAGCACAGGCACCTTTGTACTCTCCTGTCTGTAGTTTCTAATCAACTCCAACAGGTTGTGTACACCATTTACATTTGATGAAATGAAATCGTCACTATTTGATATTGAGTTTCCAACGTGAGTTTCTGCTGCTGTATTAATGATGTAATCGCAATCATATAAAAACTCCAAGTCATTAATATCAGAACGAACAAAAGAAAAATTTGGATATTTTTCAAACTCATCTAGCAGATTCTTATTTGCGGCATAAGTTATCTTGTCTACACCCTTGACATACCAACCACGATCTAAACACAATCTGGTAACGTATGATCCAATAAAACCAAGACATCCTGTAACGTATACTACCTTCATACTAAGTTCCTTGCCTCTATCTGTACCTGTTGTCTGAATGTGTCAGCAAAACCATTCCCTGATCTTTCCTTCTTCAGCGATAGGAAATGTTGATTGAGTTCTCTTACATCAGCCGGAAGATCTTTTCTTGTGCTCCCATCAACCAGAGGTGACTTAAATTCCATTGGAATGTAACCACATCTCCAGTCCATTTCAGCGTAAGCTCTAGCAAACAAGTCATGATCGGACGCATCTAAAAAGTAATTCTGCTCATCCATGTACTTCATATACTTTAACTTGTCTCTGTCAAGAATTAGTGGTCCTCTATTGCAAGTACCGTACATGTACAATACATTTCTGTCCAGAGAGGGGTCAAGAGTTTTTTCAACGTACTCTCCAAGTTTTCCAACACCATGTGCCGTACCAAAGACATGTGTGCATCTACCCGAAACACCTATCACATCATCATACTGCTGAAGTCCTCTCGCGAGATTGGAATTGAATCCATATTCAACCATCTCCATGTCTGCTTGAATTTCCACGATGTACTTCCCGCTGGATAGAACAAAACCAATGTTATCACAGGTTGTTTCAAAAACCGGAGTATTTTGTTCTACCACAACCACCTTAGCAATATTATGAAAAGTGTTATTTTCAAAATAGTCTAAAACAACACCTTTAGTATTATCCACGCAGTTATCGAGAATAAGTATAAACTCAAAATTTGAGTCCATATTTTCAATAATACTTTGTATGTTTTTCTCTATGATAGCCTCTTGATTGAACACAGGAACAACGACACTATAGTCAAATGGAATATCATTCTCTGAATAGAAAATAATTTCCGGTTCTGCTTGACCGGGAAGGGGAGCCGGATCTTGACATAAAACTCCATTGTAGAAGTTCTTGTGTTTTATAGTCTCTTGCATCAATTCTTTCATTGTGCTACCTTTATGTGAGACATACTTTCATTTAAAATTTCTCGACTTATATTTCTACGACATCTCCAGATAACAGTCTCTGGTTTTAACTTCTCACCGAAATGTGTAATGTGCAAAGGAACCTTTTTATTGTCGAAGGTTAAGATACACTCTTCCGGATCTCGATCGTGCTTTAGTATGTCAAGACCAAGTTTACGAGCCTGAATACTAAACAATGGTTGATCATGTCTTGCAGTACCGAGACCGTCTGGACACGTTCCATCATCAAGGAAGTTTTGAATTTCCTTTGACATTTCATACAAAGGCATAATATAAGAGTCTAACATCTCTCTAGATACCCCCTGAAATCCAGCGTCGATACCCAGAGTATCATCGTCTAAAATCCACTTGGTCTCATCACTTTCTAAATTTAATTTATTGATGATGTATTTTGGTGTCATCCACTTTATAGAATGTCCACAGTCTGTCACAAAATAATTATTTTCCTTAATGTGGTCAAACAGATCGTTAGCCGGATTCATCAACATTGTCCCAGAATCCATGTACAAAACATACGGAAACATTTCAAGTGACTTTTTAATTACGACTGGCTTCCAAGAGAATAAACCTGCTATCCATCTACCATTGTTGCAATGTATGCTTTCAGTTATTAGAGGATTTGTTTTTTCCACCTCAAAAACCTCAACCCGATCAATACTGTTTATGGTAGCGATCTCTTCAGGTTTTAGACCAAGATTAAATACTGCTATATTTTTTAGATCCTTTTCATTATGTTTGAAAATGGATCCGATTTGATTAAGTAATACAGGATAGTGGTTGCTATCCGCTGCTGTGCAAAAGTACATTTAGCGCCTTTCATAAAATGCCTGACTCTATTATAGAGTCGCCATGTGATTTGTCAAGTTCATTATCATTTTCATCAAAGGGTTGACCAACAAACTGTCGCCCTGTTCTATTTGTTGGAAATGGTTTTTTATCAAAGAATGGATCATGGACCATACTTGCTTCGCGGACTTGTGGATATATGTAATCTCGAAGGAAGTTTTGATCAACCATATAGTCATCCATAAAATTGCTGTGTGAGTGATAATCCTCAATCATCTTACTGATACCACGAAGAGCACCATTCCTCGCACCCCACATACCACCAAGAATTTCGTGTCTATGTCCCCATGGATGATCACGCATAATGTGGAAGTCTTTATCAGAACTCAACCACTCATGAACAGCATCTCTTTCTCTATCGTTTAGTCTAGAATCTGCATCCCTAGAGATGACAACATCATCACTATCTGCCGCATAGAATCTCCAAAACATAGACTTCCAAGATCCCTCATTCTCCATCATCACAACTTCACAATTTTCCATCTCCGAAAGATCTTTGACGCATGATGGATCAGTAGACTGACCACAATAATATCTACAAATCCAATCCGGATATATTTCTGTAGCGAGTTCCGCATTTTTTATGGCGCCTACACAATAGATCGGCTTATCTCCCCAGAGACTGAATGTGATGTATTTCATAATTTATCTACCTCACTCAGAGATTTCACTGGGAAAAACTTATTTCCATAATTAAAGTTTTCTGGTGTTGGACACCAAGTAATAAACTGTTCAAGTTTTGGAATGACCCACTTGTTCATACAAAGATGTAGTGGTCCTGTATTGACCCCTATTATGTTTTTTGCATTCTTCGCAAGTCTAGCGATCTCTATAACGCTCAGATTATAGTCGAGTGTGCAGGGATACTCATCAATTTTTCTAGTTGTTATAAATGACTTACCAGATGCCGTAAGTCTTTCTATCATATCAGAACACTCTTGTTCAAAATCAGGAAACGGTACACTTGTATTGTAACTGTTTATGAATAAGTAATCATACTTCTCATCATGTACACACTCTTTGTTTAAAGCTGGTTGGTTGTATACCATATCCTTCTTGATTGAGAAAGGACATTTGATCTCCATCAGATCAGAGAGTTTCTTACAGAGTAATAAAAAGTATGTTCCTTGATCTGACTCATCACCATATATTTCATCAGACTGTCTACAGATACCACCATAGTCATGAGCACCAATCCATAAATCAAACGAGCCTGGAAAAGGCTCGTTCGACAATTGTACCCCATCGTAACCATCTAGTAGTCCTTCTAGTTGATTATGATAAATTGGGTTACAGAAAAAATTAAACATCACATTATTCTGTTCAGAGGCATTTAAAAGAAAATGCAAACTCTGGATACAGTCACCTAGATGATAAGTGTTATGACAATTAATTATTTTCATTATATACGATCAAAAAAGTTTTCCACTACACCCTCTATGTAGTCCAACTGCTCATCAGTTATAACTGGACTTGTTCCCAAGAAGAATGTATCTGTAGTAATTTTTCTAGCGTTTGGATATTTTTCAATAACTTCAGTTTGGTCCATAAGCCCCTCATAGGCAGGCTGCAACATAATATTACCCGCGAAGTATGGACGAGTTTGAATCATGGCGTTTTCTAGATGGTCAACCAAATCTTTTCGTTTGAATGGTGCATCATCTTTGATTGTCAAGGCAAATGCAAACCATGCAGGATCAGAATGCTCTGTTGCTCTTGGGATTACCAAATGCTCTTCATACTTAGAGAAAATATCACACAACCTCTTATGATTCTTCTTTCTGAGTGAGACAATCTCATCGAGTCGTTCCAACTGAACCAACCCCATTGCAGCTTGTAGTTCAGTTGGTTTCAGATTGTAACCAATTTCATCATAGACATATTTGTGATCAAAAATCTCATCTGGTAGTGCGGGCAACCAATTAGAAAATCTATTACCGCATGTACCATTTTTTAGTAGTCCTGCCTTCTTACCAACACAGTAACATCCTCTTCCCCATTCACGGAAACTTCGTGCAACAATCTCTTGATTCTTTGTGTTACAGGCAACAAAACCACCCTCACCCATAGTGATGTGGTGTGCTGGGTAGAACGAACAGGAAGCGAAGTCTCCATAGCTACCTAGCGGACGATCTCGATATGTCGATCCCAAAGCATCACAGCAGTCCTCAAGAAGAATTAGACCATACTCATCAATGATCTCCATCAGTCTATCCATGTTGGGTGGGTTACCAAGAACGTGAGCAAAGGTGATGACCTTACACCCTTCTTTCGCCCTCTCCTCCACTTGATCAAGATTCAAATTCAAGGTATCGAGATCAATGTCCACAAATGCTGGCTCAAATCCAACTTGAAAGATAGGGTTTATGGTGGTTGGGAATCCAGCTATCGGAGTGATAACTTTAGTTCCTTTCTTTAGATTAGCTCCCCTCCTAGAGGTCAAAGCAGACATCATAATAAGATTAGAACTACTACCACTGTTTGTAAGGATACCAAAGTCCTTACCCATAAGTTTTGGGAATGTCCTTTCAAATTTGATACCACTTCTACCAAGAACCAGCCAACCATCTAGAAGCGACTCAATTGATTTGGTATATTCCTCTGTTCCAAAATATGGACCAGCATACTGCACCCAGTCTTTTCCGGCAGTCCATGTTTTTTCAGATTGCTTTTTAGAAATATACTCTTCTACTAAACCCAAAATTTCATTAATCATTAATTAGTTACCTTGTAAAGATGTAACGATCACCAATATTACCACCTGTATGTTTTGATTCTGCATGATTATAAATTTGTCTGTGCAAATTGAATTTAGATTTAACCGTTTCAACTTGTCCAGTATCATGTCTAATGTCAAGAATCAAAACACCAGTATCACTCAACGTTTTATCAAATAAATCCATGTATGTGCTGACATCATAATGCCACCCACATGAGAGGAACGAACTAATTATATCATACTTTTTATCATATAGCTCGTCAAAATTATCAGTTTCGTAAAGATTTATTTTGTCGGAATCGACACCATTCGTTGTAAGAATATCATGTGCCGCATCCATGCTATTATAGCCTTTATACTCTTTGTTGAATCCAGATATCTTCGTAGTATCAAATTCATTCTTATCTAAAAGAAAAATATTAGGCTTGTTATTGTAATTAATCTTGTAGTGATTGTACAAGGCAACATCTGACAATGCAAGACCACATCCAATATCTAAAATTGAGGCGCAGTCGATGGGTAAGTAATCACACACCATCGCATAGTCTTTTTGTATCATCTTATTAATCGCAGCGTCCACATCATCCTGATGTGATTCTTTTGTTAAGGCATATTCAGTTTCTAGACGTGTCCTCTGTGGGAAAAGATATTCTAGATATTCTCTTTTAAAATTACTTACTGTCATGAATCTCCATTCCCCAATCATTTAGATTTGGTATATTATATTCTTTAATATTTTCTTTAATAAACTTGTACTTGTAACTGTCCTGTAAATTCTGTGTGCTATAAATTTCAGGGTTTACTTTCAGTGGAAATGAAAAATCTTCATACTCCCACTCAAAATTTGCTACTGATGCATCATAAGCAGAAGCAGGTGTAGTTTCAATTCCATATTTTTTGTTGTTGACATAATCAGCAATCTTCCAATAGTATTGCTTAACTGCAACAGTGGGTTTATCCAACCACTGTAGATGTGCGATGAATAGGTTTGGAAGTCCTATAGCAGCAACTTTACCCGGATGAGGCATGTGTTCGGCGTGCATAGTAGCATCTCTAAACTTTGTTGGTTTAGTATAGGATCCCACTCTGTCCTTGAAATTTTCTCTCCAAGGACCATCAACTCGTATTGTATCTTTACCGGTATATTGAATCCACTTGAGGTAGATTAGAATGTCTGGATTGGATTCTAATAGATTTTCTAATTCATCCTTTTGCATTGTGCCATCAAGATACTCATCACTGTCCATACAAATAATATTACCAGAGTGTTTGAGAGCCTCGTCAAAGAGTTTCTGTCTCCCATTAGACTCTGCATACGTTGCAGCACCCGGTCCCTCAGTCTTCACAACGGAAAGTATGTTATATTCATCCTTATATTCCTGTAAGAATTCACTGGTCCCGTCATCCGAGTGGTCATCCAAAAACACGAAACCATCAGCGTATTTTTGCCATAGAGGTAACATTTCTTTAATTAGATAAAGTTCATTCCTTGTCTGGGTTATTTGAACAATCATAATTTTTCCTCTATAGCCGATTTAATACGTTCGCCGTAATTTGCGTATGTTTCTGCAATCTTTCTATTCTCTTCAATAGCACCCATTCTCTCATTGTAATAATCTAATGTCAATTCATTAATCTTGGGAATAAGTTCCTCGATAGAATCAATAATTATCATACCATCTAGATTAAAGTAATCACCTATGTTTGGACACCCCCAATAAATTGGAATTGTATATGTTAAAAAAGAGTCTATAAGTTTCTCAGTGAAGTAATGTTTGACGCTCTGATTTTCTATACAGACATGAAAAGCAGAATAAAATAAGGCTTCTTTTTCGCCATTGGGTAGTGGATTAGTTGCTCCTAGAAAGGACTTCAGACTCGTATGGAACATGGTTGGAATTTCTATTTCATTCTGTCTTGCCCATATTTCCCGTCTCAGTTTATATCCCGGTCTATCTGTATCATACCAAGAAGCAAGAAAACTCACATCATTAATCGTTCGTTCTCTCTTCTTGAATATTTCAACATCGGGACTAAAGTAACCTAGACCATCATGATGCTTTATCTTACCCCGATTTAGCCATGTAGAACCATACGGAAACAGTTCAGCCTGTCTACAGAAAGTCTTTATGCTATCGTCAGCACACAAAATGAGATCATACAAATGCTTATTATGAATTACAGAGGTGCCGGGTTCTCTATTTGGTGATAAATAACTCTCACTAGAAAGGATCAGAACCTTAAACGCATCTGGGTTATCAAATTCCTCAATACGCACAAAATGAATTTCAACAGGGCGGTCGAAAACTATATCAGAATCAAAGAGATAGTCACCGTTTTTAACGATAGGTTTGTATAATTTCGCAGAGTTCATCATCAGCCATTTTCAAAGAGATCACACGTTCAAAATTGTCCTGAACTGCTTTAAATTTTTCTTCATATAGTTCAGGTGTTAATGTATTTATATCAAAATCATCAGTCAATTCTATAATACCATCAGTGTTAAAATGATCCCCAATATTAGAGGTTCCCCAGTACACAGGAATTGTTCCGGTTGCAAATGCATCAGTAATTTTTTCTGTAAAGTAATTATCATGTTGACAGTTTTCAATAACAATAGTGAAACGATAATCCTTGTAGCCTTCTAGCTTATCAAACAAATCAGATCCAAGTCTAGTTCCAGTGATTGAACCGAATACATCTAATTCACTGTCTTTGTGTTCATCAACAAAATCATGTCGTAATATCTGACCCGGAAAAACTTTCTTATGTGAGGCGACAATAGAAACATTTTTTGTCTTGTCGTAAAGGTGTGTTGCAGAAGTTACCCACGGCTTATTACTGCCGGATTGAATCAAATGGATTCTATCATGTTTGTCCGCAAGATTTTTATCACATGTGAAAATTGCGCTGTAGTAATCAAGAAGAACATCATAGTTTTGATGAATCATATCATAAACATCGTTGACAACCACTGGTGATTCGCATAACCAACCGAATCTATTTTCCGGAATTTCTTCACTATCAAACATACCAACAATACCACTGTCTATACAGACAACGGTATCTGTTTCAGTAGCATTTCTAGTCCATCTAAAGTTATTTGGAACCATATCCGAGCATGATGAATGTTCCCAATGGAATGGTTCACCGATACACATAATTTTTTCACTCATTATTTAAACCTACACTTTGCCATTCTATTTTAGATTCATCGAATCCCATTTTACGAAGAGATTCTTTTTTAGACTCAACATCAGATAATCCCATCTCAATCACAGTATGTTCATTTGAATCACCTGGCCATGTACAATATTCATTTCCCAAAAGTCCAAACTTGCAATACTCGTGTCCATCATGTATTGTTTGAAAAAGAACTTCATGATCAAAATTTTCATGATTGTTTTCTCTACTAGTATCTATTGCTATTTTCCATTGCTCTAAAAATTTCCTTGATGTCGGATTATTTTTAAACCAAATTGGAGATGCTTTAATACCCGCCAATCCTTGTATAGCAGATGCGAATAATACATCCACATCGATATTAGGATCTGCATTGATTTCTTCTAGACTGTTCATTCTATTTAAAAGAATCGTATCCACGTCTAACCACAATATGTTCTCATCGAATTGATCAAACATATCAAGGATAAAATCAACCTTTCTTCTACAATTCTCTTTGTAGGATCCAAGACTGCCTAGATGTGCTATGTGATAGTCATAACCATACTTGTCTAGTTGTTCTTTGAGTCTATGGTAAGATTTTTCGTAGTACCTTGAATCGTCTACATCACAATAATAACTTATCACTTTTAAATTCATTATCAATTACCTATATGATATTTTGGTACAAGCTCCCAGTCTTGCTTATCTCTATGTGGAATAATCTTAATCTGTCCAAGACTCGCCTTTGGTTCTTGGCACGAGTCTTTATCCAATATATCAAGTAAATTCCATTCGTCAAGTAAATTAACTATAGTATTTCTTCTAGCTACATCACTATCGGAAATATCAGATTCGAGTCCATCAAGAATAAATAACTCTTTAAAATGCATGATAGAGTACCTACCTCTTTTGTGCAAAATATGGCAGGACTGAAATAACTTATTATCTTTTCTAGACGAAACACCTATACGGGTCAACGTCTCTCTTACTTTCAAAAAATCATCTTTTTCATTG
>Ga0098038_1001294_pt1 | contig 10811 bp, 17 predicted proteins | sample 5B_taG_FD_75051 | JGI IMG/M metagenome (GOLD analysis project Ga0098038, IMG submission 75051) | Marine viral communities from the Subarctic Pacific Ocean - 5B_ETSP_OMZ_AT15132_CsCl metaG | ecosystem: Environmental > Aquatic > Marine > Oceanic | place: Pacific Ocean | collected 2015-01-08 | reverse complement strand
TCTGGATAAAATCTTGGTGTTTTTATAGTTTGGTTAGCCACTAGCCTACCTCTCTTGCTGTTATGCTTACCTTACCTGGTGAGCGTTTTGTTTCTACAATCATAAAATATTTACTGGTGCTGAAATCAGTGCCAAACATCTCTACTGGCATATCTGTAAATGTGACTATATCTCCAGTTTCTAGTTGGCATCCTTTTGCTGGGTTCACTACATCACACTGTACTAATACTTTTATATCACCAATAATGTTGTTATAATAGGAATACCAATCTGCATTGCAATCTGATGCTGCGGAAGTTGGTAAATCTCCAACATGCATATCTAAGTTCTGTTGCTTTATGCCTTCTTTATCACCTAGGTTATATTTAGCTCTAGAGACTATATTGGTTGCAGTCACTGATTGATAATATCTACTACTTTCTGCTGGATGTAACCTGTTAGATAATTCCATTTTAGTAATTACTTCACTTAATCCAGTAGTGCTGACATTTATATTATTTAAATCAGATTGTGTTAAATTTAATGTAGCTGATAATTCACTAGATTGCTTTACGTGAATATATTTTAATACACCATTAGAATCCATTTTATAACAAAAACCAAATTCGTATGCTAGCTGATCTAATTTATCTTTTAATGGAGCTGGTTCTAATTGCCAGTAACGTATTTTCCAATTATCAATATCTGCATCATTTGCTGTATTCCTTGTTCTATCTGTGTTTAATGAATCATAATTCACTGGAGTTGTGCTAGGTATACCGCCAAATCTCATCAACAAGTCTCTATGTGCATCATGTCCATGTTTAATTGATCCGTTATCCCAAGATGCAGGTAATCCTGCACCACCACTATATAAATATCTCATGTTTGACAATCTAGTAACATCTTCTTGGTCACTATCATGTATATCAATTACTGCTTTTAATTTTATTCCATATATTTTTAAAGTATGTGCAGAAAATAAATTAAGACCAGGACCTGATCTAGATAACGAAGTGAATTGTATTTGAAATTCAGTTGGAGCATCTGTATTGGTAATATCATAAACATCTTCATTGCCGTTTCCAGATGTTTGTATGATAGCCGTATCTTCATCATATATATTATTATCATTTAATGTGCTGCCATGTTTAAATATATCTACATCATATGCTTGGTAACCAGCTACAGATGTATTTGAATCATCACGTTCTGCCTTAACTTGCACTCTAATGCCATGTATTTGACTATCAGTAAAATTTTTAGTAAAGGATTTGCTTTGTATATAAGCAATATCTCCAATACTATTTATATCTGCACTAGCAAATGTAGTAAGATCATAATCACCATCTTTATTTCTAATAAATGCATTTTCCATATTACTAATCATAGATACGCTCCATTGATTTTCACCAACAAATGGTATAATTAATCCATGTGCAAAATATGAAATAGGTGTTTTTAATACATTTACATTAGATTCACTAACAGTAGCTTCTTGAACTGTTAAAACACTAACTTGTTGCGTTGCCACAAGAAAATAATCATCTAAATGAAAATGAATATAATTTTTATCACCACTAGAATAAGATTGAGGCATTAAAACATCAAATGTTCCATCATGTGTCGTTGAACCAGATGTAGCACTACCTTGAGAAACATTTAATATTGGTACTGGAAATACCTTACCATAAACAGCTTGTATTGGAGTAGTGGTTATATCAACAAAATCATATTCCCCATAAACAGTTGGTTCATATATTCCTTTTATACTGTGTTTGGTTTGTGGAAAAGATATTTTATCCCAAGGACGATGTGAATTAATTTGTAATGATAATGTTTGATTTTGATCAATTTTTACATCAACTAATCTACCTGTAAAAATACGTTGACAGTTAGTTAAAGAATCTGATCCATTAAACTGTGCATATACACGCACAACTTTATTTAAATAATTATTTGTACCATTGAAGATGCTTTTATATAAATCAATACCATCAAAAACTACATTAGCGACATTTAAAGAAATATTACTTGTAGTAGATTGACCAGCAGTTATGTCAATAGAATCACGTACACTCACATTTTTATTTAATACTGCACCAGGATAAAAATTATTATCTACTGTCGCATCGCTATTAGCAATTCCAAAACTATGAATAAATTCATCAAAACCACCAACTGACCATGTAGCATCTGTAATAGTACCACTATTAGAATTACTACTACTATCCAACACTGTTGATCCAGTACCTTCATCTAGTTTCCAGTATCCCACTAAGTTCGATGCAGTGCTGTCAATAGTTCTGTTATAGTAGTGTGCAATTTGATTATCTGATCGTGCGGTAGACCACACACGAGCATGTGCAATTCTATTACTAAATTCATTATTTTGTTCAAAATTAGCACCAATGGTCACCTCTCCTGAAGTACCAGCAGTTGGAGAATTAGATACATTAGTTGTGACAGTACCAATTTTAACGCCATCAACATAAAATCTCATCTCATCACTACTATCATCTCGTAATACAGCTACATGATGCCAGTTATTTACAGTAATAGCACTAGTCGTAACAGTATTAGATACAGTTGATCCATTTCCATATTGATACTTACATCTAAGACCATTATTACTTAAAGCAATTTGCCAATTTGTATTCTTAGCTGCGGTTGATCCATCTTGACTTCGCTCTAGTATAATTTGCGTACCACTACTCGCGCTATAAGAATCTGTTTTAATCCATGCTTCTAATGTAAAACTAACATACCGATCCAACACATTACCAAAGGATACATAGTCATCCGTACCATCAAACTCTAAACAAGTATCATTATCAGCACTAAATTGGAATAACCAATTTTCATTGACGTTGGATTCTGATGGCGCATTACTTAATGCCATACTATGCTAATCCTTGATTACTAACTTTCTGTATTTCTGGAATTAAATTATCTCTTACAAACTCATCGTTACCAATCATGTTCCCTGAGATATTGATAGTAACTCCACCTGCGTTGCCAGTTCTATTCATGTTGGCTAGGTTCTGCACTCCAATATTTTGTACTGCGGATCTTTTCATTATAAACTCACCTGCCTGTGCTAAAATAGGTACATCGTCTTCACCTTGGACTTGACCACCATTTGCAAAGCGTTGGATTCCGTTATTCTTAATTAAACCACCAGTATGACCTACAAACATAGATCCAGCAGTTAAAAATGCGCCTGGTATTTGACCACCTGGAGTCATCATTAAAACACTTCCAAGAGTTGCAAGTAAAGTAGACATTTTTTGTTCAGTTGTGGCTGATTCATCTGTTAATGTTTTCATTGCGCCAGCAGCTAATATAATACCTCTAGCAAGAGAATCAGAATTATCTGCACTTGCTTTCATATTTTCTACTAAATTTCCACCAGCTTCTTCATTAAGAGCTTCGAGTGCTTCTTTAGCTGCCTGATTGCGATCTGTTCTATCTTGTTCCATTGCAGCTAGAGCAATAAAATTATCATTCTGTCTTTTTATTCTTGCTTTCTCTTGCTCTGATAATGCTTTTTCTGCTTTAGTTCTTTCGTTAATACGAGCAGTAACTATCTCTATTTGTTTTATAGTTTCTTCTGTTTTAATACTTAAAAATCCCATATTTTTAATTCGTTCTTGTTCTACTAAATTTACACCATCCATTGCTGCTTCTTGTGCCAGTAAAGCTGCCAATTGATTTTGGTAACTTTCCGTAATACTCTTATGCTTTTTAATACTATCTAGTACACTCTGATTCATCCCATCAACAGCAGTAGTAGTATTTAATAATCCTTGTTTATATTTTTCTAGTTCATTTTTAGCATTATTAGATGCATTAGCATTATCGTCAATACTTTCAGATAAATCATCAAATAAATCAGCGCGTTTAACAAAAAAATCAATAGTAAGAATTGCTGCAAGAGCAATAATTGCTTTTGAAAATTTACCAGTCATAAAGGAAGCAGTTGCCATCATTGCATTTAAACGCATCGTTGCAATTCGTGCTTTATTTAACCCAACAATAAACTGACCAAACTTAAAAGTAGCGACAAGAAAACTAAAAGTAACTAACGTAGTTGTAAATTCTTTTAATCTTTTAATATCTAATGAACGAAAAAAATCTTCAGTACCATTTACTAATGCTTTTAAATCTCCACTTACCAATGAACCAATAGTAGCAGCAAATGTTGTTATTGCATCTTTCATATTTGTAAATGCACCTGTGAAAGTTTCAGATAATCGATCTGCGCTACCTGAAATTCTTCCATCTGGATCAGTCATAGCATCAATCAATGCTTTTCTAAATTCAGGTAAAGTTAATTTTGTAAGGTCTTTTATTCCTTGAGAATCTTTAATTAACTGTAGTATGCCTCTCTCACGCAAGATGTCCGCAGCACCTGCACCTCCAGCAAAAGCACGACCAAGCGCACTGGCAGCTTCCGTTGCAGTAGTACCCATAAATGCTGCTAAGTCAGAAGTAGCTTGTAATGTTAGCTCTGCATTAAGACCGAATGCTTCCAACTGCGCACCAGCATTCACAACATCTTGTAATGCAAATGGAGTAGTTTTTGCTATTTCATTAAAAGCTAAAAATGCTTTTTCTGCTTGATCTACTCCGCCAGTTAATCCTACTAATCTTGCTCTCACATCTTCAAATCCAGAGGCAGCTTGCACAAACTTATTCATAACCGCTACAGCACCACCTAAAGCAAAGCTATACACTAAGATTTTATTTCTTAAGCTACCAAGATTGGCAATCAGACCTCTTGTCTGACCTCGCATATTCTCTGCTGCTCTGTTGTAATCTTTGGTATTCTTCTCTAAATCTCTTACACTTCTTGTCGCACGTGTAAATCCTTTCGTGCGTACTTCAATAATAAACTTTTTTTCAGCCATTTTTCTTCTTCATATCTTCAGATTGTAATGCATTAAATTCTTCATCTATAGCTGAAAAGATGACTAAGCGATGATAATCTGCATTATCTATCGTTGTAGCTAGTGGTAAGTTAAATCTCTTCATAGACATATACTCCTCAAGCGCAAATACAGTCTCAGGTGTTAGAAAGTATGTAGAGTCAGCACAGAATACCAATGAGTAATATAACGCAGCACCAAGCGTAAATTTTCCATCACTATCTTGTTCTACGATACGACCAATCTCTTCCCATAGTTCATCTTCTGTGTAGGTGATGTTTTTCTTGAGCGTAGGAGACTGCGCAGTGTATGGAAAAGCTAAGTTGCGTGTGGGTTGGTTCTTATAACTCATCCACACAGCAACTCGGTGCATGATTACTTTTTTTTGTTTGGTTCTTTGTATGCGTTATAAATAGCCATTAAGACACTATCGATTGCATTATCATCTAGTTTACCTAATTGCTTTTCTGGATTGGTAAATGAATGATTTAATATCCAATCTAGTACAGTAAAGAATTTAGATGTGTCTATCTCGCCTTCTTTTGTAATAGCACCTACTTCTAGTTTATGCAGTTCTCTGCGTGACTTAAAACTAATGTCAGGTACATCAAATGTACCATGGTCTGTTTTTACTTTCATGTTTCATCCTACGATGAAAACGGCGTGTATTAATTTGCGATCGTGATTGAAATTATTGTATTGGTTTCTTGATCAGCACCTTTAGCAGCAAACGCTCTAAATGGAATCGTTTGCAATAAAAAGTCACTAACTTCTGGTTTAGAATTATCTATCATTATTTTGGGACAAGAGATATTTAGATTAGCTGAAGTGCTATCTACAAGAGCAAGTGGAATACCTGCGCTATCTCCTTTGATATGATCAGCTATGTCATTTATAGCATCATCTCTTTTAGCAGTAATTGATCCAGTCACTTCATATGGTCCTGTTTGCACATATCCATTTGGATCAAAACTTGCACTTGTTGGCTGAAAGTGAACTCTAGCCAATGGTCTTGTAATACTGATTTCAAAGTTATTTAATGTAAGCGCAACACCATCAATTGTAGATGTTCCTAAATCAAAAATATTTCTTGGACTTCCTTCGTCTACAGTAGGTGAAGTTGGATTTAAATTTTCTTCAGATGGTTGATACGCTGTAACAAATGTAGTTTCTACTACCATTTCACCACCATTAGTTCCTACGTCTTGACGTAAAACCATAGAAGTAGCAAAACATCCTTTCATTACTACATCATTATTTGTAGCCTTATCCGAGCCAGCATTTGCAAACACGATAGTAAACTGGCTTGCGTTTGCAATTCCATGAGTCATATCTCCTGTATTATCGCTCGGATCTAATACTGCTGCGCTTGAAGGAGTACCAAATAAAGAAAGGCAACTTTGTAATACTGCTGTTGTTGTACCTCTCATAGTAAGAGTTACTTCATACATTTGTGTATCTGGTCTATGATGTCCTTGTGATTCTACTTGTCCATAAATACCACTGCGCGATGGTGCAACATCAATTGGTGCGCTTGCATGTTCAATGTTGTAATCAATTACCTGCAATTTATGCCAAGTATCGCCTTCTGCATGTGCTGTGCCAACAGCTTTTGCAGAACTTGCTGCTGTGCCAAGAATTACTTGAACATCACTTCTTGATTGAAAATTTGTTGCCATTACTTACCTTCCTTTAATTGCTTTTTTGATTCTGCGCTTTGTAAATGCTTTATTAATGATTTAGGCGGTTCAGTAATTTCGATACTGCGACCATCCGTAAGTTTTCTATGCTTTGCTGGATCAGAGAATGCTATAAAATTCTCATCATCTTTCAAGTCAAAATATGATTTCTTTGCTTTGTAAATCATCCTATTATCTCCATTGCTGATACTACAGCAGTCATATTAGCGCGTAATAAATCTGGATTCTCATCATCACGCTCATATATAGTGTTGTCGATGACAGCATTGTAAAATTGCCTTGTACCTGACACACTATAGTTTCTGTTATTGTAAATAAGTCTTTTCATACGCTCCGCTACTAACGATACCTGCCTAAAACTTTCCTTTGTATAATTACCTGCAAAATCCACTTGGTAACTGATAAGGATTGTATAATCTCGCACCATTCCTGTATTAATTTGCTCGTTAAGATCATCTGACAAAGGCTGTAATAAAAAACTTTGATTAGATTGATGTTCATCATAAAAAATCTGAATCCCAAATTCATCAGCAATGATACTATGTAAATTATCAATGACTCGTTCATAGATAACATTGTTAAATGATATAGCCATTATCTATAAATCTGTCCACTGCGCACAGTTCCTATTTGAATTTCATCGGATTGAAATGTTACGCTCCACTCATCATTTAAGGTATAAACACCTGCTTGAAAGCGAATAGAAGCACCATATGCAAGTGATTGATAGTCACCATTCATTACTTCTGCATCTACAGATTTATGTCTTCTTAGTCCTGTGTCATCTTTTGTAAATACATCGTATTTTACAGTGCTTGCAGTACCAGGTGTAAATGTACCTGCGGTACTAATTACTACTCGTACTTCATCATAATCTGTGCTAGGCGGACCATACATCTTTACATCTTCAATGTAGCCAGTGCTACTACCATTTACACTAATCTCACGAATAACACCAGATTCTGAACGAAAACTCGTTTCATTCCACATAACGTAATCACGTTGCTTTAGCTTTGTGAGCATACCTTCATCACCTAATACCTGCTCTTGAAGTTCTGCTGCTTTCTCTGGATCTTGGCTACGCACTAAATCTGCGCAGGCTAATAGTGCATTGCATCGTATTATAATAAAGTCATATGGTCGATCTGATGCGCCTTGATAGTTACTATTACCGCGCTTATAGATAGGTCTATTTAAATAACTGCGCATATGATCCGCTTGCTCTTTTACCACACGATTTTTTAAATCTTCCCAATCTTGTCCTGCTTCAAATACACTAGAATTAAATGCACTAGCAGAGCTAGATGCTAAAAATACGTCCACGTAATCTGCGGATTCGTTATATTTAAATTCGTTATCGGCATCTGGTGTGTCATTAACTTTCGTTAACTCTAAACCATCTTTGTATAAATTTTCTATGTATCCAGTATTATGTAATCTATAAAGATTTGTAGATGGATTTGTCCAATTTGACATTAGTACACGTTTACGATCATAGCGATCTATATCACTAACTATTGCTTGTAAATCGGTTGTTATATTACAGAATGCTGTTAAGTAACTCATGCTTGTGCTATCTCATTAGTTATGCTACTAGTAGGTAAAATGGTGACATTGGGTATATCAGTGCAAATAATCAATGCAATCATTGCTCCTAGAATCATATCCATATCCATTCGTGGATCTTCTAATTGCCTCGTTAACTCTTGTAACTCGTGCATTGTATCAATTAATATATCTATTTTTTCTGTTTCATCCATATTTCTGTACTATCTCGCAAAACTTCTCTGGAGTACCTTTACCTTTTGAGGTGTTATAGTACACTTTCCATTGCGTTGCTTGATCTTCCAATGTTCTTGGTAGTTTTTTTGGTATTCTACGTAGGTGTAATCTACAAAAAACTATTTGTGCTGCAAGATTCGTAGTTAAAATATATTCCCAATCCTTTTCAACTGGCGAAGTAAAATGTGACCAATCTAAATAACATGCCTTTGCAACTTTCTTCATTAAATCTTCTCTATACTGAAGATAGTTATTTATTATATCTACCGCTACCCAAGGTTCACATTGATAGACACCACGTGCAGGTCCTTTAATTTGCTCAATATAAATATACTTTGACTCCACTAATCCAATATTATAAATAAACTCTGCTGCTTCAGGAGAATATAAATCTATCTTCTGTAAGACACGCTTAATGAGTTTTTTTATTTGATCTGGATTGATCATTTGCGCTTCATACCTTTCTTCATCTTCTTCTTTTTAACTTTTACTTTCTTTGATTTCTTTTTCTTTCCATAGTGATACGGCATTATCTTGCTCTCCTTACTTTTTTGGCAGTTCTTTTAGAATAACTAGCTTTCTGTTTACCTTGTTTACTAGCAGCTCTTTTTAGCCTATTCTCATATGCCTTTTGTGATTTTGTTAAATTCTTACGTACACTAGCAGGTAAATATCTACCTCGCTTTCTGCGTGGTTTCTTTTCATCACCTTTTGTGACGTAACCCCAATCTTGCTTACTCCATTTTTTTAAACTTTTTTGTGATTTCTTGAGTGCCATTATTTGTAACCACCACCTGCTTTCTTATAGGCTCTCGCTAGCATCTGTGCTTTTCTTGCACTCCATTGACCTGCTCTACCACCTTTATTGCCTGCTTTAATACGATAAAAGATCCGTTTGCGCAGTGATGGTTTGGTGTAATTACCTGCTTTATTTACAGATGATTTCTTTCTCATTTACCTACCTTTCTCATTGCACTAGTATGAGATTGACCGAAAGTAGCACCTTTGCGCATTGCTGTGACCATAGACCGCAAATGTTTTGCAGTGTGATGCCTGGCATGTCTACGCATTGCAGCCACCTGTCGTTTACTTAATCCTGTAACACTAACGCCTTTTACTTTCATTACCATTTTACCTTGTTTGCCCAGAATTTTGCTGAAAACTTATTAGTTGTTCTACCATGCCTTGCATAGTATGCTCTTCTTCTAGCCTGTTGCGATTTACTCTTTGGATTCTTACCTGCGCCACGCACACCTTGCTGTCCAAATCTAATCACTTTATATTTACCACCACTAGATGCCATCACTACATGTGATTTTGTTTTGTGACCTGGTGTACGCTTTGGTTTGTTCACTCCACGTAGACCTAGTCTACGCATAGTGGATTTTACTCGTGCAGGTACTGCCATTACTTGCCTTTAATTAAACCGATAGTAATAGACTGAATTACTTCTACTAACTCTTTAAACATCTTACCTTCTTTCTCTTCTTTCACAAAAGGTATGTTGATTTTATCGTTTAGTAGTTGTGCTAACTTATCTGAAAAAGCATTCGATCCTATATGACCAATTGCTTCATTTTGCATCTTATCTGCTTGTTCTTCCGCTAGTTTTACTAGCATTGCTTTTATATCCATTATATGAACCTCATTATTATATTTACCATTATAGGAAATGTTACTAATGCAACACCACCCCAAGTCTGTATTTTAGCGATAGCAATATCGTGCCGATCTACTTTGCCATTTAACTGGCTTAAATGTTTTTCAATTCTACTTAAAGAAGAATAAATGTTTTTTAATCTCTCATCATGTCGTGTTAATACTCGAATTAAATCTTGATCATCCATGTCTTCCATTCCCATTCATACGGCTCATAATACCATCCATTCTTGATAACTGTTTTTCTAAATCGCTAATAGCTTCCATCGTTTGCTCATATCTTCTATCGCGTACAGCATCAGAGTCATTCCATCTATTAATTAGCTTTATAATCATTCCTTCCATGTTGTTGATACTTTCGGACTGACCTTTATTCTCCACTTCTAAATTTTTTAATGAATCTGCTTGAGCTTCTAATTTTTTAGATAAATTCATTACTAAATAGACAAGTAGTAATCCGCAAATTCCTATCATGCCCGCCTCAGAATATAATGCCATCATATCCATTTATTTCTTTCTCTTTTTCCAACTCATTGGATTTAAATTGATTTTTAATTCTTTCTCATAAAACATAATTTTTTCTTCTAGTTCTTGTCGTTTTATTTCTTCTTCCATTGTATGCTTTGCCAGTAAATCTTTAATTGTTGTCTCCGCACTAATAAGTTCAGTTTCAAGCCTAGCAATCCTATTTTCCATACGCACACCATAATAGCTAATACCAGCAACAAAACATAATATTTGAAATAACCACTTAATATTA
>Ga0098038_1001290_pt1 | contig 10836 bp, 7 predicted proteins | sample 5B_taG_FD_75051 | JGI IMG/M metagenome (GOLD analysis project Ga0098038, IMG submission 75051) | Marine viral communities from the Subarctic Pacific Ocean - 5B_ETSP_OMZ_AT15132_CsCl metaG | ecosystem: Environmental > Aquatic > Marine > Oceanic | place: Pacific Ocean | collected 2015-01-08 | reverse complement strand
GATACAAATACCTGTTCAGCATTTGCTGCATAAAAATGTATTTCATCTGCGGTTTCAAAGTCAATTTTGGTTTCGTCATCTTCACCAATTTTAATATCTGTTGCAAGCAAAGATGTAATCGCTGTCTGTGCAGCCGCCATTCTAGCAGCAGCCAATGTTCCAGAAGCTATGTTACTTGCATTAGTTGTATCTGTTGTTGCGGATGTTGCTAGTCCAAGGTCTGATCTAACCTCTGAGGCAGACCGTCCTTCAACTGAAGTTCCGTCTATTCTAAGAAAATCATCATCAGCTACACCACTGGCAAAAGAAGGAACATTACCGCTTGATATACCAAGTGTTATACCTATGTCAGATAGAACCTCTGAAGCACTTCTACCTTCTATCGCTGTTCCATCTACACGTAAAAAGTCATTATCTGCAACACCACTAGTAAATGTAGCCACGTTACCGCTAGATATACCACTAGACGGCACGTCTGATGTAAGTGCTACTGTACCTGCTGAATTAGGAAGTGTTATAGTAACGTCTGCTGTAGATGCGGGACCAATCAGTGTAACAGCGTTAGTACCGTTGTCTGTATCTTCTTTAAATAGTATAGAACCTGCTGCAGAAGATGAACCTGTAAGAATAGGGGCTGTTAAACTTTTGTTCGTAAGTGTTGCCGTTGAGGATGCTGATACTAATCTAGCATCACCACCAGTGCTAGGAAGAGTTAAAACATTATTAGCACTCTCTGAATGTGGTGCCGCTACAATTTGTTGACCGTGAGAATTGTTTTCGCAGTTAAGCTGGAGAGTGCCTTGATTAGTGTTACCTTTAATAGTAACGTGGCCTGTTCCGTTTGGTGCAAGTTCAATGTCAGCATTAGAAGTGGTGACAATATCTTGACCATTCATATCCAAGTCACCACCCAGTTGTGGAGTGGTATCTTCAACTACGTTTGATATTGCACCTGATGTTGCAAGACCTGAAACTATTGTGCTACGAGTTATCTTTTTTAGTCCACCACCGGAAGTATCTACAGCAAGAAATACATCATCACCTGCAACCGTAGATATTTCAGAAAGGTCACCAACTGCCTTTTCTTCAAAGCTAGTTCCGTCTGCAACAAGAATCTTACTAGCCGTATTATCTGGCATACGGAGTTGTGCGCCAAGAGTAAGGTTACCTGACAGTTCTGCCGCACCGTTTATGTCGATTGTGGTAGCGTTAATTTCTATTTCAGTGTCAGACACAAGGTCAAGAACACCATCTGCTGACTGATGTATATAAGTTCCACTATCACCAAATTGTAATTGACGAGAACTATTAAGTAGTAACGCAGTGTCAGCCACATGTGTTAATGTTACATCTGTATCTGCGCCAAAACCTAAAACCGCTGCATCTGATTTTAATGTTAGATCATCTCCTACTGTAGCATCTGCAGATATTTCTACAAGAGGGGTAGTTATTTCTACTTCAGTATCTGCTGCAATATCTAGTTGACCATCTGTGCTTGAGTTAATAGCTAATGCACTATCTCTAAATGTTAATTTAATCGCATCATTTAATAATAAAGCAGTGTCTGCTACATGAGTTAGTGTTACATCATTATCAGCACCAAAACCTAGCACAGCAGAATCACTGTCTAGTTTTAAATCATTACTAACTGTCACGGCTGTAGAAGCATTTAAATCAATAGTTGCTTCGCCATCTATCCTTAGAACACCGTCAGATGATTGTTGTATGAAAGATGCAGTATCACCAAACTGTATTTTTTCTGTGCTACTCATTAAGATGTCATCAGAAAACTGAAAGTAATCTTCGTCTTCCATCCAAGTAAGCACACCATCTGATGTATTAGCATCAAATGTTACACTAATATCAGTATCGGCTCCTGTTCCAAATGTAATTGCGTTAGTAGCAAGTAAGGTAATAGGTCCACCTTCTCCTGCCGTACCATCATGTGTATGACCTGTGCTTGCTGCAAACGCTGCAACTAGTTGGTCAAATTCATCATTGGTATCTGATGCGGTGATTGTATCACCATCAGAATATGTTGATTGTCTTGTATATGTTGCACCCATTAACGTCTAGCCCCTAGTTGATATTCCATTTGAAATCCTTTTAACGAATATGGCCCTGTGCTGGTGGCCCCATCTTCTACTCTTAATGCTACAGCAAATCCAGAACCCTCTACAGATTTACGTACAATTGGTTGAGATGGTCCACCATATGCTGCTGTTCCGTAAGTAGATGTTCCGTATACACCTGCTACATTTAAGCTGTCTAGCGGATAAGCTGCTGGTCTACTTGAACCTGCCGCTTCGTAATCGTATCGTACAAACATATCCGCATCAATAGTTGATTCAGGTGCGTAGTTGATATTAACCCTCTGCATGTACTTGCGCACACCGGGGTCTCCAAAAGTTAAATCAGGACTTCTATATTTTGCAAGGATCAATGCTCCATTAAATGTATCACCAATATCTTGCCTATATATGTAACCATCAAAACCGCCATGAACAGGAACTACATCACCGTTTTGTACCACTGAATCTGTGCAAGCAGGTTTAATACCCTTGGTTTGAGCAAACTCAAAACCTGTACCTTTCATTACACAAATAACACCAAACGTAGTTGGTTCCGTTCCATCCTTACTAAAAAATATTCTATACTGCGTTTTATCTGGTATGACTAAAGAATCAAAATTACTTGAGTCTTCTAAGTTTTCCCTAAATATAGACTGTATGTTAGAACTAATTGTACCAAGTTCCACGTCACCAATTCTAGCTGTACCAGCAATAGTACGAAGACCATCAGGACCAAGAAAGATTAAGTCACCTGCAAATTCTTGTACGGTAAATCCATTAATACAGCCAATGTCACGAGTAACTGATGTAACTGCAAAGTTTGAACTAGATGTACCAGACAATTTAAATATTCTATTTTCACAAAAAATAAATAAGTCATCACGGAAAACTTTTAGTTGCGTGATAGTATCGTCAACCTTAATACTTCCAGCACCACTACCACTATTAAAGCCATCTTCATTGAACGGTTCACTAAATACTACCTCTTGAGGAGTAGTAGATTTACCTGCATAGAACATGTGGTTCTTAAATGATACTACAAATTTAGAACCTTCTACGCTACTTGTGCTAACATCTGTAGCACTTAATGAAGAGTTAAATACAGTTGGAGCATTGGCTCCATCTACAATTACTAGTTTATCTGTACCATCAAAATTAAATCTTTCAAAATTATATTTTGTTGCACCTGTTCTTCCGCTATCTATAGAAGTCCATGATTCCGATACTACATCTGTGGCACTATGGGCGGCGGCAGTAGTGCTACTAGCTGCTCTAGTTACACCAGTAAAAGCAGTAGCAGATTTACCCGTGTACGTAAATATTTCTGAATTAATTTGTAACGTGCCACTTGAACTAAACGAGGTAGTGCTAGATACGTTTATTGTGCCAGAACCCGTCATTGCTGTTGAAGCATCTATTTTAGCAGTTAATTCTGTTGAAGCAGAACTAAATATGTTTCTGCCTCGCGCTGCTAATACAAAGTTATTAAACAAAGCAACCATTAAAACAGGTTCAGCAGACGAAGTATCTTCAGGCACAATATGATTTATGTGCGGTCTAAACCCATTTATTCGCCTATAACCACCTTCAATGTCTGGTTCAAAGTTTGTTAACTCTAGCGCAAATCCCGGTTCCATAATAAATGTGGAACGGTTCAGTACAAGACCACCTTCACAAGTAAAGGCAAAAGGTACAGTGTTAGCCATTTAGCTTGCCCTTACGTTACTAGAACCCCTAGAGTTACCAGTGTATGGTATATATGTAGAGCGTACATATTCGTATTTATTTACTAATAGGGTTTGCATATTTTTTATACCTTGCTCAAATCTAGCAAAGTTAATTCCATATTGTTGCGCTTCACCTCTGTATTGATAAACAAACGCTGTAGCCCCGTCTACAATAACTGGGGCAAATCTATCAGGAATAGTTGTTGTATCTCCATGAGCAGACATATCAGTAGGGAAAGTAAAAAAGTCATACTTAATTGTATACTGTTTATCTGGATACGGATAAAGTAAATAGTTATTGTCTAGTGTTCTAACTACATGAGTAGGAACACCACCCTGTTCAAACTGTGCTACCTGAACACCACTTGCATGTGCAGATGCAGTTGTACTTTCTGCACCACGTGTACAACCAGTTAAGTCATTACCTAATATACCTGTGTAGGTAACTATTTCATTTCCTATGTGTACTTTACCTGTAGTAGAAAAACCTGTTGTCGAGGTTAGAGTAAGAGTAGTCACACTACTAGAGTGAGAACCGTTTAGCGTTGTTGTAACTATTTCATCTTCTTGTGTAATGTATAAATTTACATATTCGTTATAGTCTAGTTTTAATAATCTACCACCAGCCGTAGCTAAATCTTCATCCTTAACTAATCTAAAGGTGCTATAGTCTACTGTTTTGGCAGTAGCTGGTATGCTATATCTAACAGTACCTGCCACTAGTGTTTCAGTATCGGTAGAATGATTAAATGGATAATTAAATTCTCTTTGATTAATATACCTAATTGCTTCATTAACAGCATTTTTAGTTTGGGTTTGAATACCTCGTGCAGAAGAAAACGTAGCAGAAGTTAACTCTACTTCATTTAATCTAGCCAACACTTTATTCGTGATAGTAAGAAAACTCTCAGCCATTAGATACTATATTCTCCATGTGAAGAAGAAGAGGCAAGTCACCCTGCCCCTTCTCTTTATTTATGCGAGTGTATCGCGGGTTACTTCTTGAGCAGTCAAGTCACCGGGGTCATCTACATCCATGCAGACAGCAAACATACGGACTTTACCACCCGTTGTTGTACCTGTCATTGCTTGGATTTCAATGTCAATGGTGTCAGAAGTGCCGCCGATAAGAACAGGAGTTTGTCCTGCTTTAAAAGCATAGTCACCTACTGATGCGCCATCGAAGTCAAAACCGTCAACGAAGTTGTCCAAGTCACCACCTGTAACACCAAAATCAAAGTCTGTATCAGTTGAAGTACCAGCGTGAGCTTCAGTAACTTCAAGACCAGCACACATGATGAGGGTATTCGCAGGAATAGTCAAACCCGGAATAACATCGTTAGCAGCTAGGGCTGTACCTTTATCACTTAAAGCAGTAGCAAAGTTTAACTCTGCTGAAAGCAAGTAAGGCTTGCGTCCCCGTGCGTCATTGCCACGTGCTACGGAAGTAGTATTATCACCTAAAGCCATAATTCAATCTCCCTTACACTAGACAGAACCGGGCATTAACAAGAGCCTCTGGTCGGAGAATCTTGCGCCCATACAAATGCATACCACGAACAATATCAGCAAAGCTGTCAGGGTCACGATATGTCTCAGTCTTGTTGATTTGCTCTGCAGTAGCAACGGCAGATGAATGTCCACCAACAATCACACCAAAGTTGGAACTGTTTGTGCCACCTGTGGTAGCAGAACCTGTTCCTATTTCTGGTAGGTTATTAGAAACATACACTTGGAAGCCATGCAGATTATTAACAACAAGTCCGTTACGGAGTCCACCAGTTTCACCGTAGTCTTGGTTGAGAAGTTTTGAATCTTCATCTTTCAAGATTTCCAAGAAGACTGGGTTTACAACAAGCCAACGGCCTTGTGTATCAACATTTTGCTGGTCTAGCTTGCGAGCCATACGAGCAATAATCATGGTTGGGTTAGCGTTGCCTGAACCCGGTACTGCAGAAGCACCCGGCAAGCGTGGCTGAATACCAATACCATTGTTAGCTGAACCACCAAAGTCATTAGCGTCAACCTGCATTTCAGTCAGAAGTTCGTTAGAACCTGCTGTTGAAATAGCCTTTGAGCCGTTGACAGTTGTGTTAGCTGTATCAGCAACGCCGTGAAGCGCAGACTGCTTAAAGCCACACATGTAACCAAGAACGTCTTGGTCAAACTGGTCAGCCAAACGATACGCAGCACGATCACTTGCCAGTTGCTGGAAGTTCACGTGGCTATGCGCCTCTTCAATGTCATCAACCTTGAAAGCAAAGTAGTTAGCTTTGTCAATCGTGAGGTTGAAGTCCTCGTCATCAAGGTCTTGCGGCGTGATAGTAGTACCACGTGCATATGCCTTGACTGTAATTTCGGGTTCCTTGATAATCTTAACGGAATCCCCCATTTGCGCGATCTCACCAAAGTAGTCATTGTTTGAGATAGCTTCAGCAACAGCACTCTTGCGGAAAGCAAGCTGCACCTGTTTGCTGTAAATTATCGGGGAGAAATTACCGTTGGGAAGATTACCGTATCCCGATGCGGTCGAAAATGCCATTTTAAATTCTCCTAGTTAGCATTTTTACAGATGCAAACTAAACAAACTAATCAGAGGCTGATTTACTTGGGTGTGACTGTACGGGTCAGGCCAAATTCTTCAGGTAATCCGTAAGACTTGCATTGTTTGCTGATAGTGTGTAACTATGGTGCGCAATATAGTTACACTATTCTGACTATAGTTATACTTATATATATCTATTTGTCAACACTTTTTTCCTTCGGCACTTCAATAAAATTCATATTCATGCTGAAAGACCTACGCTCACCTTTTGTTTTAAAAGGATATACGCAGTGAAACAATTGAGATGGAAAGACATAAAAGTCCCCAACTTGTGGTTTAATTATAAAGTTAGTGCATGTGTAACCAGAAGGTGTACCACTTGCAAACTGTATATGACCATTAGCTGGGTGATGATCTTTGTAATCTTCTTCCCACTCTTCTTCTATTCCTTCAGGTAGTTTTAAATATCCTACACAAGACAGTCTAGCACCTGTGTGAATATGTAATGGATTGTACTCATTTTCAAACTGACGCACAAACCAACCTGAAACTATTTGCAGTGCATAATTATTATTATCCACATCAAGAGTTTTTGCACCCATAGAGTTTCTATACTCTGTGTAGTTTTGATACTTGCCTACAAATTGTCCTAAACTTTTCTGAGCAATTAACTTTATATCATCATCAAAAGCTAACTCTTCTGAAACTTTGCCAACCAGTTGATCTGAATAATCATCTAGTCTTGTAGACATTTTATCATTTAGTTCATCTACTACATCATTCGGCATACGATAGTATCCCATCGTTGGCCCAAAAGGTGCAAATAACTGCATCTTTTTTTCAGGAGTAAATATTATACTCATCGTGCTGACCCTGAAACATCATAGATAAACTTGCCGCTACGGATAGCTTCCATGATTTCATCAGACATTTTTTCATATTCTTGTGGAGACATCCGTTGAACTTCTGATTCCTTTAGGAACGTAGAAGATTCATCTTGTTGTGGCTTGCTACGAGAGTTCTTAGTAGATACAGATTTTGCTGCATCTTTATCTGATCGTGGCTTTTGTTTTGTTATGCCCATATCAGCTTTGTATAAGTCAATGGCTCTAGCTGCTGAACGTGCATCATTGTCATTGTCATACAGTGCATCTTGTACCCACTTAGGCTGTTCGTCTGCCCAGTTGTGGAAGTCGTCACTCTCACGTATCTCATCAAAGTCAGGATGTATACGCATTAATTCTACTTCAGCTTTTTCTTTAGTTGCACTGGTCTGCAACTCATCAATTGCTTTCATTCTTTCTTCAAGGGCAGTAGATTGCTCACGTGCCTTTTTCATAGCAATTGTTTCAACTATAGCTGCTACATCTGGATAGTCCGCTGCCCATTGTTCAATGTCTTCATCAGACTTAGGCAAACGCATTTCTTTATTAGTAGCATCTGTTAACTGTTTTTTAAGAGCATCTATTTCTTTTTTGAAATCATCTGCTTGTTTTTGTTGATGCCTACGTAAATCAGAATATCGTTTCTTAAATGTTCTTTCTTCTGCACTAGTAGGTTCAGCTTCTTCCGGTTCAGCAGTTTCTTTCTCTGCCTCTCCACGTTGCTCCTTCATTAGCTGTTCTAGTTCTTCTTCTTCTAATTTACGTTTTTCTTCATTTGTGTATTTACGATTTGCAAATGCAACTTTCTTTTGCGGCTTCATTTCTTCAGCCATAATTGTGGCTTGTTCTGCCATTTTACTTCTCCTTGTTGGGGCCACTGTAGCCACACTGTCGGGTGTGGGGAGTGAGTAGCCAACTGATTATGGATTATTTTTTAGAAGCTAATCCACTCCGCTTCATTTGTGTAGCTAGACCGCCTTTATTCAGATAATCGTCATAGCCACCATAACTTCCACTAGAACCAGAAAAACCACCTGCATCGCTGCTAGGATCATAGCCACCATCATCGCCACCTCCACCAAAATCATCATCAGTTTCAGCGGTGTATCTAGTATCAGCTACAGCACTTGTATCTCTTGCAGGAGATACAGACTTTGCTAATTCTGCTGCTTCATCGCGTGTTGGCTGCGTAGGTTGTCCTTCGCCAAAACCTGCACCAGAATCACTAACAAAATCATCTCTGTATTTTTGTCTAGTTTCTTCAAGGAATCTATTGCCTTGACCCTGCAATACTTTAGCTTGATTAATTCTGCTATTTAATCTGTCTTTTGTGCGTTTACCCTTATCTGATAATACGGGTACTTCTACTTTTTTACCTGCCTTTGCACTAGCATTATAATCAGTAGATTTAATAGCATTTCCTCTACTATCAGTTATTACATTACTTCTAAAACTAGCATCTGCTGCCTGTCCGGGTTTTGATGTTCGTGGAGTCTGCCTAGTAAAACCTTTCTTTAAATCATCTACTGCGGCTCTTTCAACTTTAGCCATTTCAGAAACAAATTCAGCATCTGATAGTTTCTTTAATCCATTATTTTCTTCAAAAGAAGATTTTATTGTATTGTAACTATTTCTTTGCATTTGTTTTGCGGCAGGTGTATTTAAAACTTTTTCGTATGCAGCTTTAGGGTCTTTATTTTTTAATGTTGCTGCATGTGCTGCAGCCATAGCAGTTCCAACTAGTGTTGCTTGTTCATTATTAAATAGCTGTCCTCTATTAGTAAGACCTAAAGAGTTTAATGCAGCTTTCATTCCATTATAACCTTCTTGCTGAATATCACCAATTTTAAAATCCATAACACCCAGCCCTTGCAGTACTGCAGTTGCAACTCCAAGCGGGGCGAAACTTCCTAATTCATATCCTGCTTGTGCCAATGTTGCACTACGTAACGCAGGATTACTAAAACCGTAGTTTTCACTACCTCCTAAAGCGGTACTTTTTCCTGCGGCACTTTCAAAAATGTCTCCCACAAGGTACGAACCGGGAGTAGAGCTAAGACCTTCCATAGCTTCAGCATCTATCCGATCACCTAAACCACCGTCTATACCAAATAAATTTCCTATAGAATCGGTTAAATTATTAAAGGCTCTTTTTGCTTCTGCTCCTAACTTACCTAAGTTACTAAAGTCTAGTTCACCTTTAGTTGTATCGGTAGTACCAAAAATAGATGGGTTATAGCCGCTTTCGTCACTATCTCCTGTATCGGCACTTTGTTGTCTTGCAATTGCCGAAGGGTCGGGCGTTGTGCCAGCATTAGGATCAGGTGTAGTAGTTTGTTGTTGCCCTGCTCCACCCGGTTGACCAACCATCTCATAGAAAGTAGGTAGTTTAGTTTGTCCAGTTGCAGGATCAGTTGGTGGTAAATTTATAGGGGGAGCCACAAATCCTTGTGGGTACTGTGGAAAAAAACCTTGACCAGTTTGCGAAAGAACTGGGAAAATACCTTGAGAAGCAGCTTGCATAGGTGCTGCTGCCTGTCCTATAGCACCCGATGCTGTCCCACTTATAGGTACTCCACCTATAGTGCCAGAACCAGATACAGTACCAGTAGTAGGAATTGTAGGCAGATTATAAGGATTTGGATTTGGATTTGTTCCAAATATACCCGGTGGTGCGGGTACTATACCACCACCTACAGGTGCAGCACCACTCACTGGAAAACCAGTAGTAATTTGCCCAGAAAATAAATTAGAACCGGGCATAACACCGCCATTAGCCATATTAACTAATCCACCCTGTGCCATTTCTAACCCATCATCTTCCATGTCAAGGTCATCAATGGTAAAGGGAACATCATCTGGCATAATAGCCTCTTCACTATTACCCATCTGACCCATATCTTCCATACGTTGTAGGCCAGCTTTGGCTTGTTGCCGTATCTTCATTAATTTTTCTAAGCCGATAAAACGAACTACATCTGCAGGGAATACAAATTCACCCTCACTTAATTGTGCAGGTATATCATCCCTCACTTCTTCTTGTGTAGAACCGGGTGGTACATCATTACCAGATACAGGGTCTGTTGTGCCACCCTCATCCATAAGACCACCTTCATCAAACATATCCATTTGTTTTGCCGTGTTGTTCATTGGTACTGTTCCACCTTCGTTAAAACTGTAGTCTAACTTTAATTTTTTATACTCTTTAACAAACGCTGCCTTTTCTTCATCTGACATACTTTTATGTTTTCCTGAAGCTAGTATGTTTTGCATTTCTGTGTATCGTTTTTTGGCTGCTATATCTTTAGCTAAAGCATCTAATGCCGCAGATGCACTGTCACTAGTATTCATATTTTTTGTGCGTTCTCTTTCAGCAGCCAATCTAGCTGCCTGTTCTTCTGTCATATTACCACTAGTAATAGTTCTACCGCCATCTTCTGTTTCTGTTACAGTAGTTTTATATTCAGCCATAGTATTACCCTTCAGCGTTAGCTACGTCCTCACGTAATCGTTTAATCTTTCGTAGTACATCTATAGCACCCTGTGCTTTATGTACCGTTACCATATTCTCAGATTGTTCTAGCACCTTATGATGCTGGTCTACCATG
>Ga0098038_1001287_pt1 | contig 10854 bp, 10 predicted proteins | sample 5B_taG_FD_75051 | JGI IMG/M metagenome (GOLD analysis project Ga0098038, IMG submission 75051) | Marine viral communities from the Subarctic Pacific Ocean - 5B_ETSP_OMZ_AT15132_CsCl metaG | ecosystem: Environmental > Aquatic > Marine > Oceanic | place: Pacific Ocean | collected 2015-01-08 | reverse complement strand
TTGTGATGTTATGTCTTTAAAACCCATCCAATTTGGCATATCCTCTTTACCCGCTTTTGGTTTTGGTTTTACACTTGGTCTTGTAAAAGGTCCTTTTCTTCTTTTTGGTGTTGTTGGTGTTGTAGTTGGTGTCCTTACTGGTGTTTTTACTGGCATTTCAGTATCTACTGGTGCCCCCATATAGGCACCTTCAGTGTCTCTTTCAGTCTCTGATAGTTCTTCAACATCAAAAAAGTTTTCACCACCAGATTCTTTCTCTCTTATCTCTTCTTCTAGGTCCTGGGAGTCTTGGATGGGTGCTCCATCCATGTAAATATTACCGTCAGTATAAATCATAATGTCCCAAGTAAATCCAGCTTCAGAGGCTAAAAATAAATTTAAGATTGCCTCTTCTGGGTCTTCACCACGTTCTAACTCATCTACCATTATTTGATACCCTTCTAAATCTAAAACATACTTGTTTAGTTGTTCAAAAGCATATTCTTGTTCTACTGAACTAAATAATTTTGTTCTTTTTTTACTAGGGTCATAACCTGAATAAGTTCTAACTTTAGCAAAAACAGAATCTTCATCATAAAAATAATCAGGATTACCACCTGGTGTATCCTTCCTTTGTTCATTTTGAGAGCTTTTAACCATCTCTATAAGTTTAGATTTAGTTAATGACTCATCTGTTTTGTTAACCACTTGTGTCATCCAATTTTCCAACATTTCACTATCTATACCCTCCATATTTTCTTTATCTGTTATAAGTTTTAAATCCTTATCATCTTTTTTAATATCAACATCTGGATTACCAACATTGTCCGTATCTAAAGTTTTTGTACCATCATCTTCAACATTATAATCCTCAATACTTTCTTGTTGTGTGGATTTAGATGAACTTGATAATTTCTTTTGTGCTTTTTGGATTTCTGTTTGACAAGCTTCAAAAGCGTCTTTACAGTTTTCACTTCTTCTCTGTAATTGAGCTTGTTGCATCATGATGTCAGATTGACGTAACTCTGTTATAAGTTTCATACCTAGAGTGGTGATTTCATAATCACTAAATGAAGAAAGGGTTTCATGTGAAAAACCCTCATTAATTAATTTTTTTACTATTTCAGCTCTCTTTAACATATGATATAGTTTTATCGTAATCTAAAATTAAATCTCTAGCGTAAAGTTTATCCTCTACTTTTTTTATATCTTCTCCGAATTGAAAGACTAGTCTTTCGTTTTCGTGATTTTCATTTTCCAATGTTTCCCAACCTAAAGCTATTACGTTATCTAAAGCATGTTCCATTCCAAAATAGTCTGAGTTTTGTACTAGTTCTAATTTAATATTACTTTTAGATAACACACCCACTTTATGTATATATTCAAACTCTGGTGGACCCGGATTTCCGTGTGCTGGCATTGAGTCCCATTCTTCACCCCACAATTCATCTAACTTTGACGAAAATATAAACTCGTAAATATTTTCTTTCTTATAGTTTGGTCCTAATTCATTTACAAAAATAAGAAACATTATCTAATTATTTCACCCTCTTTAGTCACACCCAATCTCCTATGTTTACCCTCAAACATTATAGCACCAGATTTAGACTTTCCAATAAATTTTATATTTTTATTAGAATTTAAAACTTCGTTAACTTTTAGTTCTTGTTCTATAGTTTCCGATAACGCTACTGGAGCTGGTTTGGATTTACTTTTTACTATTTGTTGTTTTATATAACTTTTTTTTGCTGATTCGTTAAATAACCTTCTTCCTTTTTCAAATTGAGATGGTTTAAAATATTTTTTTAAAGTTTTGTTAACTTTATTTTTTAAACTTTCTTCCAATCCCATTGTTGGGTCTTCTAAATCATCACCCATACCCATATCATCATACACATCGTCCATATCATCATCCATATCGACATCAGCATCTACTTCAAAATCATCTTCTATCCCATATTCATCTTCTTCAGGTTCTAATCTACCTATAATATCATCTCTATCATCTTCATCTAACAATTCTAAATCAACTGCTGATATAATAGAGTTTAAAACATATTTAATCATGTCAGAGTCCATTTCATCCTCATACTCTCTCATTTTTTGACCTAATTTGCCAGTTAATTTTTGTATAGATTTAATAGTTGGTCTTTCTTCTTCGGTATCAAAACTTTCCTCATCACCCATATCTACATCCATGTCCATGTCCATATCTTCATCACCCATATCCATATCAACGTCAACTTCCATATCGTCACCAGTAGGTACTGGAGCTGATGGTAATGCGGGTGGTGTTGGGGCTGGAGCTGCTGGAGCTGCTGGAGCTGCTGGAGCTGCTGGAGCTGCTGGAGCTGGTGGTGTGGTTTGTTTAGTTTTTATAACTAACTTTTCATCATCTTCTTGTTCATACATAGAATCACCATAACCATCATTATACTCTTCATTTATTGGTTTTAACATTAAATTTAATCTTTTTAATGCTGATGAATAACTTCTATATCTATTTTTTCTTTTATTAGATAATCCGTTTACGTAATCAAGACTACTTTCATTTAATCCAGATTTTACATAATAACCATCTTTTTCGTGTACAATAGCGTAAATATTTCCATCTGCCGCTCTTTTAGTAAAAGAATTAGTTTTAATGTGTAACTCAGTATTTTTAGTACTCTCACCATATCTAGCGATTTCCATTATTCTTTTAATTTTGTCTTGACCAGTTAATTTTTCTGAACCAATTGCTTTTAAATCTCCCATTTTATTTTATTTATTTTAATTATTTAATCCGTTACCACCAATTATTGTTGGAACAAAACCGTTTCCTGAATTTGCTGCCCATGTTTTAGTACCACCAGTTAATGCTCCCCCATAACCAGTATTCTGAAATGCTGTTGTTCCTGTCATAGGGTCATTACAGTCACAAGAATAACATAAGAAAGCTACAGCTGTTGGTGACGCTCCTAGTCTAGCTGGAACTATAACCATTTCTGGACCTAGTTGACCATTTTGTTTATCCCCACCATCCGCTACATTAATTGTAACTGAAAGAGCTCCTGTACTTCCTGCCGCTCCATAATCAAGTGCGTAGGTATAACTCGCGGTGTCTGCTGTTGCTATAGCTTGAGTACATGTATACCCCGAATAGGTTGTTAATCTACCAGCGTATAACTCTTTACCCCCAACAACAACATCGGGTAAAGAACTTCCTCCAAAATTTCCTCCTTGTGGCATAATATATACTTTTTTAAATAAATACTTTGATTAGATAGAAAAAATTCTATTCTTCTAATGATAAAGACTCATCTGTTATTTTATTTTTTAATTCTGATAGTTTTCCAAGATACCCATTTCTTCTTAAAAATTTAAATACTAAATTTTCATAAGAAAACTCGCCCATATCTTCTAGACCACATCTTCTAAATTTTTTTAATTTATCTTTTACTTTTTGAATCATTTCTAGGGTTTCTTCCGGCTCTTGTAAATAAGATTTTCTTTCTAACCCATCTATCATATCCATCCATGTTAATGATTTTTGTAAAACTTTTTGTGCATCAAAAGTATCTTCTATTTTATTAGGTGAAACTAACCATTCATCATTAAGTACCGAATATACTCCTGTTGAAAAGTGGGGTTCGTCAGCATCCTGCGCGTATAATTCTACTTCATAACCATAAACCTCTATATCGTGTAGTGAATTCCACATTCCCTGTTTAGCGTTAAATAATTCTCTTAAAACTTTTTTATCTATTTTACTACTATTAAAATCTATTAATACGTGTAGGTCAATATCAGAAAATGAAGACCAATTATAATTAGCCAAAGAACCAGTCATTGTTATATCTTCAACATCCACATCAACCCCTAAAAAGTTAATAAAGTTATCAGCTATTTCTAACAACTTTTTATCAATTTCAGGTTTTAGGTTTGGTTCTTTGTTATTTTTTGAGTTTGTGTAGTCCCATATTTCAGAATTTAATTTATCCCTAACTTTAAAACTTTGTAATATTTTTTTTGATTCCATTACTAATAAATATTACAAAAATAATTAAGAAATCTTTTTATACTTGTATACCTTTGCGATGTTCTGATTAAAGTATTTACCTTTACTAGGGGCCCGTCTTAATGAAATTACTGTTTGTAGGGGCACATCATTATATGAATACTTACCACCTTTCTTAAATTCAACAATTAATTCTTTAGTTTCGACATCATATGTAGACGATTTTAAGTTACTAGAACTGTAACTTTCTTTAAGTTTTTTTTCTTTTATTTCAGTCATAATTATTTTTTTAAATAAATATCCCCCAAACTGGGGGATATTTTAATAAACTACTCTTTAACTTCTTCGTACTCAACGTCAGTTACTTCATCAGGTGAGTCTTGGTTGGGGGCATCCTCTTGAGTGGTTTGTTCATATAATTTAGTACTAATTTCTTGCCATGTACTATTTAATTTTTCAGTTAGGTCTTCAACACCTTCCATATCTTCTTCTTTACAAACTTCTTTAAGTTCTTTAATAGTATTCTCTAAACGAGACTTATCGTTTTCATCCAACTTTTCACCAAATTCTTTAATTTGTTTTTCTGTTTGGAAAATTAATGAGTCAGCTTCGTTTAGTTTATTTATCTTTTCAAGTTTTTTACTATCACTTTCTGCGTTTGCTTCAGCTTCTTTTTTCATTCTTTCAATTTCATCATTAGATAAACTACTACCAGATTCAATTTTAATATTTTGTTCTTTACCAGTACCTTTATCTTTAGCTTTAACATCTATAATACCGTTAGCGTCAATATCAAAAGTAACTTCAATCTGTGGAATTCCTCTTGGTGATGGTGGAATATCTGTTAGTTGGAATCTACCTAGTGTCCTATTGTCTGTAGCTATAGGTCTTTCACCTTGTAGTACATGTATATCTACAGCTGGTTGATTGTCCACGGCTGTAGAAAATATTTGACTTTTAGATGTCGGTATGGTTGTGTTAGATTCTATTAATGTTGTCATTACTTGTCCCATAGTTTCAATACCTAAAGAAAGTGGTGTCACATCTAACAATAAAACGTCATTCACATCACCCTTTAACACACCACCTTGTATAGCAGCACCCATAGCAACCACCTCATCTGGGTTAACACCTTTAGATGGTTTTTTCTTAAATAGTTTTTCTACAGCTTCTTGAACACAAGGAATTCTAGTTGAGCCTCCGACTAATAAAACTTCATCTATATCGTTAGCTTTTAAACCAGCATCTTTTAAAGCTTTCCTACAAGGAGTTAAACTTTTTTTAACTAAATCACTAACCATAGACTCAAATTTTGCTCTGGATAATGTACGTACTAAATGTTTAGGGCCAGTACTATCAGCTGTAATATATGGTAAGTTAATTTCAGTAGTTGTAGAATTTGATAACTCTACTTTGGCTTTTTCTGCTGATTCTCTTAGTCTTTGTAGAGCTGAAGCGTCTTTAGTTAAGTCCATTCCATTTTCTATTTTAAACTCATCAACTAACCAGTCTATAATTTTTTCATCAAAATTATCACCACCTAAATGTGTGTCACCATTAGTTGACTTTACCTCAAATACACCATCACCTAACTCTAAAACTGACACATCAAAAGTACCACCACCTAAGTCATAAACAGCAACAGTCATATCTTTGTCTTTTTTGTCCATACCATAAGCAAGTGCTGCTGCTGTTGGTTCATTGATGATTCTAAGTACTTTTAATCCTGAAATTTCACCCGCTTCTTTTGTTGCCTTTCTTTGTTCATCATTAAAGTAGGCTGGTACAGTAATAACTGCTTCTGTTACTTTTTCACCTAAATAATCTTCAGCTGTCTTTTTTAAATTTTGTAAAACAACAGCGGAAACCTCTTGTGGCACATAAGACTTACCATCAACCTTTATGGTTACAATATCCTTTGTACCCTTTAACACATCATAAGGCATTTTTTTAGCCTCTTTATTTACCTCACTAAATTTACTACCTATAAATCTTTTAACAGAATAGATAGTATTTTTAGGATTTGTAACAGCTTGTCGTTTTGCTGGGTCACCGACACTACGGTTCCCATCTTTAAACGACACTATAGAAGGTGTGGTTCTTTTACCTTCAGCGTTTACAATTATTTCGGGGTTACCACCCTCTACCACAGAAACACAAGAATTTGTAGTTCCTAAATCAATTCCAATTACTTTTCCCATTTAATTAATTTTTATTTATTTTTATTTATGAATTTATTTTCAATATATTATATTACAATTACCATACCAAAGGTAATAAATTTATAATTACGTGTCAAGGTGTCTACCATAGTGACATTTTGTCACAAGTTTTAAATATAAGTTTAACTAACATACTTCTTTATTGATTATTTTATAATTTAGTATTAATCTTAACTATAACTAAAAAAACAAATATGTCTACAATGGATGAAATACCAAACGAAGAACCAAGACAACGTTCAAAAGATACAGCTAAAAGTTCGTCAACACCAATACTAGATAACTTTTCTAGAGATTTAACAATGTTGGCCTCATTAGATGAGTTGGACCCAGTTATTGGTAGGAAAAATGAAATTAGAAGAATTGCTCAAACATTATCTAGAAGGAAAAAAAATAACCCAATATTAATAGGTGAACCTGGTTGTGGTAAAACAGCCATAGTCGAAGGTCTAGCTATGATAATACATGAAGGTAAATGTCCTAGAAATTTATTAGATAAAAGAATAGTATCTTTAGAATTAACTTCTTTAGTTGCTGGAACAAAATATAGAGGTCAGTTTGAGGAACGTATGAAAGCTGTTCTAGACGAGTTAAGGGATAATAAAGATATTATAATTTTTATTGATGAAATTCATACTGTGGTTGGTACTGGTAATTCTTCTGGTAATTTAGATGCTGCTAATATATTTAAACCAGCATTAGCTAGGGGTGAAGTACAATGTATCGGTGCAACAACACTGGATGAATACCGTGAAAAAATAGAAAAAGATGGGGCTTTAGATAGAAGATTTCAAAAGGTACATATAGAACCAACAACAACTGATGAAACTTTACAAATTTTACAAAATATTAAAAATAAATATGAAGACCACCATAAAGTAATTTATAGTTTAGACACATTAAAAAATTGTGTTGACTTAGCGGATAGATATATAACAGAAAGAGAATTTCCAGATAAGGCTATAGACATTTTAGACGAGGTTGGTTCTAAAGTACAATTAGATATTAAATACCCTAAAAACATAGAGGAACTTAAGAAAAAAATTGTAGAAATTCAGTTAGAGAAATTTGAAGTTGTCCAATCTCAAAAATATGAAAAAGCTGCTGAAATAAGAGATACGGAAAAAAAATTAGTTTCAGAACTAGACGTTAAAAAGAAGGTTTGGGAAGAGAAACAAGAGTTGAATCGTGTTGTAGTAACTATAGATGATGTTTTGTCTGTGGTATCCGACATAACTAAAATACCACTATCTAGATTAGGAACTAAAGATAAAAAACGTTTACTTAATTTAGAAAATAACATAACTGGTGTTGTTGTAGGTCAAAATGAGGCTGTTGAAAAAGTTTCTAAATCCATAAGACGTAATAGTGTTGGGATTAGAGATAGTAAAAAACCTATCGGTTCATTTATATTTTTAGGACCAACAGGTGTAGGTAAAACACATTTAGCTAAAAAATTAGCTGAGGAAGTTTTTGGTAGTGAAGATTCTGTAATTAGAGTTGATATGTCAGAGTATCAAGAAAAACATTCCATGTCTAGATTAATCGGTTCACCTCCTGGATATGTAGGTTACAATGAGGGTGGTCAGTTAACTGAAAAAATTAGACTAAACCCATATTCATTAGTTCTTTTTGATGAAATAGAAAAAGCTCATGGTGATGTGTTCAATTTAATGTTACAAATATTGGATGATGGTTATGTTACTGATGCTTCTGGTAGAAAAGTTAATTTTAAAAACACATTAATTATTATGACATCTAATATTGGAATAAAACAAGTTATGGATTTTGGTACTGGTATTGGTTTTTCAACTAAAGCTAAAAAACAAAAAGAGGATGAACACACTAGAACCATAATCTCTAAAGCTTTAAAAAACACTTTTAACCCTGAATTTTTAAATAGGTTAGATGATATAATAACTTTTAACGCGTTAGATAAAAATTCACTTAAAAAAATCGTTAGATTAGAATTGGAGTCCTTAAAAACTAGATTATTGGAAAAAAATTATACTTTTAATTTTGGCCCTAGTATTATTAATCACATTGTTGATGTTGGTTATGATGAAAAATTTGGTGCTAGACCATTACAAAGAGCCATTCAAACTGAAATTGAGGATTTTATTTCTGATGAAATTTTAAAGGGTAGCATATCTGAAGATGTCAAATACACTTTAAGTTACAACAAAAAAACAGAAAAGGTAAAAATAAAGTAAAATTATCTTTGTAGTCTGAAACAAAATCTCTATCTTTGTCGTATAATTAGATATGAGAAAACTACCAAAAATATTAAAACAAATCATTAAGAAAAAAAGATTTTCTTTAGACACCTTAGACAGTACAAGTTCCTGGAGAGGTGGTATGAAAATTGATTACCGTGTTACAATGGTTAAGTCTGGTAGTGAAGATTGTTGGGACCACGTGACACCTTTAAACACTGGTTACGGTAATATTTACGTAAATTTAAAAGTTAGGGGCTCAGTAGAAATGTCTGAAGGGTATGGGTGTGATAAATGGTTAATGGAAATTAGCAGAGCTACCGAAACAAGGAAGAACTACTGGGGTGGTTATGAATGTAAATACAACCGTGGTCGTTTTTGGGGAATCCAACCAAATAAACAAATTCGTAGAGAGATTCGTAAACAAGTAAAAGATGAAGTTAAAGATTTTTTAAAATTAATGGGTATATCAACAAATAGTTGGGATGGTGGAATAGAGATTAAAACAATAAGTTGGGAAAAATGAAATTAGAAAAAGCAAGAAATATAACCCTTAGATTAATGAGACAACACGGTCTTTCTGATTATACCTTTAAGTGGGACCGAGCGGTTCGTAGATTTGGTTGTCATAACGGTAGATTAAAAACACTTTCACTTTCTAGACCTATGACAGAACATGAAAATAACGAAAAAAGAGTTATCAACACTATTCTTCATGAAATAGCTCACGCGTTAGATTATAGAAAAAGAGGTTACTCTAATCATGACTCTGAATGGAAAAGGGTAGCTAGGTCTATTGGTTGTAGTGGTGAAAGATGTAGTAGTGGTTCTGGTGTAGATAAATCTCAATTTATGAAATGGGTCGCTACTTGTCCTAGTTGTGAAAGAGAGGTTTATTACGCTAGAAAAACAAAAGTAGATAAAGCCTGTGGTAGTTGTTGTAAAAAACACAACAATAACAAATACACTTCAAAATATAGATTTAGTTGGGTTTTAAATCCAAAAGTGGTTAAACAATACTAGTTTATTTAAAATTTTCTAAAAAAGGCCACAACTCATCGTCCTTTAATATTTTTGTAATAGATGGGAATAACCAAGGAGATATGTTGGACATTTTTAAACCTTTATTTAACCAAACAAAAACTTGTTGATTTTTTAATGCTGATATCTGAGCTTCACCATATGTTCCAGCTCCAGCTGTACCATCAAAACTAACTAAATTAGTATCACACACCTGTAACATATATAAGTCTTGGTGTACTATTTGTTCTCTGATTTTTTCTTTAAAAATTAACATATCATCATCTGTGAGTTCATTAGCTTTCCATTTTCCAAACATTTCTTGAAATTCTGGGTCTTCAGCCCTAACTGTTTCAGCTCTTAAAGGATTTAATATTGCTGGTGTTTTTAGTCCAGAATAATTTAAATTACCACTAGTAACTAAAACTTTTAATCTTTCGTCTTTAACCACATAGTCTGGACCAAAAAATTCCTCTACTTTGGTTCTCCAAGATGCACCATCTTCAGCAAAATCTATACCACCACCAAGATACATAGCTTTTGGTGTAAATATTCCCGACATATCTGTTGGGTCTAAAACTTTTAACATATGAATGGTATCTTTTATTTCATTCATAGAAGCGTTAATTAAAAAATTAGTGGCTTTATCTGTGATATACCTTTTAAACCACTTAAGTATTTTACCTAGTGTACCACTAGCTTTCATTTCTGGGATACCCCCATAGTTTATTTGTTCCTCTAAATTTTCTTGATTTTTAACACTAGCTAAAGTTTCTAACCCTCTTAATATTGATTTTCTTTCTTGGAATGGTAGGTCAAATATTTCGTCTTTAAATTCGTCTACGTTTGTAGAAGTGTGTTCTCTTAATACTTTTTTAATTAAATTTTCCATCAATAATCTTTATTTGTTTCTTTTCCTAACATTATTTCTTTTGCCGCAGACGTTCCAATTCTAGAAGCTCCAGCGTTAACCATGTTTAAAACATCGTCTTTACTATAAATACCACCAGACGCTTTAACCTTCAAAGGTCCTGCATTTTGTGACATTATTGACACAGCATCAATTGTTGCTCCTCCTGGACTACCGTCTTCAGGTGTAAAAAATCCAGTAGAAGTTTTTACAAAAACATTTTTAGCTTTTTCAACACCAACACTTTGTATTACTATTTCACTAATTAGTTTTGTAAGTTCAGCTATTTGTTCACTTGTTAAAGCTGCTGATTCTATAATCCATTTTACTGATTTCCCCGCATCAACCCCAATAGATGTACCCTCACTAACCTCATACTTAATTGTATCTAACTCACCATTTTTAAAAGCTTTATAATCTACAACAAAATCTAATTCGTCCACCCCGTCTTCTATGGCTTGTATAGCTTCATCTAGTTTCTCACCAAGACTATTGTCACCATTAGGA
>Ga0098038_1001284_pt1 | contig 10869 bp, 12 predicted proteins | sample 5B_taG_FD_75051 | JGI IMG/M metagenome (GOLD analysis project Ga0098038, IMG submission 75051) | Marine viral communities from the Subarctic Pacific Ocean - 5B_ETSP_OMZ_AT15132_CsCl metaG | ecosystem: Environmental > Aquatic > Marine > Oceanic | place: Pacific Ocean | collected 2015-01-08 | reverse complement strand
TTGTACTAAACAACAGCTTCCTAGCACTAGAGTATGGCGAAATGCTTGGAAGATTAATGAAGAACTAACCATACAGAAAGAAAAGGTGGCTTAAATGACAACCAACATAGTAGATAAAGATGGAAATACTATTGCAGCATCAGATGCAACTGTTCCATCAGACAGACATTTCAGAAATGCGTGGTCATTATCTGGTAAAACAATAACTGAAGATTTAGCTGAGTCTAAAAAGATTTTTCAAGATAAGATTAGAGAAGTTAGAACTCCGTTATTAGCTGAAGAAGATGTAGTCTATATGAAAGCATTAGAAGCTGGAGATAGCTCTGCTCAATCTGCAAGTGTAACTAAGAAGAAAGCTCTTAGAGATGCACCTGCTGCAAAGGCAATATCAGATGCAGACACTATAGCTAAACTTAAAGCTGCTTGGGATACAAGCACATTAGGTGACAGTCCATACGCATAGGAGTAAGGAATGGCTTTAACTAAAATTACAGGTAAAGGTATAGGTGCTGTTGATGAGATAACTTCTGATACAGCAGGAACTTCAAATTTTGTAGCAGGTGTCAATGCAGGTGATGCCATAGCAAGTGGTGGTAATTATAATGTTTGTGTTGGAGATGAAGCAGGAACTGCAATAACTACTGGTGATGACAATGTGGCAATTGGATATGCTGCACTTAAAACAGAAGATGCTAATGGAAGAAATACAGCAGTAGGCTATGAAGCACTAGAAATGTTAAATGCAGGTGCTGATGGAGAGAATGTTGCTGTAGGTTATCGTGCAGGAGAGGAACTTACAGAAGGTATAAAAAATACTTTAATTGGAGCACAAGCAGGTGATTCTTTAACTCATGCAGATTTTAATGTTGCAGTAGGTAGAAATGCATTAACAAGTGACACTCAAGGACATAGGTCTGTTGCAATAGGTCATGCTGCATTAGGAACACAAAATTTTACAAGTGGTACAGATACTTACAATACAGCAGTTGGTTTTGGTGCAGGACAAAATTTAACTGATGCTGAAAGATGTGTGCTTATAGGTGGTATAGCAGGAGAAGAAATAACTACAGCAGATGATAATATAGCCATTGGGTATAGAAGTGGTGGAGCAAATGCAGGTGCTGCAACAACTGGGCATGACAATGTTTCTATAGGCACAGATGCAGGAGAGGCTTTAACATCAGGTGAACAAAATACTATAATAGGTAGAAATGCAGGTGACGTTATTACTACTGGTGGAGGTAACACTTGTATTGGTTATGGAGCAGATGTTCCTGCAAATGATTCTATCTATAATATTGTAATTGGCAGAGATGTAGTTGGTATTGGTGATTATTACTTTACGTTTGGGGTAGATGCTTCAGTTCATAGAGTTTATAATCAGTTTACCTCTAACGCATCTTGGACAAGAGCATCAGATGAGAGAATTAAAAAAGACATCACAACTAATACAGATTGTGGATTGGACTTTATTAATGATTTAAGAACTGTAACTTATAAATTTAAAGCACCTTCTGAATTAGATTCTAGTATGGCAGCTTATGATGCTTCTAAAAAAGAATCAATTTATAAAAACAAGATGTATGGATTTGTAGCTCAAGAAGTTAAATCTGCAATGGACACTCATAACATCACAGATTTTAGTGCTTGGCATCAGGTTGATGATGGTGGTGATAATCTGCAAGGTATTTCATATGAGATGTTTGTGATGCCGTTAGTAAAAGCAGTTCAAGAATTATCAGCTAAGAATGATGCCCTTGAAGCACGAATTAAAACTTTGGAGAGCAAATAATGAGCAAAGCAGCAGATTTAGCATTATTGGCAGGTAGAGCAGATACACTTACAGACACAAGTAACTCAGGTGATGTAGCACTTGACTTTAGCCGATACCAAAACTTCATCTTAACATTTACAGATAATGTAACACTTACCAATCCTACAACAGAAGTGATAGGGCAGTCAGGGTTTATCATCTGTATACAAGATGGCACAGGCAGTAGAACACTTTCATTAGGCACAGATTATGAAACAGCAGGTGGAGCAGGTATAACTCTTAGCACTGCAGCTAATTCAGTTGATATGATACCTTATGTGGTTCAGTCAGTTGGTAACATATTATTAGGTAATGTACAGAAAGCATTTGCATAGTGGCACTACTCGGTAACTTAACAGGTTCAGCACAGTTTTTTAATAGCGATGTATTATTTTACAATGGTGTTGCTACACAGTCATTGAGGTTTGATGATGGTAGTAGTTCTTATTTAAAAAAAACATCTGGCTTTAGTGGTGCAACTAATTCAAGAAAATTTACTTATAGTTGTTGGTACAAAAGAGCTAATGTTGATACTGGACAAAATCAGGCTTTTTTATCAGCAGGGAGTGGTGCTAGTGATTTTACTATGTTTTATATTGATGGTAATACACAAGATGTAAGGTGGTATACTTATACTGGTGGAACAGATTATGGCAGAGCATATAGTGGATATCTTAAAGACCCAAGTGCTTGGTATCATTTAGCTATTGCAGTTGATACTACAAAAGCTGATACAGGTGGTACTTATACAGATAGCGACAGAGTAAGAGTTTATCTAAATGGTGTTCTACTAGATTCTGTTACAACACAGTATGGTAACATACCACAGAATTTTGATTTTTTTATTAACAATGATTATCAACACAATATTGGTAAATATACTGGTAATGCTAAATATTTAGATGGTTATCTGGCAGATGTAAATTTTGTTGATGGAACACAAATTGGCGATACTAATGGTATTCTTGATGAATTTATTGAAATAAAAAATGGTGTATGTATACCAAAAAATTATAGTGGCTCGTATGGTAATAATGGTTTTAGATTACAGTTTAAACAAACTGGTGATGGAAGTTCAACAGCATCAAGTTCAACAATAGGTGCTGATACAGCAAATAGTAATCATTTTTTAGATGTTAATATGGATGCATATGATAGCAATATGCCTGATTGTCCTGAGAATAACTTTGCTACTTGGAATGCATTATTTAGAGGTGGTGAAGCATCTAGCAGTATAGCTGCTACTTCCACATTAAGTGAGGGTAATTTACAAGTTTCTGTTCCTACTAATTCCTATATGGGAAATACCTTTAGACCAACTAGTGGTAAGTGGTATTGTGAAATTAGAGTAAAAACTATTGGTAGTACAAATGGTGAAATAGATTGGGGTTGGATTCAAGCTACAACTTATGCAGGAACTACTGGTCATAGTGGACAAGCTAATAAATGGGGTGCTTATTATCATGCTTACTCTACAGACCATATTCAACTTTATGATGAAACATCACAATTAGGTTCTAATATAAACCTCACAATATCAGCAGGAGATGTATTGCAACTTGCTTGGGATATAGATAATAATAAAGGTTGGGTTGGTATTAATGATACTTGGTATAGAACTAATGCAAGTGATGGCAATCCATCAAGTGGAACAAATGAAACATTTACATTTACAGATGATGAAGCACAAAACCTACAATGCTATATAGCAAATGGTACTGGTACAGATGTTCATGTTGCTAACTTTGGACAAGATAGCACATTTGGTGGTGATGAAACTGCAACAACTAATGCAGATGCAAATGGTATAGGTGCATTTCACCATGCACCCCCAACTGGCTTTCTAGCATTATGTACATCTAACCTACCTGAACCAACCATAGGTCCTAATTCTTTGACACAAGCTGATGATTATTTTAATACAGTGTTGTTTTCAGGTAATGGAAGTGGTGCATCTGTAACAGGTGTTGGATTCCAACCTGATTGGATATGGGCAAAAAACAGAACTAATTCTTATTCACACGAACTTTGGGATTCAAGTAGGGGTGTAAATTCTGATTTACAGAGTGATAATACAAATGCTCAAATTACAGATGCTAATCGATTAGTGTCTTTCGATTCAGATGGTTTCGCTTATGGTGCTAGTTCTAACTTATATGTTAATAGCACTAATTCTGTAGCTTGGAACTGGAAAGCAAATGGTGGCACAACCTCAAGCAATACAGATGGTTCTATAACAAGTACAGTACAAGCAAATACTACGGCAGGGTTTAGCATTGTACTTTATACTGGTACTGGTGCAAATGCTACTGTTGGACACGGATTAGGTGTAGCACCAAAAATGATTATAATGAAAAGGAGAGATTCTGCTCAAAATTGGGTTGTTTATCACAAAGACGTAGGAAATAATAGACAAATTTTTTTAAACTTAACTAATGCTCAAACAGGTACAAATTCTGTATATTTTAATAATACATCTCCTACAACAAGTGTTTTTTCATTAGGTAGTGACAACTATGCAAATGCAAGTAGTGGTACATATGTAGCCTATTGTTTTGCAGACGTAGAAGGTTACTTAAAGAGTGGCAAGTATATTGGAAATGGTAATGCAGATGGTCCGTTTGTGATGTTAAATTTTTCCCCTGCTTTCATATTAATAAAACGTACAGATACAGCAGAGGATTGGTGGATATATGATAATAAAAGAAATGGATTTAATCCACACACGCAAATAATTTATGCAAATAGCAATTCATCAGAACTTACTGGAACGGGTGATAACATATCAAATGATTTTGTTAGTAATGGTATAAAACTTAGAACAGCTAATGTTAATTGGAACGCATCAGGTGGCACATACATATACATGGCATTTGCCGAAGCACCTTTTAAATATGCACTTGGAAGATAGGAGACAATAAGATGGTTTGGAAATATGGAGATGTACAACTTAAAGTAGGTAAAAGTTGGACAGATAAAGATGGAACAAAGCATCCTAACAACTGGATGATATGGTCTAACGAAGACAAAAAAGGTTTTGGTTTAACTTGGGAAGATGATGTTGACACAAGTTATGATAACAGATTCTATTGGTCGAAAGGTGTTGAAAAAAAACTAGAAGATGTAAACGCAGTTGATAAAGATGGTAAAGCAGTTATTGACCCTATTACTGGTAAACAAAGGGTTCAGTTAGGTCTTAAATCTATATGGGTTGCTAAGACAAAAACAACTGCTAACAATAAACTTGTTTCTAGTGACTGGTATGTAACAAGAAAGTCTGAAGCATCTACTGCGATACCATCTGATATAAGCAAATACAGAACAGATGTTAGAACAGCAAGTAAAACTATAGAAGATAAGATTAATGGTTGTGCAGACTTAGATGCTTTCAAGGCATTGTTTAATGTGCCTATGGATAGTGACAACAAGCCTACTGGTAATGCACCTATTAATGATTTTCCTGACGAGGTATAAATGGAAATAGACGCAATGTTATTTTGGAACATAATCTTAACTATGGTTGTTGTACCATTTGGTTGGGCATTTAACAAAATGTTTCAAGAAGTTAAACGAATACAAATATTATTAAATAAAACTAGAGAAGAATATGCACGTAAGGATGACGTTAAGGATGATGTCCATGAAATAATGGATGCAATGAGAAGATTAGAAGATAAACTAGATAAAATATTAATGGGGAATAAATAATGTCTTCAACATTTACAAGTAGAATAAGATTAGAAAAGCAAGGTGATGGAGAAAATGCTAATGCATGGGGTTTAATACTTAATCAGAATGTTATTGATTTAGTAGATGAAGCAGTTGCAGGAATGGTAACTGTAACTTGTGGTAGTGGTACAATAACTCTTTCAACTGCAAATGGTGGTACAGACCAATCAAGAAATGCAGCAATAAGACTAATAGGAACATTAACTGGGGATACTACTATTGCACTACCTGCTCAAGAAAAAACATACTACATACATAATGGAACATCAGGTGCTTATAATGTATTATTAAAAGCAGGTTCAGGTACTGCAGTTACTGCCACAGGTCAAGGTCTAAGTATGATGATGGCTACTAATGGTACTACTATTAATACTATAAAGTCTGAAGATAATGATACAAAAATATATAGTCCATTTACATCTCCATCTGTACTTGTTGCTAGTGGTAAGGTAAGTGCATCAGAAGCTAAGTCTATATATCAAAGAGTAAATACTTCTGCAGGAGATATTGCAGTTGAAGTTACTGTAGGTAATTTAACTTTAGGACAATATATAATTGTAGATAAAGTAACAACTACAAATAAAATGACAATTACTTGGGGAGCAGGTTCACAAGGTTTAAGTTTATCAAGTGCAACTGACCTTGCTATAGGTATTAATAATGGAAATGGATTTTCTTTTACAGAAACAGTTAAAGCATAGGTGATAAATGTCTATACCTTTTATTTCAAATGTGGCTCTTACTGAGGTAGATTCAAGTGGTACTCTTAATGATAAAGCAGGAACTACTAAAAGTAAGTTACCTATACAAATATTTAAACTAACTGATAATATTACAGGTAATTTAACTTTAAATAATAATACTGCACATAAAAAAATAATACTTGATACTAATGCTAAAACTATTATTAATTCTACAGGTTCTCCTTTAACAACTAATTCTAGCACAACTTTAGAATTAAAAGGTAGTGGTAATATTCAGTCTACTTTAAAAACATTTAACAAGACTGTAACTGATACAAGTAACTCTGGGATAACAACTATAAGTGAAGCAGATAATTCTACAGTTAATGTGCAAACAGATACTTATGAGTATGATGATACTTTAGTTAATGATAGTAGAAGTGCAGGTGGTGGTCCTTCTTTTACAGATTTTAATACTACAGTAAAAAGACCTCAAGATAGTAGCAGTAGTGGTAGAAGAGCTAATCCAACTTATTATACAACTAGTTATGGTACTAAAGCTGGAGGTCCTGCATTAACTAATATTAATCGTTCAGATTTTGGTATGTCTTTTACTCATGCTTTTTTAGAAGATGGAACACCTATAAGTGGTCGTATCTCTGGTCCATCAAGTCCGGGTGGAACAGGAGGTACAAGTACATTTGATGGAGGTACTTCAAAAAGACCAAGCACAAATACAACTTATAGTGTTAGTGGTGTAACATATAGATATATGTATTTTAGTGGTGCTTTAGTTGGTGTAAATAATGGTAACTCAGGTACTTTTGATATTGCAATTTATATTGATGTTAACTCACAAAAGTTAGTTGTGGAAATAATAGGTGGTCGTGGAGCTTTTAACCAAATTAAAAATGTAAGTGTTACAGGACCAACACCGGGAAGAAGATTTATATTTACAAATAATTTAGCACAACCTTGTGTATTATCTGGTTCAAATCCTTATGATGGTGTTACAGTTAATGCAGGAGCAACTGCACAATCAGATAGAAACTCTGAAAATGGGTCATTTAATATAACAGGAACTATATCAGGTAGTGATGGTAGTGGACAACCTTTCGCTTTAAAACCTGTTAATGATGGCAGTGGAGAAACAAATACTTCTGCTTACTCAGGAACTTTATCAGCGAGTGCGTTATAACTATGGCATCTACAGATTCAAAATTAACTAAATTAAACTTTCTTCCGGGATTTCATAAGGAGTCTACTCAATATGCTGAAGAAGGTAAATGGTTTGAAGGTAATAGAGTTAGATTTAGGGAGGGTAAACCTGAAAATTTAAGAGGTTATGTTAAACATAACTCTAGTTCTTTTGAAGGTATTGCAAGAGATATACTTACATGGACTGATAATGATACAAGAAAACATATTATATTTGGTACAAATAAAGAAGTTAAGGTAGAAAGAGATACAGTATTTTATGATGTAACTCCTCTTGTTACAGTTGTATCTGCACAAAATATTTTTACTACAGATAGTGGTTCTACTGAAATTGTTACGAGTATTACTAATCATGGTAGAACTGCAGGAGATAAAATTATTATTGAGGGTGCGGCAGCAGTAGGTGGGATAACTCTTGTAACAACAACACCTTATACTATAACAAGTGTAACTAATATAAATAAGTTTACATTTAATGCAGGTACAACTGCAACAGGAACTGCTACAGGTGGAGGTACTGCAGTATCAGTTGCTTACTTATTAAACAATGAGTTGTCAGATAGTATTCAGGGATTAGGATATGGAGCAGGAGTTTATAATGCAGGTACAACTACTACAGGTGTAAGAGCATGGAATGAAGCTTCATCTGTATCTAATATTACATTCCAAGGTTCTCAATGGAGTTTTGATAATTGGGGTGAGGATGTATTAGGATTAAGAAGAGGTGGTAATCTATACTACTATGACACAGATGTTTCTATAGTACCTGTAAGACTAAGACCCATTACAAGTTCTACAAATGCACCTCATGTAACTGCAACATCTGCACCTTCTAAGTCAAACTTTATATTAGTTTCACCCAATGACAGACACGCAATATGTTTTGCAACAAATGAATTTGGTACAGGTGAGTTTAATAGTATGTTAGTTCGTTGGTCTGACCAAGAAGACTTTACAAATTGGACACCTGCTTCTAATACTACATCAGGTGAAAATACACTTGCAGATGGTACAGAAATTATAGGAGCAGTAAGAACAAGAAGTGCAATACTAATATGGACAGATAATGCTTTATATAGTATGGCATATATAGGTGGTAGATTTGTATTTTCTTTTAATCAATTAGGAACTAACTGTGGATTAATTGCACCTCATGCAGCAATAGACTATGATGGTGTGTCATATTGGATGGGAGATAATAACTTTTATGCATATGATGGTAGAGTTAATAATTTACCTTGTACTGTAAGAAGACATTTATTTGAAGACTTTAATAATACTAATAAAGATAAAGTATATGCAGGTATTAATTCAGAGTTTAAGGAAATAATATGGTTGTATCCTAAAGGTAATTCAACTGAACCTAATGCATATGTAATATATAATCCTGAAGAAAAGACATGGGTATTTGGAGATAGTTTTTATACTACATTTAAAGACAGAACAGTATTTAATAATACTATAGCTACAGGAAGTGTTTCTGCAACTGCAAATGCTTTTGTATGGGATAATGAACCTGAAGGTACTTATACAGGTGATGGTACTGCTCTTAGTTCTTTTCTTGAATCTTCTTCATTTGATGTGGGAGATGGAGATGAGTTAATGTATATTAATAGAATTATACCTGACTATAAATTTGACTCAAATGAAAGTGTAGAAATATTTGTAAAGGTAAAAGAATATCCTACAGACACTTATAAAATTAAAGGACCTTTTGCTATAAATGCAAGTACTAAAAAAATAGATTTTAGGGCAAGAGGTAGACAGGCATCTGTTAGAGTATCAGGAACAAATAATGGTTCATGGAAATGGGGTTCTGTAAGAATGGCAATGCAACCTGATGGTAAAAGATAATGGCTAGTTATCCACAGTTTTCTGTATTTGGACAGATAAAAAATATAAGTGATATGTATAATGAAATTGTTTCATGGGGAAACAGATTAACTGCAGAACTAGATATTAGAGATAATGAAGTTATTAATACACCTGCATCAAAAGTTGAGGTTGTGGTAACTGTTACAGAAATAGGTAGACCTCAAGCAGGAGACATTGCTTTTTCTTCAGGAGAAAGTAAGTTTAAGGGTTATACAGGAAGTACATGGGTGGATTTTCATTAATGAGTATGCAGAATTATTTTAATTTAATTAATAATAGTACGTTTGTAGAGAATATTAATAAAGGTATTACACAGACTAATGACTACTTTGGAACAAAAACAATACAAGGTATGGCATTAAACACAGGAATGTTGTATAATAAGAGTAATAAAATTGTTAATAATATTAGTAACTTTCAGTCTAATATGACTCAAGGTCAATCTAATTATTTAACTCCAAATAAGACAGGTAAAATAAATGGCATACTTGACAAATAGACAAGCACCTAATAGTGGACTAGCTAATATTCTTGCTATGAAAGGAAGAATGGGTGATACAGAATTAGTGCATATGTCTAAACCTGAAATTGACATGATGAGAAGGATGGGAGAAATAACTACTAACCCTAAGACAGGTTTACCTGAAGCATTTAATTTAGAAGAAGAGATTGAAGGACTTGCTTCACTTATGAATATGCCAAATGCAAAAACTGCAATGAATGATTTAATGGAATTTGGAAAAGAAAAATTAAAAACTTTGACTATGAAAGAATTAGAGAAGGAAATGCCTAAACAGGAAATGCCTATGCCTATGCCACAACAGATGCCAATGCCACCACAGGGTATAGCAAAAATGGCAGAAGGAATGAGACCTAGAGATTATTTTGAAGGTCAGGTATATGATGATAGAGGAGATGGTATGACTGACTCTATTGATTTTAAAGTTGAAGGAGACCCTGTAATTAAGGGAGCAAAGTTAAGTGCAGATGAATACGTATTACCTGCAGATTTAGTTGCAATGTTAGGTAATGGTTCTTCAGATGCAGGTGCAGAAAAATTAGATGACTTTACTAAAGAAATGAGAATGAAAGCTTTTGGAACAACTAAACAACAAAAGAAATTAAACGCAACAAAAGAACTAAAGGAAATGGTATAATGGGATTTTTTGATTCAGATTATGAGTATGGAGATGCATATGATTTACCTACTGATTATAAGTCAGGACTAAAAGATATATTAGGTGAAGCTAAAAAATTATATGAAGCAAAAAAAGAAACAGGATACCAAGACTATCAAGGTCCTAGACTTGCAGGATTTAGTCCTGAAGAACAAGCAGCAATGTCAGGTATATCAGGTTTAGTAGGTGCAGGTTCTCAATACTTTGACCCTGCTAGAGACCTTGCTAAAGGTTTAGGTGAAAGGTTTACTTCAGATACTGCTCAGTCTTATATGAATCCTTATCAGCAGTCAGTTGTAGATGTAGAAAAAAGAAAAGCAAGAGAAGACTTTGGTCAGACAATGCAAGACATTGGTAGTAAGGCAGTGGGTGC
>Ga0098038_1001277_pt1 | contig 10894 bp, 19 predicted proteins | sample 5B_taG_FD_75051 | JGI IMG/M metagenome (GOLD analysis project Ga0098038, IMG submission 75051) | Marine viral communities from the Subarctic Pacific Ocean - 5B_ETSP_OMZ_AT15132_CsCl metaG | ecosystem: Environmental > Aquatic > Marine > Oceanic | place: Pacific Ocean | collected 2015-01-08 | reverse complement strand
TCAATGAGACTGACTACCGACACATGGTTAAAACAAAGCGCAACCATATGGTAGGATAGGTCATATAAGAGCAAGCATTTGTTATTTACATTATAAACCTATGACAACTTTTAGTCTAAGATTTTCTACCCTCCCTGTCTAAACATTATCTTGGGTGCTTTTCAATTGAACATATATCTATATTGATAGAGTATCTATATGTTATATGATATATAATATAGTATAATGTCCGATAGTTCTCATCGAGTTTCGCAAGTGAGAAGAGAAATATCTCTAAAAAAATGACCTAGTTATAGGTATAAGTAAGATATTTTTACAATACTTCTCATTATTCTCATTTCTCTTTCTCTTCTTCTTCTTTCTCTCTCTCTCTTGTATGGTATAAATATAAGTTATACAAAATTACCCTACTTATCTATGTGAGGAGAATAATATATATTGATAAGAGTGGTGAGAAATGAGAATAATGAGAAGAGTCAGTATAACTGGGTCATTTTAGGTAGGGTTGTCGGCATAACTAGGTCATAATTAGTTCTCATCGGAAAACGAGAACTATTATGAGAACTATTAATACACATTTCTGTAACCATCCACAATAATATCAATGACTAGACTAATAAGTTAATAAAAGTTATGAGTGAAAATGGGGCTTAGTGCTTCTTTGTGAACCCTTTTATATAGTCCTAATAATTATGAAAATTATGGCAAAAAATGTCTACCCAATAGATAGAGAGATTTCTCATCTTAAGCAAATAGTCCATGAAACTAGGATGGAATTTGAAAAAGTCCTACATCAACTATCAGCCATACAACTATGTATAAAAAGTATGGAAGAGTCCAAAATAGAAATGACAGAAAACGGAATCCCCGTATTTATTCCCCCAGAAAAAGATAGTGTTTTGAGAGCCAGCATGGAACATTTGAGTCGTAGAGACGACGAATATTACAAACTAGCCAAAGAGCAAGGATTGATTGGCCGAACAGATATACTGGTAGAGGAGGAATAAATATGGATGACACAACATGGAATAGTTTGAAGATAGAAATTGAAGAATATCTAAGTGCTGACGAAGGCTTAGACGAAGGGCTAAAGCAAGTCTGTTTGCTTAATCTAAATATTGGTGACACAAATCCCAATGAAAGAGAAGCATGCCGGGGCGCACTAAAGGCACTATTAAGAGGGCGTGATGGAACACCTTTCAAGAAAGGTCAAAAGTCATCAATACCTGCTTCAGTTAGAGTAGTGATTGATAAAATAGTTTCTACAGTAGAAGAAGCATCTATTACTTATTTTAATCAACACCCAATAATTGGTTCTATTACTAAAAAACAAAACCGAAGTGGTGGAGGGCTTTATGCTGATGCAGAAGAATATGCAAAAGCAGAAGGAGTCCGAGCAAGAAATCGCTTGGCTAAATGGTATAAGAATCAAGAATGGGATGGAAATTACGATTCACTTCTTTCTGTTTGATTCAGAAAGAAATGAAAGAGGTTTGCCGGGTAATAAGAATATTGGTTGTTTCGACAAAGCAAGGTAAGGGGGGTTTTCTCTTCCTCCTGTTCTTCCCTCTTTACCGTAAGGTGATATTATGAGAATGTTAGATGAAGTATATAGAAAAACAGACAAAGATGAAGTCTGTCAAAAGTGCGGTTGCGATATCCTCCAAGGGAGCAACTGTTTAGTAGAAACTTACACTAGCAAAGGAAGTATCATCACTAACATATATTGTATCAAGCCCCGATGTAACCCGATAAATAATCTAGGTCTTAGACTGTTTTGGGGTGCTGTTTCAGCCACCTTGTTGTTTTGGATAGCATGGGGCATATGGGTTAGATGAGAAGGTTATGCTTCTATAGAAACGAAGATTGACCCCCCATGGGCGACCTATATAGGGTAGGCGACCCCCCCTATTGTCTTGACAGTAATGCACACCTCGCCTCCTTCAATTAAATGAGGCAGTATTATTTTGTTAAGACAAACATGGGGGAGTCGAGTCAAGGGGCTACACAAATGAGATGCGACTAACAATCGCTGACTCCTCCCCCACTTTTTATATTCACCATTCGGAAAATTTTCTAAAAAAGCAGGAAAATTTTCCTGATTATTTAGTATTTCACACATATTACTGTTGCTATAATTAGCAATCTAAGCGTTTTCTTAGTCCATTAAAAGACAAAAGAGGTTTAAACATGATAACAGGAACAAAAGAACAAGAAGATATTTGGAACGCAATAGAGAACTCAGAAGCCCACATTTTCGTAAATGCCGGTGCTGGAACTGGGAAGACCTTTACCATTGTAGAAGGTGCTAAAAGAATAGGTAATCAAAAAGCCGCTTTCTTAGCATTTAACAAATCTATTGCTACTGAATTACAAGAAAGACTACCTGAAGGTGTAGAAGCAAAAACATTTCACGCCTTTGGCTTTGCCGCTATTAGAAGTGCAGGTGTTAAAACAAAAGTAAACAACTACAAACTAAACAACATTATCAAAGATTTGTTGGGTGAAGACTATCACATCGCACCACTAAAGAAACTAGTAAGTCTAGTGAAAGGTTCTATGTTGAAAGGTAGCGACAAGAAAGCAATCAACCAATTGATTGATGAGTATAATATTCAATTTGAATCTATTAGAGAAGAAGAAATAGCGGTACAATCAATACCTGCTATTCTAACTATGTGTAAAACACAAACTCACCATATTGATTTTGATGATATGATTTGGCTACCCTCAGTAAGTGATTACCCACTTCCACATTACGATATAATGTTTGTAGATGAAGCGCAGGATTTCAATGAAATACAAAGAGAATTAATCTCTCGCTGTGTTAATGATGGTAGATGCATTATTGTTGGTGATAAAAATCAAGCAATTTATGGTTTTCGAGGAGCAGATAGCAACTCTATTTCTATGTTTGAAAGTAGGCTAAATGATGGTTCAAGAGATATAGAACATTATCCTTTAACTATTACATGGAGATGCCCTAAATCAGTTGTTGCTGAAGCAAATAGATATGTTGCTGACTTCAGATGCCCGTCTGATGCGATAGACGGAACTGTGATAGTTGATGCTCCATTTAATCCACAAAGAAACGATATGGTTCTTTGTAGATATAATGCACCATTAATTGGTGCCTTTTATGATTTAATTAGCCAAGGTAAATCAGCCTATATTCTAGGCCGTGATATGACTAAAGGACTAATTATTTCAGTTGAAAAAATCACTAAGAATAAACATATGGGAACGCAAGAGTTTTGGGCTTTATTTACGAAAGACTTTGAATTTAAACACGCAAAGTTACTAGAACAAAATAAAATAAACCAAGCACTAACGCTTGAAGATAAGAGAGACTGTATTAGTATCTTTGTCGAAAAAACAACAACTGTTGGTGGTATCATTGAAGAAATCAAAAGAGTATTTGATGGTAACGACAAGGGAGAAATAATGCTTTCAACTGTTCACAAGGCTAAAGGCCTTGAAGCAGATAATGTGTATATTCTAGCAACTGATAGAATGCCGCACCCGAAAGGAGGGCATGAAGAAAACAACATTTGCTATGTAGCCATTACAAGAGCGAAGAAAACCCTACTGTATGTAGGACAAAGACCGGGGATGATTTGAATGGAAGATATGTTAGCGTTTTGTGGCTTCGAGTCACTATTTGATATGATTAAGTTTCACCTTTCGCAAGAAGAATTGATTGATTTACTATGCGAAGTATTAGGAGAACACGACCTATTAGCGCAGGAAATTTGTGAAGAAATAGCCTATGATAAGTATGGTTGGAAAGACTTAGAGGCCATAAAAGAAGATGCTGAAGATATAGCCTATCAAGCATTTAAGGATGAAAGAATTTAATATTAGATTCCTTACGGAAATACGGGTTTAGCAGTAATAACGGAAAATACCTCTTGGGCTTTGGTGTTCTATGCTAGGGAGTTTATCATGCGCTTCCTTCCGTTTCCCGCTATTTAAGAGGTGATAAAATGATAAATTGGATTAAAAGATTCTTCGTGAGAGAAGAAAAGACAAGAATTCCCAAGTGCGAATTATGCGGCTTGGGTGCTAGATTTCATATGCTGATTGAGTTTCAGACTATAAAACTAGAAGAAGTAAATAATAAAATATTAATTAGAATATGTGATGGTTGTTATGAAGAAATTAATGAAAGATATAATCCCGAAGGAAAACCACCGACAATACAAGCCGGAGTTTTTGAATCGAGATTACGAACACGAACAAAATAGAAAAAGAATATGTAAGGAATTAATTACATTGGGTATGTCGCACCATAAAGCATACCAAATATCAATAAGGAGAATGAAAAAATGAAAATAAAAAAGGAATTTGGAAATACAATATATGACGATGGAACAGTCGCATTGAAAGCAAAATATATTTTTGCTGATACAGCATCTATGATGTTGTTCTACAAAGAAAAAATGGCTAATAGAGTTAAAGGTAATAAAACTACATGGGAAGTTAGTAGGAATCAATTAACCATAACCTGTATATCTTGGGTTCAAGCGATGGACTATTACGATGAATTAGCAGGTGAAGAAGAATGAATATATTTGCACTAACAAGATGCCCAACAGAATCAGCAAAACAAATGATAGATAAGCATGTAATTAAAATGCCAACCGAAAGTTGTCAAATGTTACATACAAATGCGCTATTTATGGAATTTGTAGATAGATATGGTTACGAACCTTCGCTTAGAAGACTAAAGGAATACCATGAAGAAGAACAGTCTATCTTAATGAAACCTGCTATGCTTAACCATCCTAGCACCATTTGGGCTAGACAAACTGATGACAACGCTATGTGGTTATTTCAACATGCTTTGGCTCTATGTGAAGAATATACTGTTAGATACGGTAAAGTCCATGGGACTTATGAGAGAATATTACATACACCAATAGAGCATGATGCCGATTATAAGTTAGCAACTCCACCTCTTATTGCTATGGCTGATGAATACAGAATACCTAATACATATGGAGAACATTGTTGGGAGTTTGTTATGGACTCTTACCGCCATTATTACTTAGAAGGTAAATGGCGTTTTGCTGAATGGAAAACAGAAAGACCTATTTGGTGGCCAGTTAATCATATCAATATGAGATGGAATGCTATGTTTGATAGAATCAACAAACAAAACAATCTATCTCTACCTTTGAGGATGTTACCGTTGGTGGTGGAATAATGGATGAAGAAATATATAAAATAATAACAGACACATATGGAACGGTGTTTGAACCTGTTCATATAACGGTGAAACAAGGAAGATTAGTGGCTTCTAAGGAAGGACTAGATAAGGCTCTTTCTATTTTTATAAGTAACCCAAGTGCAGAACATTTCAACTTGCTAAAAGTTGCTATGCTAACTTATCAGTATTGGGTACAGAAGAGGGTGATTGAATGATTGACACAGACAAATACCATACGGTAGCAGAAGTATTGATGTCATGCACTTGTTGTATGTACCCTTCACCTATGGTTGGTAAAGAAGGTGGTTGTGATTGTTGTCCTTGTACATTACATGATAGGGGTGAAGAAGAATGATTGACACAGACAAATACGAAGCATATTGTTACAGATGTAATACCAAGACAAATGCTCCTGTCATTGGTTACAAAGGTAATTCAAGAGGGCCTACTCGTATTGAAGCGTTTTGTGATGAAGAATGTAAATACTATGCAGGTTATGGTGACACTTGTTGTAGTCTTACAAAATGTAATTGCGGTGAACCAATAGGTAGAGGTGATTGAATGATACTACAAACAAGACATGGAAGAGCAATACCTGTTGTAAAAATAGAGTTTTCTAACGGACAAATGGAAATCGTATTAGAGTTGATTGACGAATGATATGCAAAGTTTGTTTTAACAAAGGATGGCACTTAGTCCCTAACTATGAATTAGAAAAAATGGAACTAGAACAGTGTTTAGACTGTTTAGCCGAAAAACGAGATAAAAATACCAATTAACTCTATAGAAAATAGCATTGACCCCTGATGGGGAACTTATATAGGGTAGGGCAGGAGTATGACTGCCCAAGAATAAAAGAGAATGATAATTATGTTAAGTAAAGAAGAATTAAAAGAACAATTAATACTTAATCATCTGATTAAGTATGATGGTCTTAATGAAAATGAAGCGATTAAACTATTAATACAATGCGGTTTAGCGAAAGAACCAGTATTTAGTAATGTTATTACGACTTCCATACTAAATTTAGCCTTAAAGTTCAAAGAAAAAGGGGTGCGTTTGTTTGATGAAGTGAACCCCTTTATATTGTCCCAAGACGCTATCAATTTTAGTAGAAGTTTAGAGAGCGATATAGTTAATGAACTCGGTGAAACAGAAGGAAGAATTTTCCTTCATCCTAGATATTATAGGAGTGAATTAATATGAAAACAGAAGTAGAATTTAGAATAGTAGATGATAACACAATGCCTCCAATCATTATTTCTTATAATGATGATGACCAACCGAAAGTAGTTTTGAATACTTATCACAAGATTTGGATAAGTCTGAACAGAAGGTTGATAGCGGGTATTATAGAAAACTTACAAGATAAGATGGATGTAATTTTGACTGGTTTCTTGAGTGAACAAAGAATTTATGAAAAGCAAGACCAACAGGATATGATGTATCTAGGTGATGAGTAATGAGTGGTATTGTAAAGGAGTGTACCATTTGTAAAAAACCATTCCACACTATGTCTACATCTACTATTGAAAATTTATGTAGGGCTTGTTGGATGGATAAAAAACAAGACATTGCTATTAGAAGAAGCGAGAATAAACAGAACAATGTTATCCTTTCTATAGAAAGACGAATAGATGCTTTAGAAAGATATGATGTTTCGTTTCAAGTTGAAATGCAAGTAAACACAATGCTACAAAACATGATGCCTACAGATTTAGAAAAAGCGTTTAACACTAAATTAGACAAGTATCTAAAACAACATGATAAAAAACTTAGGCAACTAAGAGAAAAACAACAAAAGCAGATTAGCGTATTACACACAAGAATTCAAGAATTAGAAAAGGAGTTGGAAAGTCTTTATGGTTAGAAGAGAATTAGGCGAAGGCCGTTGGGATAAAGTATTAATGAGAAGAATGGTAAATCTATCGGTTGCCGATAACTACGATGATGCTAAAGAAGAATGGTTAGCAACAGGTAGTGTTTGGTGGCGTGGTAATGGTGAAATACCCGACTGGGTTTCTAATTCACAATTAGGCCATGGTAAATGCCTTTGTGGACATACTGTTGTTTATCATTTTGAGATTCTTAATACTGTAAACGGGATTAGAGAATGTGTTGGTAGTGACCATATCAATTCTTATTTGATTATGCGACAGATTGCTCAAGAGAAAGGACAATCTATAGAAACAATTACTGAAGAACAAATTCAAGAATGGATTAATGTCCGTGTAGGTTCCATGAAGGCAGAAGCATGGTGGAAAGAGAACGGTGAATCATTTGAAATGATGTTCAACAAAATCAAAGAGATTGATGTTAGGTATAATACTAGAAGTCAATACAAAGAATACCATTATGATAAAGATATTAGAGAGTATGTCTATCCTAAACAACTTAGAAAAAGGTCTGAAGGAGAATTCGGGACATCTTATTACAAAATGGCTTCTATTGTTTGGAGATGGAATCATCCTGATAATCCTAAGAATCAACAAACAACTAGAGGTTATCCTAATGACAGGCTTATGCAAGATTTAGCCATATTCTTTATCAAATCTGAACCTCTCTTGAAAAAGATGAATGAAGAAAAAGAAAGAAGAAGGGTCAAGGCTTTAAAGGTTAAACAACTCATCGAAGAAGAAAAGTTGAGAGAACAAAAAAGGGCAAGTGAAAGAAGAAAAAATGGCGCTATTAGGAATTTACGAACTCTAATGTATAGCGCAAGTAACGCTGTTTGGGAGCATGAGCGTGGCCTAAACCAAAAAAAGCAACGAGAAGAACAGGAAAAAAGACGACTTAAAGAACAAGCAGAAAAGAGAATCGCTGATGATGAAATGTTGAAAACTATGAATCAAACATTTAAAGATATGTGCGAATATTATGGCATGCCATCATTTGATGAAACCTTTGCGGGTAATGAATGGGAAAGAGATTTTTTGGTATCAATTAAATATTTATTGAATGACCAAAAAGAATTATCTAGAAGGCAATTAGAAACTGCGAAGAGAATATTTGAGCGAGACCCGCCTTCGGATGCTCAAGTAAAATACCTAAGAGATTTAGGTTACGAAGGCAAGATACCTAGCAAAAGATTTGCTAGTAAAAAAATAAAAGAACTAAAGGGAGACAGATAATATGTTGAAAACAATAAGTAAGTTTGTTTTTTGGGCCGTGTTATGGACGGTCTTTGGAGGTTTGTTGATTTTCTTTTTAGGAAACGACGAATATCTAACTAACGGGGGATTGGAATGAACCCCTTTAAATATAAGAGGATAATAGGAAAAAATAGGAAAGTGATAATATGATTAAGTTAAGAATTTTAAATGAAACAGGACACACAGAAGTAATGATGGAAAATAGTGAAATCATTGAGCAAATCAATACTCACCCAACACATTGGGTATTTATTGACAGCGAAATGGTAGCAAGAGAAGAGATAGCAAATATAAATTGGGACGAAGTATCATCTGTAGATTTAACTCCGGCTATTGTTGGAGGAAATCTTTGATTAGATAGTCCTAAAAATCCTCACGGGAGGGAATCGCCCGGACTCAATAAAGCGTTCCCTCCCACTCTCATTCCTTAGTATGGTGTTTCTATGAAAGAAAAGAATCCCCAATACGAAATTAATACAAGAAAAAACATGCGTATAGCAACCCATTGTAGGGTTTGTGGCGGTCAGTTATTGACTGCTGAAGAAATTAAAAATGAAATACATGATAGATGTAATGTCGATAATACCAATATGTATATGATGTGAGATAATGAAATTAAAAATAAAAAAACCAAATGACAGTAACGAATACTATTCTACAGAAATAACAAGCGAAAAAGCAACCTACTATTCAGATGAAGTCTTTTGTACCTATGATAGAGGTGCTAAAGACCCTATTCATGGCGGATTGGTCGCTTTTTGGAAAGGTTGCCTTTCTTCTAAAAATAGAAGGGCTCATTACTATATGCCAACTTCCACGGATTATAATACAGTTATTATGATAGGTACTTGCCCCGTTGCTATAGAAAAAAGAAAAAACAGATTCTATATTAATGGTAAAGCAGAAACCCTATCTACTGTTTGTCATGCTTTGGCAAGAGTAACATACAAGTCTTGTTTTGAAAAAGATGCCGCTAAATTATTATTAGGGCTTTACAATACTTTAGCCATTCCTGAAAATGTAAAATATGTTTTAGAAAATAGACTACCGTTTACTTTTCATGAATATGAAACTAAATATGAAGTTAGACTACCAGTTCAAATGATAGGAACCGATGAAGTCGCTATAGAAGTAGCGGACGGTGTTTGGGGAACTATGTCTCTAAAGACACTAGACAAACTATGTGTGTTTCTTGTAGAAGGTAAGAAAAGAAATAAGTTAAAATTTATTTCTCCTAGGAAACTATATTCTATGACTATGGGTAGAGAACCATTAGACTCCGAATATAAAGTTATGATAGAATTCCTTAAACAGAATAGAACTAGAGATTTAGTTGAACGACGAGCAATACAACTAGTTAATGATTTATTAGCACAACATCCGGATAGGCTCAAAGCAGAATATGATGAAGATAGTCTATATCGTTTATATGTTCGTGGTAAAGGCTTTGATTGGAAGTTAGAAAATAATAAGTATAAATCAGATATTCAAATGGTTTCTACTTATATTTGGCAACCAGTTGTTTCTTTTGAAAATGTTCTCAACGATGAAGGAAAACCAACGGGCGAAGAAATCAAGATAGTAGAAAATCCTAAATGGCTAGGGCCAATATGTATAGACAACATGGCTAAAGGTTCTCCATTAGGCGACCAATTTGCCGCTAGAGCATTAGCCCTACTAAATGATACTTTTACAATAACAATAGTGAATACAATAAAGCGGTATATTTCCGCAAATGCCAATGAATATAGAGTTGATTTTGATGAAATGTAAAGAATGTGGTTCAGAAGAAATAACCTTCGATGAGAGGTTAGGAGAGAAGTGTTGTGCAGAATGCGGCCTAGTTATTATAACGGGCATGTTTGAAGAAACAGTTAATCCTATAGAAAGGGGAGATGACTATTCTCTAAAGCATAGTGCTGACAAAGGAAGATTGGGTTCTCTAGTAGTGGGTAAAGGTGCATCTAAATATAATAGGCACAATCCAGTATTGCCTAGAAATGTTATCAACGGCATTACTCATTGTAATATGGTTATGGCTAATATGAGATTGCCGATTAATCTTACAGAAAGAATACAAAAGGCGTATCTAGAATTATACAATAGCCATACACTTAGGAATTTCACTCTAGAAGAAAGAGCAACTGCTATAGTTTTCTATCTTCTAAAAGAAAACAGAACCCCTCATCAACTCAAAGATGTTGCGAGCGAATTTGATGTTAAACTAAATAGAACTAAAAAACTAATTAGAAAAATAAATCAATTCTATCGTAACTCTATACATTATTCTATAGATGATAGTACCTATCTTATTGAACAGACTGCTGCAAAAATAACTGATGAACCACAATTTATTCATCAGTGTAATAAAGTATTGCAGAAGTTTGAAGCACTAATAATAAAAAGTGATTTTAACAAGTCTAGATGTTATTATGCTGCTATATGTGTATTGGCCTCTACTATATTTGTTAGAGACTATTCTTGTAAGTTCATATCCGAACAAACGGGATTTCACAGAACAAAGATAGGT
>Ga0098038_1001276_pt1 | contig 10898 bp, 20 predicted proteins | sample 5B_taG_FD_75051 | JGI IMG/M metagenome (GOLD analysis project Ga0098038, IMG submission 75051) | Marine viral communities from the Subarctic Pacific Ocean - 5B_ETSP_OMZ_AT15132_CsCl metaG | ecosystem: Environmental > Aquatic > Marine > Oceanic | place: Pacific Ocean | collected 2015-01-08 | reverse complement strand
CATCCTCCTCCAAGTGTTTTCTCAAACTTGGATCGACCAAGACTTGCACCATAATCTCACCTTTAGTGCCGTTGATAACTTTACCATTAATTGATTCAGCCTTTTTTCTAGCAGTATCTAAGTCTTTAAAAATATTTGGGTTTCCGTTTTTGTCTTGAACGACAGAAACTTCAAGATCATTGTCGATACGAGTCTTTACAGCCTCACAGAACTCACGGAACATTGCCAACGTGCGTCCGATGTCAGTTTGCTTGTCACCCGGCTTGCGACCCTTGATAATATTTTGGATGCCAGTCTTTTCAAGATTGCCATACAACTCAGCAAACACATTCCCATATCGTCCGAGTCTGTAATGTTGCAAACTAACATTCGTTTTGGGCTTCATCGTGAGCGGTGTTTCTTCGTCAATCAACTGCAAGACTTTTCGTAGTTCTTTATCATTTCCCGAAGTGCTGTATTTTTTTGCTCCCGAAATCTCACCATATTCACCTTCTACAAAACGAACCCAGCCTTTTTCCATTGCCATAAAATCAACGAGATTGTCAACATCTCGTATTCCCCGTTTGATTTCATCGAAGTGTCCATCTGCCACGGATTCTGGGTCATTTCTGTTACTATACTTCTCCACCAAGCGTTCTTTGATTTTCTTTTCAGTAAGACCATAGATTCTTGGGTTTTTTACAATCATCTGAACATGATATGGTCTATGTCCCTGAATGATTTGAGTCTTTCCAGTTTTCGGATTCACCCAACCTTTGAACCCCGGAATGTTTACTTCATCCAGTTCTATCTGTTCACGAACACCCATTGCCTTGCGAAGATCATTAAATAACTTTTTCGCTTGTGCGTCTGTAGCAGAGGATGGGACACCTTTCTTAAAAGAATCAAAATCACCCTCGATGGCAGCGGCTCGCATTTTAGATGCAGACATGCCAGAGACATCTGTTGCATCAGGATCTCTTCTACCAGCACTTACAACTTCAAAATTATCAAGATTTAGAGACTTATTGGGATCTGGATGATTCACATATGGGCGAACAGTTCTTTCAAACTCCTCGGTTCTATCACCACCCACGACAACTGTAATATTTTTATAACCCTTGTCAGCCAGCAATGCCAGTGCCTCAAAGATGGTGCGGACTGCCGGATTATACATAATCTTAGCCTTTTTAAAAAAGGTCTTCATATAATTTGTTTTTGTTTTTGAATCTAAAGGGTTTTTGCGTTTGTCTTGGCTATGACTAGCAAAGATAAAATTATCAGCCCTTCTTTTTTTGGCTTCTTGAATAACCTTGTTGATCAAAAGTTCATGACCGGAGGTGGGTGGGTTAAAGCGTCCAAAGGTAAGAACGGCACGTTTACCTCCACGCTCTTCACGCAACGACACATCATCCATCACTCCATATTTAAATGGTTTCATTGGTGATCACCTCCTCGTTAATCTTTGTGGAACCACCCACCCCGGTCATGAACTTTTTCAGTTCACTTATTCCAAGGAAGATAGCCACGAAGCCACTCAAACATAGGTTTTCCAATCAAAGCACCTACTGTAAAAGTAATAAGTGTGTGTGCGATAAATCCGTAAGTTGTTGCTACAAATTCCATTATTGTTCTCCTTTGATTGTTTAGTAACCTAGTTATTTAGTCTTTTTACTTGTCTTCTTTTTGGGTTTTGGTGCTTCTTCTTTAACAACAGGAGTTGAAGGTCCGAAACCAGCCTTACGAAGACACTTTCTTCCGTAATTGGATGGACACTTTTCATATCCACCCTCGTATGCCCATCTCTGATACTCTTTTGGTAATTTAAATCCCATTACTTGCCTACTTTCTTCTTAGTTGTGACTTTCTTGCGAGTCTTTTTTCTTGGTGTGGGTTTTGGTGCAGGTTTTGTCTCTTCAACAAACCAACAAATCCCTTTCCAGATAAGTTTGAATCCATTCTTTACTCTCACGGCTGCTTTCCTTGTATAATTCCAAATATCAAGGAGTGCATCCCTGAGATGTTCTTGAAACCGTTCTTCGAAACGTCTATTGTCACTACTTTTTTTCATTTTGTCCAATCCTTCGCTACTGTAAAGTTCGCACGCGAAAATTCCATTCTGTCCACAAGTTTCACGGCATTACCAACTCTATCAATTGCAACAAACCCTTCTGGATTTGTCACTTTGTAACCATCATCAGTTTTAATGAATGACGGCATAGTATTTATTGCTTGTAACTTTCGCAACACAACCATTTTTGCCTGTGACAAGTAAAAATGTGCTGAAAAAAGTTGATCCAAGCCTTTTGAGATGCTGCTTAAAAATTTCATCAGTTGATTTTTTTCGTTTTCTACTTTTTCTTTTGCTTTGTCTGTTTTTAAACTGCCGATTCTTTTATCAAAACGTGATGCGATGAAGGCAGCGAGTTCAGTTGACTGTCCTCTTGTCTTTCCCTCCCTCACATTTGCGTTGATGTAAATTTTTATGATGTCAAGTAAGGTCTTATTTTTCGTAACCTCATCCAACAGCCTTTTTTCTTTCGACAAAACTCTACGAACACCAGCGAGATTACTTTTGATGGTTTTTGTTTCGCTTTGAGTCATTGTTGCAGAACCAGAGACATCTTTGTAATCAGCGTTATCGAAAAACACTGCCGAGGATTTGTTCAAGCCAGAGGTTTTTGCACCAAATGAAGCCTTGAGGTCTTGAATTGTATTTCCGCTGTAAGATGTATGAAAAATGATGCCCATTTTTGCACTTTTGACTCTGCTTCCAACTTTACTATTCACAGGAACCGCGTATGTAATCGTGTTTGGAGTAAAAGTATACATTGACTCTCCATCAATTGTCTCACTTTTGACATCGCCAGCCGTAAAAAGCATGTCACCCTGTAAAACACCTTTGATTCCAAGACCCTTGAGGTGTTTGAGAGCGATTTTTAACTTTTCAGCGAGTCCGCCAGAGTGATTTTTATCAATATCGCTGTTTGTGTAGTTGATTTTGGGTGTTTTGTTAAACAGCGACTTAGTTGCAACAAAGAACTTTCCGTTCTCAGGGTTGTTGCCGACAAAAATTGCAGGCGCACCATCCCACTTGACAGTGACATTCATCTTTTTCCTTGAGTTGCTACCCAACATCTGTACCAAAGAGTCAATGAAGTTCATCGCCTCCAACGCTCCGGCAGATCCACGATTAAAAATCTCGTCCTCAAGATGTTCGAGGTGAAGATTCTTTTCTTCAACTAAAAAAGTAGAGAGAGTTTTCATTATCCAAGGAGCCTATACCGATCAATAAAGGTAACAATATCTTTTCCAAGTTCAACAAGCAGACGGAACCTAACTTTGTAGCCATCTTTTTTCTTGTCTGCATCATACCTGAATCTGATTGAGAACACCAGCATATTGTTTGCGTAGAGGGCAAGGGTTGGGTTGCCTGTCGGCATGTGTTTCCATGTCAACTCTCCTCGTTTTGCTGAATCTGCGAGTCCCCGAGTTAGTGCTTCAAAACTTTTACGGTCAAAAGAGAAACCACTCTTGATAATTTCAAGATCTTCCTCTGTGCCTCTTGCAGCCTTAAGCAAACCTTTAGATAAAGAATCAATGTTTCTAGTATTTTTTAACCACGAAGAACCAAACTTTTTACTGATGGAAGAGAATACGCCATTGACAGCATGAAAAATCACTCTCTTATCGTTTTCAATAATCGGATCTTTTCGATCACGATAAACACCAATTACGCTACCCATTGCCTTTGTGATTGGGGTGAGCAATCCTTTGATTTCCATGCCAAAGTTTTTGAAACCATCCTGCATATTTTTAACAGCATCAGATCCAGCAAACTGTCCGACCTGTCGAACACCACCGTACTTAACAGAGAAGCCAGCCGCTCTGTTTTCTTTACCATTAATGAAAACATCAACATCTGATTTTGTTTTCATTTGACCAGATGTTCCACCGCATACGACTTCAACAACATTTGGTTTACCGTTGCTGATGACCTCATCAGATAATCTTTTAAGTGTTGCATTTTTATTGACAGCCTGCAAAGCAGTTGTGACAAGTTTTTGCACCTCGGGAAGTCTTCTGGTTTGAGGCATACTCAATGCCCCCAAAACTTCTGGAGGCAAACCACTGCCATCAAAAATAATATTGTCAAGTCCATCACCCTGCTCAACATCCCATGCACGCAAACCAGCAAAGTATGATTTCATAACGTCTTCGATAGAGGATGCTGTGAGTTTCTGAGGCGTGCCATCATCATAGCGATCAGTAAACCTAGCAACCATCGCTGCGGCAAGAACAAACTCATACGCATGACCTAAGTTGAAGGAAACCTCCTCAGTCAAGTGATTGAATTTTTTGAAACTTTCCATCAATACGCTTCCTTTCCATATACATGTGCTGGCAAATCAGCATATGTAAATTTTTTACTTTTTGTGATTTCTTCCTCGGGTAACTTTTCAGTGTCTATGTTTTGTATTAATCCTCTAGCCATAATTCTTCCTGCATCAACGTCACTTGGGAAGTGAACACCCAAAGATACTCTAGATTCAGCATTATTGTGTGCAATTTTATCCACTTTCTTAGAAATGTTCGGGTGGTAACGTTTGAGTACGTCTGCGATGATCAAACCCTTAATCGTATGATTGCTTGGATACGAAGGAGTGTTGACCTCAACATGAGGAGTCAATTTCATACCTTTTGCTTCGGCAACCTCTTTGGGTCTTGGTCTGTTGTAGTCGAATTTTCTTTTAATCGTAATTGCATCAACTTGCTTTTCTATCTCATCAACAAAGTCGATTAACTCTTTTTTAGCACCATCATCAGATGCAGCCTCTTTCATCATTTTGATGTAATCTCTATCTAACATTTTTTCATATTCTAATTTTTCTGGAGACATAATCATCGCATCTTGCACTTCTTTCAATTCCATTGCAACTTCTTCTGAGCGGTATCTGGCAGGTTTAGGTAATTCAATATCAACGCTTGTAAAAAGTGTCACAGGTCTTTTCATCATCAATCGATAAGTTTGTGATGGCTTCAATGGAACAATTTTATTTTCACAAAAAACTTTAAACGAAATCATTGTAAGAACTCCCGAATAATTTTTACATTTACTTCTACTCTTTTATCTAGTTCAAAATTCAAAATTGGTGTCTCACTGGTTATGGATGGAGTCACGCCTAGACGAGAAAGGTAGTCACCGAGCATCCCCTGATCGTCTTTTTCTATTTTCCCCCGTATGGCGTGGTTTGGCGGAAAAGGAGCGTGTAATAGCGGAAAATGCTCACCAATTATCTCCACGATACGGTCACCCAGACCGCCTGTGTCGCTCCAGACAAACGCATAGCCCTCTGCCCTATATGGATCTTCGTGAAGGTCTAAGAAGCCCTCTGAGGCGAGCGGGAGCCACATCTCTTTCATCGACAGAAAGCGGTTTGCCTCGCGGGATGGGTTTTGCGGGATATCGTGGTTGGGGTTTCGATTTGCGTCATCTTCGTGGTTCCCTGATCGGAAAGCCTCTTTCGAAAAGATCGGCAGAAATGTCACGTTTGCATTTGTGGGTTTATTATTTTTAACATACTGCATCAAGCCCATCCAGCCTGCTGGTTCGTCCCCTTGCAGTGCAGCCATGATCATTTTGTTTGGAAGTTTTTTATCAAAGGATAAAGGAATAAAAAAAGTGTGTCCATTTTTATCCAACCTTCTATGGCTTGACGAAACAGCATCCTCGAACTCTCGAAGATATTGTTCAACAGAATTTTCTTTTTCTTCAACTAAAAAGTTTACGAAAGACTTCATGCCATTATTTAGGCTCTTCGTCTTCTCCCACCAAACGCAACACCTGTTGCACCAATAGCCAAGATACCGGGAGATGGGATCGGAACTGAATCTAAGTTTGGCATGTAAGATTCAAAGATTGTTGCTGAACCTTCACCCTGCAAAACTCCGGGTGATGTTGTGTATTCATCTGCCCAAGCGATTATAAAAACGGTCGCTGTTTCTCCGGGGGCTAAAGAATTCGTGGTTGTATCGTCCGAAAAGCCCCAGTCCCATGAAAACAGACCTGTCTCGTACGCAAAATCCACATAGTCCGGGGCATTGTAAAAATTTTCGAGTTGGCTTTCGAGTGGTTCGTCTGTGAAATATCCCGGTATCACAAGGGCAGAGATGTCGGAGGTACTTTCTCCAACATAGATGTCGAGGTCTTCAATTGCAGATGTTGATTCCCAATCATTTTTAATTTTGATTGTTACCAACATCGCACCCTCGGGAAGACCTACGACATCCTGCTGGTCGGGTTCGTCATAAACTGCGGAGGACACGGTTGCTGAAAAAAAGCCGTCCTCATCCTGTGACCAAACATTGTATGACATAAATGCAGTCGGGTCACCGGCAAGATCACCGAACGCAGCCGTGGTAATAAGTAACGCTAAATGTTTGTGCATACCGAATCCCCTGAAAGTTGTATGTTGCTTTATCTTAAAACTTAAGACATAGTATTTAGCAATCTCCCCACTCAGACAATACTTTGATAATTGCGTTGAATCCATTATTGGTTTGTGGGTGGTACTTATATCCAGAGACATCACCAAGAACTTGCAGCAAATCTTGGAATCCTACAATGCCGTCTTCGTTCAGATCAGATGGACAGGAGTTGTCGGGGTAGTAGTTAACGGAGTATGGTGCGGGGTCACAGGGATGATCGTTACCACATGCAAAGCGAACCACACCACCCGAAGAGAAGTAATCTGGACCAGTGAATCTTGCAATGTGAAAAGAGCCGGGATGTTTCTCGCTCATCCAGTCAACATCAGCATCCCACCTAATCAGGTCACCGTAGTCATTCTGTGATGGAGACGAGCAGCAAACTTGACTCGGCACTTGACCAGTCGGCTGAGGTAACCAGAACTTTAGAACGGGAGTGTCCATCAGATCTTTGTGTTGCTGCTGCACCAATGGGTATTTGTATTGTGGGTACTGACTGCCGTACTTCTTGCCGAGTGGACCATGCAGAATCCATGAGTCACACCATGCGTACTCAAGGTCAACCAGATCCCCATTTCTTGGACAGCATCCCTGTGGTCCATCGAAGTACCAGTTGACTGGTGTGAACTTTGCACCGAGGTACATCCATCGTTGATATGGGTTGGATTGAATGCAGTCCCAATACTCACCGGGGTCTGGACAAACAATCCCAGTGTCTATCGCCCAGTAGTCAATGCACTCTTGGCAGTTTTCCAACCAAGGATAAAGATGATCGGGTCTGCGATTCTTGAACATATCACCTTCAATCGCCCAACCAAAGGAACGAGAAGGCGATTCATTACCACGGGTAGAACCAATCATGTATGGTCTACGAGGATCACCATTTGGATAACTAAACTCTGGATCAAAACCAGTTTGAATGTAGACATCGAACGTCCGTCCAAACGGAGTGAGTCTACCAAGATCATCGATCCACATTGCAACAATATCGGGATCGGATGGTTTGCCAGCACCATCACCAGCAAAACTAAAAGAAGAGAGTACGCAAACGACAAGTGTGTAAATATGTCTCATTATAAAGACCTCCATGTAATTATTTAGTATGTAAAAAAAACAACGGAAGTTTTTCAACTTCCGCTGCTCAGAAAGGGTCCACTACGCGGACACATATTAGTGAATTTCAATTTCCTTTGGTTTCTTTTCCTCTGGAATAATCTTGTGAACATTTACGGACAAGATTCCGTCTTCGCAGTATGCTCCTGTGACGTTCCAATCTTCGGTGAGAGGGAGTCGAGTGCGAAACTTTCTGCGAGCAATTCCTCGGTGTTCAAATTTTTCACCCTCATCATCGGAAGATTCACGATCAGAAGCAATTTCCAAAACCTTATAGTTTTGAGGATGGGGATGAACAGTAATCGATAGATCATTCTTTTTGTATCCCGCTACTGCAACCTCAATTGTTGCATTTTCTTCATCGTGCCGCACAATATTGTACGGAGGGAAGTTTGTATTATGATCCAACTCACGTTCGATCTCGTTAATGTGGTTCCAAAACGATTCAATACTCAGCATATTTTTCTCCTTATGTAAGCGAGTAATCTGGAGTCCCAACTTAGGCAACTCCGTATTATTTAGTTTTCTTTCTTCGTGCCTTTCGATAAGGCTTTGGCACATAATCTTCAATGATTTTGAACTTCATTCCAGCCCGTGGATGTCTGTACCAGTCGCGGTTTAGAATCTCACATTCGCTGGCGGCTTCTTTTCGAAGTTTGAAAAGTGATATGATAGGTTTGTTCTTTTGATCATAACCATCGATCATCCACTTGTTTAGTTTTACGCACCAGATTCCGTATGCCATCATCGACTCCGAAAGTATTCACGCTCAAGCCGTCTGATGTTTTCTTCGCCTGTTGCCATGACGATTTCACCAGCGGTCTTATGACCGTAAATCATATAACCTTTACGCTCAGGAATGTGCTTGTCCACACACTTCACACAATGGTGAGTGCCGGGAGCAGCCTCAAGACGAGCAGCGGGGATCACGTTTCCACAATCAATACAATTCATTTTGACCTTTCCTTCACATACCATACTACAAAGACAAACAGCATTGTCAAGCACAAAAAGGGCATGAGGCAAAAGCCAAAGAAATCAAGTAGATTCATCTTATCTCCAGTGACCGTCAATGAAACCGGAACCAAAGCAAACACCAAGAATCAAACCGATTGCAAAACCACCAAGTGTAAAAATTGCAGTGAACATTTACGTTATCCTTTTATTTAAGAAAGTAGGAACGGCTGTGAAAAGTAAAGTCCAAGTCAGTAATATGGTGAACCACCACCAACTGTTGTTGATTGCTACTAAAAAAAGTAAACCAATGATTAGCCAAAAATAACCCCATTGATCGCGTGACATCACACACTCCTCGCATAGTGACCTTTTACGGTTCGTCTTTCGATTGCAGCCTCCGCATCTTTGCGTCCTCTGCGTGACTTGATCGTACCCTTGCCCCAAGCCGAACGAACCACGGTGTGCCTACGAACAGCAGACCCTTCGCGTTCGGCTTCCAAGTCAAATTTATCTAAAACACGTTTAGCCATCGTTGGCTACCTCCAGAAGTTTAATGTTATCATATTCCCATTGTTCATCAGAAACATTTTCATCCAACACTTCATTGTCGGTGCTTTCGACAAACTCCATCCACGCTTCGTCTTCTTCTGATGAACACGACCACCACTCACGAACTTCTTTGACAAACTTTTCATCACGTTCATCGTGAAAATTTAAAGTCACTGTCACATCTGCTTGCCATCGGTAACTTTCAGCCATTAAGTTGATCTCGTTTTGGTTCGTTAAGGTTTTTCTCTCCAGTAACCTCACGAAGTTTTTGAGGCTTTAGATCACTGGGGTTTTCCTGCGCTCGGTGAAGACTGGCTTGGTATTCTGCATCAGTCAAAAGAAGTTTACGAATGTTTCCGTTGTCATCAGTGTGTTCTACAGTATACATGTCAATCTCCCATCAACCAACTAAAGAAGCCTGACTTCTTTGGCTGTGCAGCGTCAGTGTCATCAAGCATAACGGTGTCATCTTGCTTGCAGCAAGTTTTTTCAGTGGGAGTGTTTGAACCTTGGATGATTGCGAAATGCTCTGGCAAATCTTCCTTGTTCTTTTCGGCACGCTTTGAAGCACGCTCAAGTTCTTTGTCAGTGAGAAGAAGCATCACGACATCATCTCCACCTCCATCGCCATCACGAACGTGTGTGGCAAAAAAGTATTCTTTGTCCGCTGCGCGGTGTGCGTTTTTGTTTTCAACTTTCATTGTTCTGATTCCTTTCTTTTAATAGTTCAGATAATTTGTTTGCGAAACTGATATATTCACTTCTAAGTATTTTCGTTCTCTTTGCTCTCTTATGATACTGCTCGATCAGCCATTCGATTTGATGGTCTGGAAGTGCCTCATACAGCCACGGCTTCCCACGAATCATTGTCATGCTGGAATACGGATTGTATGGCATTTCACCTGCGATACATTGATCGTAGTATTTTATTTTAGTTTTGATTTGATACTCGCGGGTATGAACGGCTTCGGTCACAAACTTACCACGAAAAATGTCATATTTTCTTTCGTAGTGGCTGACGCGATTGGGGCTGAGATTGCGTGAGAGGTTGAGATCGTATCTCGGGTCGCCTTGTGTTTTGATTCCAGTGCTTACGGTGCAACCAGAAGCGGCAAGGACACAGAAGAGAAGAAAAGATTTACTCATGATAAAAGATCCATTCCTTTTTTTCAAAGTCAAACTCTGTTCGAAGGGTCGGGTCCAACTTTACTGGCTGAACCCGACCCCCACATCCAAAGATAAAAAAACAAACTACCACCAAGAGTGCTTTTTTCATACTCCAATTGTAGACCAAAACTCCTTGGGAAGCAAGCCCTCTTTATGAAGTTGCTTCATTTTTCTTTTGCCTGCTTTGGAAATTAGAAAATTTCGATTATTCAATTTTCTAGTTTTTCTTTTACGATGCTTTCTTTTTGCATCGATTTGTTTACTATTTGGCATTAGTCTTTCCGATCAAAATATTGTCCCACCAGAAAGAACGATGGAACCCAGAGTCCGATGTACGTTGCCATATCAATTCCATAAGAACCATAAGACAAAATAGAAAGACCAATTGATGCGAAACCTAAACCGTAACAAATTTTTGAAATCATATTATTCTCCTTTTGTTTCAAAATTAAATTCTACCCTCCGAAGGAATGATCTCGGTGAGACTTGAACTCACGACTCTCGGATTAAAAGTCCGGTACTCTACCAACTGAGTTACGAGATCTTTTAACAGTCGCGGCAGGACTCGAACCTGCAATCTACGGATTAGAAGTCCGTTGCATTATCCAATTATGCCACGCGACCAGATATCAGTAACGCAACTT
>Ga0098038_1001274_pt1 | contig 10903 bp, 27 predicted proteins | sample 5B_taG_FD_75051 | JGI IMG/M metagenome (GOLD analysis project Ga0098038, IMG submission 75051) | Marine viral communities from the Subarctic Pacific Ocean - 5B_ETSP_OMZ_AT15132_CsCl metaG | ecosystem: Environmental > Aquatic > Marine > Oceanic | place: Pacific Ocean | collected 2015-01-08 | reverse complement strand
TTCCAATGTTCGTAGTGTAACTTTTTCATAGTGATTCATTATAACTAATCTATTGTTTTATTACTCTGATAATATACAAAAAAATACGATAAACACCAAGTTTTGAATGTTAAACTTTTGTTAATTCGTGTAACCAAGGTTCTAACTTTTCCTCTAACTTATCATGTAGTGGGTTTCGTTTGAAATTTGGGTCATCTTTATTAGCACCCTTAACCTCTATCGGTGTGTATAACTCATACCAACCAACTTTCAAAGCTTCAAAGTAGATATCATTCAACTCACTACCTAACTTAATTACTTCAAGGTTTTCTACACCACTTGATATATCTCGTACATTTAACACTATAGTCTCATCGTATGTGTGTCTCACTCGGTATCTGTAATCATTGATATCCCATGCCCAATACAACTCTGCCATCTTTAGCATGGCTTGGATATGTTTTTTCTGTATAATCATAACTGTTTAGATTTAGTTCCAACAGGTTCGTAAATACAGTATGGCTCATTAACACCATACTCGTTATATCTATTGATGGTTATCTCTTTACAATAACCAACACCATCGATGTAAATAATATCTGTATTCATAATATATGTTATATATGCCTTTAAATAGGTTTCTATAGGGTAAAAAAATTGACCTCGATATGAAAACTGATTAAGCCCGTCTGTAACCCATTGGTTATCAACGAGTTACATCAAACTATACCCCCCCCCTCTATAGGGTTCTACTGTTCCACTGCGGTTACCGCCTTCTGGCGTTGGGTAAAATATTGGATTTTGTTTGTGGCCCATACTATCCCCTCTATGTCTTGAGATTGTACCATACCCTCTAATACCTTTGTCCAATATTGGAGTTTTGGGAAATAGCCGTTTGGATACTTGCGATTTGTGTTCATACTACTATATGTTTTATTTTTTAATTAATTATTTTTTACTTCAATTTATATTTTGTGGATTTGAGTCACAACCGCTGCGGATAACTTTCTGAAATCCAATGTGTGTCCACTTCCGTTACATTCACGTTCAACTACTACTCTTGGTACTAAATTATCCATCCACAATCTACGACAGGTATCTTCAGAAAGGCTTGATGAAAACAATGAGTCAAACATTCCTTTAGTGAATCCATCCCTATCCCACTCACTATATCCTTCAACGTGAACTACATAATTAAGTACATCTGTAATATTCATAACGTGAACTTCAGTTTTCATCTTTCTCATTTTATAACTTTTTATTTTTTAATCAATTTTCCCACTCAATCACCCCCCTCAACCTTACAATACTAAGATACGACAATCTGGTGATATTTCCAAGCTTTAAATGTTAAAGTTTTCTTAAAGAAATGTTAAAATTAAAAAAAAGGAGCGAACTCCTTTAAATCTCATAAAGGCATATATTACTATTACCTTTAATGAATTTCCACTTATTATCTACTCTGCCTATGTAAGCCTTGTAAGTACCTTTAAGCTCTTTGAACTCTACTGGCATCCCTGAATAGATTCTTTTAGGAAGTTTGGCTACTGTAAACGTTTTAGTTATCTCTTTGTTCTCAGTAACTCTTAGAGTCTTTACTTCTGTGTTTATGCTTAATTGTGAAGCCATAATTTTTATTTATTTTGCAATATTTTTTGTAAACGATTAAATTCTGCTTTTATACTTTCTATTACCTTTTGTCTTGTTGGTTTATAATTTGTAAAACCACTTAAATACTGACCCATTCTATTATTATAGACTTTCTCTAATTCTACATTCCAACCGACCGGTAAATCTTCTTTTTGGTATTTTTCTGAATAATCGTTCATAATTTTTAATTTTTAATTTCCAATCCCCCCATCAACCTTACAATACTAAGATACGATAATTAAATGAGATTTCCAAATAAAAAGTGTTAAGATTTTGTTAAAGTTTCTTTAATCAAACGAACCAAATCAGCTGCGTAACTCCAAGTATTCCAAGAGTAATAGGTATCAGTAGTATCTATATCCAATCTGATAGATGGAACATATAGAGTATATCCTTCGTACCATCTACTACCACCACTTGTATAATATCTACATCCGGCAGGTGATGACCACTTTTGACAATCCGTTTCACTTGTACGATGTTCGATACCCAATTCACTTAACAAATGAGATATACATTTAACACCTGGCATCCTGTTTTTAGATGATTCCATTTTGCTAATTAATCTATCGTAGATTCTTTGTGATTTTTTAGATAAGTTCATTATTTTCTATTTTTAATTTACTTTTATTTGTGTTGCTATACCATGAAATCTACAAACGTTTAGTAGTTCAAGTTCTGTATAAGAAATACTCTCAGGAAAGTCTTTAGCATCTTGTCTAAATGTTTTAATGGTTTTTCTAACACTACTACCCTTTTGATTACAGTATATAGTCACTATCCAATCAGCTATTTTCTTTTCGTTACAAGTCAAGTCTGAATTAATTATTGCCCAAGAATTTTTCATAGTATATTTTTAATCTTTAATTTCCAATCCCCCCATCAACCTTACTATACTAAGATACCACAATAAGCTCACATTTCCAAATAAAAAGTGTTAAAACTTTGTTAAAGAAATGTTAAAATTATTAATAAAACAAACTCATTGCGGATTTCAACCCACTTTCAGTAGCCAGATGAACTGATGATGGAATCGGATTTAATGTATCTGAGTAAGCGTACTCAGCAATTGCCGCCTTAATAGCCCCCTTTCGGGTCTTAGCCCAAACGGTATTCCAACCACCACCTTCAAAGGTGAACATATACTCTTTTAATTTCAATGCCATATATTTATTTTTTATTTATTATTTAAGTTTTTTTCCCATCTAACATCCCGAGTTTTAACAATAATGTTTCTATCCCATTCTTTCTGAATGAACCAATCTAACTTACGATGGATATGGTCTATCTCATGTAGATTTGGAAATTCCTTATTCAATTCCTCAGTTAACTTAGTTGTCCAATACTGAAGTTTAGGTATGTACCCATGATTATCAGTTAGTTTCTTTGGGTATCTGTTTTTTGCGTTTGCCATATGCTTAAATTTATATTAGTAAAACAATTTATTCCACAAGTACCAACCATCGTACATAGTACGTTTACCATTGTTCTCAACAACACAGGTCTCACCATCATTACTAACCCATATAACCTTGATAGCCCACTCACCCTCACCAAACACCTTACCTACTGCACCACGTAGGTCACCAATTTTATCTGTGCCGTCAAACACATCTTGACTCTTTAAACTTAATAATAACCAACTTGTACTCATAATATATTTTTAATTTTTAATTTCATTCTTCCCCCTCAACCTTACTATATAAATATACGACAATCCAATGAGATTTCCAAATAAAAAATGTTAAAGTTTTCTTAAAGAAATGTTAAAATTATTTAATGGTAAACACACCTGATTATCAGTTAGTTATGATTTCCAATTCTGTTAAGTGTTCTAAGCCCCAACTTTTCTTCTTACCAAAATTGGGAAATCATCTACTTTTATAGTTATAGAGACCGGCCGGAATGTGACACTTTGTCACCCCATTTTAGTGTGTTTACCATTAATGGGAATATCAGAGCGTTTACACCAATTGAAACACTTTGTTTTATGTCTGAGAAACATAATGTTTGAAACAATTTGTTTATGACGATTTGTCAGATGTGGGTTTTTTATGGCTGAAAATTTGGAAATCTCAATAAATATATGTATTGCGTTACCTCATTTCCACTACATTGCCTCTCATAGACCACTTCCCCAATTGTGTTTACCATTAATGGAATTATCCATATCCTTTAAGGAATCAGGGCATACCTATCCTATATAACACCTATTTTCCAATGATTATATACACATTATCACTATATGGTTATATTCATCGGATTTATCACTAATATGGGTATTTGTGGGATTTTGTGGGATTTTGTGGGTATTATACCTTTGTAGGGATGTATTAGATAAGTTTCTATTCCTATACCAGTTGCCATTGCCTTTACATTTAGGTCTTTTATATATCATTCTATTACATGATGTTATACCTATTAGGATTACTATTACTATTACTATTACTCTTTTCATTATGTTTAGTATTTTTATTTTACATCACTTTTGTTTTGGTTTAAGTTCTTCTATTCTATCTTGTATCAATTCTTTATATTCATCTGACCATTCGAAATTAGATAAACTATCTTCTAGAACTTCTATTTGTCCTTCTGCTAATTCATTTCTGAATTTATTTACCCATAACTCAAATCTTTTTTCTTCTTTACTCATCTTTGTTTTGGTTTGTCCAATTATTAATATATTCCTTTAAATAATATGATGATATTTTTGTATAGATTTTACCATCGAATTCCACATCCATATTATAAGATTTTCCTCTACCAAAGGCATGTATATCCCACCCAACTTTCTTAACTATTCCTTCCTTACCTACTAAAGATTTTAAGTTATATGGATAGAAAGATTTTATTGGGTCATCTGGTGGGTTTGTATCGTTATCAATAGTTACTTTTGTATCCACATCAAAGTAATAATTCCATTCTCTTTCCTCTAATATTTCTTCTATACTTTTACTCATCTTTGTTTTGGTTTAATATATAGGATACTCTGGCCAATTTATACTATGTACTATTGACAGTATTATTATTACCATTATCAATGTATATGTTATTTGTTTTAGATTTGTACTATTTTTATTATCCATCACTTTTGATTTTTTATCTTACCCATCACTTCTACAACTCTAGCCTTTCGTTCCTTTAGAACATCCAACATAACTGCACAGTGCTCATATAATTCATATTCCTCAAATTCTTTTATTGTTCTTTCTATATCTTGTATAGTACCAAGTAGTATCCATTTACGAAAGTCTTCCATAGTTGGAAATATCTTAATCCAATTTACAGGCATAATTAAATCATCATACATTTTTACGATATCATCCAACGGGTCTTTATCATCATTCATATTTGTATAATCTTTACTTTATAATACTTTTTACTTTTAACTCACCAGTTCCACCAATATATCTTACTCCACTAAACGGAATATACACTTGTTGAAAGTTTGATATATCAAAATTTACCTCTAATACATCACCAGTTGATATACTACCATCTAATGTAGGTGCTTGTGCTATTTTAAAGAAATACACAAAATTATTGTCAAGTCTAAGTGTATTGAAATCAAATGGCCCTTGATTTGTAAATGATATATCACCTGCGGTTTTGGTTAGTATTTTATTAGCCGATATAGTTCCTATGTAAGTTGTAGTTAATGCACCGATTACACCACCACCAAGAGTATTATATAAAGATAGGCCATCAGATAAGGCATCACTTAAATTTGTATATGCTCGTGATAACTCTATAGTATGTGTTGATGGTATTTGTCCAGTCGTTGTACCTGTATCTGATACATCAACTGTACCTGTATCTGATACATCAACTATTGGTGCTGGTGAAGATGGTGTTATTCCAAATACCCAATTGTATACATTTTCTGCATCATTGGATGTTTCACCAACACCTACATTAGCATTTGTCTGATTTTTAGCTATATTGTTAATAATGTATACTGCTATTCGTTTTGATAGATAGTATGCTTTTGGATTCACTTGTACACCATTTGGATTACCTCTGGTTTTAAGTAGTTGTTCTACCTCACCAAAAACTTTGGCTTGATAACTTGTAAGTATTAATTCAGTCATTGATTTCTCTATTTTTGTTATACATATAAATATTTATTTTTCTTTTTTTAAGAAAATACTATATGAATTGAATAGTATGTTACCAACGATTCTATTGCTAGGTATCATATCCATTTTACGAAATTCAGCTTTATCAACAAATTTAACCTCTGAATGTACATTTAGTTTAGCCTTACCACCCAATAACCTTAATGTAAATGTTGATAGTATCATATCATCATTACTAATATCTCTTAACTGATGGAAAGGATGAACATCAATTTCCAATTCCTCTTTCCACTCTCTTTTAAGTGCTTGGAATGGTGTCTCATTGAGTTCAATCTTTCCACCAGGAAATTCCCATTTGTTTGGAAACATCTTAGAGTCATTCAACCGTTTACCAACTAATATGGTATCATTATGTATAAGAATGCCACATACAACTTTAATCAAGCTCTACCTCTTTTTTGTATACATTAACCAAATCCTCTGAATCACATCCAAAATGTACTAACAAATCCCACATACCTTTCTTATTAACGAATATAGGTGGTGTATTTGGTTTTGGTGTATCTAAGTTTCTGTTAGTAAGATGTAACCATTTAAGACTACCATCCTTAACCATCAACCATGAACCATTCATACCATCTACACAATAAGTAATTTTTTTACCATACTTTCGTAAGCTCTTAATTTTAGCCATATTTAATATTTAATAAGTTTATTTAGAATCATTTTTATCATCATCCTCATCAACAACCATACATTCAGTTGTTAATAATGTACCTGCTACTGATACTGCTTTTTCCATAGCCGTTCTTGTAACTTTTGTTGGGTCAATAACACCATGTTTAACTAAATCACAGTGCTTTTCGGTTACAACATTAAACCCATATTTAGTATCACTAACACTCTTAATACCAACAGATTTTATTACATCATCAATTTTATCAACTCCGGCGTTTTGTAGAATAGCTCTTAGTGGTGATTCACAGGCATTGAATACGATATTCATACCCGATACCCATTCATCTGAACGTTCAGATTGAATCATATCAAAGAATTTAAGAATTACATTATTTTTAGCGTGTATCAGAGCAGAACCACCGCCAGGTATGATACCCTCTTCTAATGCGGCCTGAGTAGATAAGATTGCATCATCAACTCTATCACGTTTCTCTTTTAACTCTATCTCAGATTCAGCACCTACTCTGATAATAGCAACACCACCTGCCAATTTAGATAGTCTCGTCTGTATCTTCTCTTTTTCAAAGTCTGATTCAGATTTCTCTTTTTCTACCTTCATCATTTCGATTCTATCGTGTATATCCTCAGTTTTACCCTTACCACCAATTATTGATGTTTTTTGTTTAGCTGATACCACTTTATCACAACTACCTAAGTGTTCTTCAGTCACATCTTCTAAAGTTAGACCTAACTCATTACCAACGACAGTTGCACCTGTTAGGGCGGCAATATCTTTCATTATTTCAGTACGTTCTTGTCCAAAACCAGGAGCTTTAACTGCTAGACATTTTAAAGTTCCTCTTGCCGAGTTAACAACCATTGTTGCGAGTGCTTCACCACTAACATCGTGAGCCATAATCACTATTGGTGTATTATTCATATTAGATTGTTCTAATATACCAACGATATCATCCATAGATGATATAGTACCATCATATAATAGAATTTGTGGTTCATCAAGAGAACATACTAACTTAGTCTTATCATTCATAAAGAAATGTGATAAGTACCCTCTATCAAATTCTAAACCCTCTACTATCTCTAATTCGGTATCTGATGAATTACCCTCTTCAACTGTAACAATACCATCGTTACCTACCTCTTTAATAGCATCGGATATAATACCACCAATTTCAGCATCACCATTCGCTGATATGGTAGCTATGTTACGTATTGAATCATTATCGTTTATATCTACTGATATTCTCTTCAGCTCAGATACTACATATTCAACTGCCTCTTGCATACCTCTGTATAACTCAATCGGGTTACTTCCGTTTTCAACTTGTTTCATACCCTCATTGAAAATATTTTGAGCTAACACAGTTGATGTGGTAGTACCATCACCAGCGTTATCGGCCGTTTGTTGTGATGCTTCCTTAATGATTTGAGCTCCTAAATCTATAGTTTTATCTGAAAACTTAACTGATTTAGCTACAGTCACACCATCTTTAGTAATATGTGATGTATCACCATTAGATATGATTACGTTTCGACCTCTTGGGCCTAATGTAACCTTTACAGCATCCGCAAGTTCATTAACACCCTTTAATAGTTTTTCTCTTGATTCTTTACCATGAAAAATCTGTTTACCCATAACTTATTCCTTTTTTTGATTAATAGTTTGTTTTGCTTTTTTAACTTGTTCAACTCGCCAACGTGGCTGAGAACCTCTAAGATTACCTTTTAGATTGTGGAAACAATTATAACATAGAAATCTTAAATTATCTTTAGTGTGGTCTGTCCAATCATCATTTATATGGTCTAATATCAACGGTATCGTTCCATCTGTAATTCGTTTCTCGTCATAACCACAATGATGACATTTATGTGGGAAATCCACCTTATCACAATTATTTATCAGTCTACGTTTTAACCTATGTACTGAATACTCAGGATACTTACCATCTAATATATCTTGTAAGGCATATTTACCTTTTGTTACATTGTATGGTTTTTTTACACCTTTACCACGTTTATTCTTTTGTAACTCCCAAAGTGTTTTGCCAGATTCCTCATCAATATACCTTTTTGAATACTTTTGATATGTAGTCAGAGATATATTTAGGAATCTGGCCGCACCTGAATTAGACTTACTATTTTTCATAGCATATCTAATCTGAGCTTCTGTTAGGTTTAGAGCTTCCCTACCTCTACCTAACACAAATCCGTTTGGCATTTTGTCACCTTTTTTCATGCTTTAAATTTAGTAGGAGTTATTATTCTAATAAAAAGTATGATACACGCCATTTCCCAAAGAGAAACTAATGGTAGTCCAAACTTAGGTGATATGATGTGATTCCATATTAATAAACTTGGTACTGTTGCCAGTAATATGGTGAATATAAGTAGGCCTACAATTGTAGCTAATACATCTAAATTTTTTTTGATGAATTCCAATTCCATAACTTTTGTTTTAAATAAGTATTATATTATATATTTTTAAACTATACTTTACCAAAAATGGGTAAATTATTTCCAAAAAACTTGTATACATACGAGTGTAAACGCTAATATAAGAGATATAATAGTCTTTGCGTTTATAGTTTCACCCATAAAGTACCAAGTACACGTACTAAACACCAACATACCCAATCCAAACCCAATCAACCTTACAGGCCATAATAATCCATCAAAGTGTAAGGCTAGGTATTTAGTACCCAATATGAATATGTAGGATATAACACTACCAAATGATACGGCTAGTATTACAGGATTCTTTCTAAACCAATCCCATACGAATTGCCCATTGGTTTGAAACCAAATTAGTATCTGACCAATCAGCGTTAAGATTACACCTATAAGTAAGTTCATTAAATGTATTGGTTTATATATTGTTCTGATTCATAGTATTGCTCATACATTTCATACTCAAGCTGATATTGATACCAATAATCATCTTCAAAATAAAGTTCACCCATTTCATCAATGTGATTCTGTAGTAATTCTTTTGTCTTACTCATTTTTACACGTTTAATACCTTTAAAATACTGTTCCAATCTTTATACTCACCATCTGGCCCGAAATGTAGATGAACCCCACTCCATCGTTCAACACCGTTCACTATTCTATCATCTATGATTATATCCTCTTCACTACTACAACACAAATCTTTGTAATGAGATAAAATCAATCTTTTTCTCAGTTCAGGTAAATATTTCTGAATCCATAATCTTTTATCCATCCAAGCTTTGGGATTACCCCAAGGTGCGGTGGATAGAATGAATACATCATATTTCCCACTATCAATAATTTTGTAAACGGACTCAATAGCATTTTCAATTGGAAATAGATTTTCAAATATATCCAACTCATCTAACTCTTTTGTCCCACTCTCGTAATCTGGATGTGATGTCGCGGCTCCCATAAAATCAGCCAAAACACCATCCATATCTATAAATAATTTCTTCATACTGTTAATATACTAAAAATAATTGATAAAACCAAATTATGCGGCCATAGAAACTCCAAAACCACTAACTTTATTTGATATTTCTGTGAATTTTTCAACCGCTATATTAGGGTTAACATCAATCACTTTAACTGTCTCACCATTGTAGTTGATTATTACTAATGAACCTGAAAGAGAAACCGAATAACCATTTTTGAACATCTTAGCCATAACTTTTAATTTTTAATTACTTAATTACCTCACTATCTAACCACCTCAACAACCTTACAATACTAATATACGACAATAAGCTGAGAAATCCAAATTTAAAGTGTTAATATTTTGTTAAAAGTTTTCCAATTATCTTCCTCTGAATATGCGGCTATCTCATATGGATGATTATTATAATTATAACCCATATTGTAATAACGTGTCATCCAAGATGGTGACTGTAAGTAGTGTTGGTATTCGTGAACAACAGTTCTGATTAAGTTCTCTATAGTATGTATATTTTTCCAATATAGTGTTAGCACATTATTAACACTACAATACTCACCCATCAAACTCGGGTCAACCTCAGAATCACAACACTCTGAATCTTCCATTTCAATATATGGATGTGAATCGTGGTGTTTTGAGTAACCATAGTGGTCACATACCATATCAAAAACTTGATTAAAAACGGATAAAAACTTATCTTTAGTCATTCTAATTCCAATTCAAATTTTCAACATAGGTTGAGAACGCATCATCTGGTGTTCCACCACCATAATACTCGTTAGTGGCATCAGTAACCGTTTTCAAATCAACCTCTGATAATCTTGACCACCACTCATCACAACACTCCCCAACTTCAGTACCTATACCCTCTGAACAAGGATGATGTGGTGGATATGCATAGACCAATAAGTTAGAAAGGTCAAGGTAACAACCCACCGAATGTAAATATTTAAATTTCATAGATTTTTATTTGTATTAGCTCATTAATATGTAAGTAATCACACTTAAAATTATTGCCTTAATTGAATAGATTATAATTATTTTATTTCTCATTTTTCTTATGGCT
>Ga0098038_1001272_pt1 | contig 10914 bp, 11 predicted proteins | sample 5B_taG_FD_75051 | JGI IMG/M metagenome (GOLD analysis project Ga0098038, IMG submission 75051) | Marine viral communities from the Subarctic Pacific Ocean - 5B_ETSP_OMZ_AT15132_CsCl metaG | ecosystem: Environmental > Aquatic > Marine > Oceanic | place: Pacific Ocean | collected 2015-01-08 | reverse complement strand
CTTCGATCGAAGAATGGAAGGAAGAGTATGAAAGAATTAAAGCGGACAAAAAGAAAGCGCGAAAAATTATCAATGATACGGATAAAGTTTCTATTGAGGACGAAAGCGCTTCAAAAAGCAAGACTAAAAACAAAGTCAACTCGAAGGGTCACATTGTACTGGTAGCTATAAATCAGACAGGCCTCAACAATATCTTTAAGATTGTCTCTGATTCACATCGTGGTGACAATTTCTATACCAAGCCTCGCCTAGATTATAAGATGCTTGAAGAGCACGGCGAAGGTATCATTGCTTCGTCGGCATGCCTAGGCGGCGTTTATGCTAGGAACTTCTGGGATAATCAAGAAGACGGCGAAGAGGCTATCCTTAACGCTATGCGCGAGACAACCAAGCGTATGATGGAGGTATTGGGCGATCGTTGGTATGGCGAGCTTCAATGGAATAATGTGCCTAATCAGCACAAACTCAATCAATATGTTATTCAGATGCACGAAGAATTTGGTATTGAGCTTATTTCAACAGCTGATAGCCACTATCCTAGCCCTGAGGCTTGGAAGGACCGCGAGCTTTACAAGCGTTTAGGTTGGCTGGGCTCAAAGCTTCCTGAGTGGGCCAAATCAGAGCTTCCAATTGATGTCGACGAAATGGGCATGGAGCTGTATCCAAAAAATGGCGACCAAATGTGGGAAGCATACAAGAAATACTCTGAAGAGTGCGAGTTCGTATATAATGATGACTTGGTTTATGACTCTATCGTTAAGACACACTGGATAGCCAATAATCGTATCGAAGATTTTATGCCAGACGACACAGTTCGTCTTCCAGGATTTGTTGTACCAGAAGGCGCCTCCGCAGCTGAGACTCTCATCAAGGAATCAATTGCAGGCCTGAGAAAGCTAGGCTTCGAAGGCGATCAGGAATATGTCGATCGCTTAAAGCATGAGCTTGTTGTAATTAATGAACGTGGATTTGCAAAATATTTCTTAACAATGAAAGCGATTAGCGACACTGCTAGTAAGCATATGTTAGCAGGCCCAGGTAGGGGCTCTGCAGCAGGCTCTTTAGTCGCTTATGTCCTTAAAATTACTCAGGTTGATCCCATTAAGTATGGTCTACTGTTTAGTCGCTTTTTGCGTTCTGATGCAACCGATTATCCAGATATTGATTATGATGTTAGTGACGCATTTGGCCTTAAGGAAATTTTGGCTGATGAGTGGGGCGAAACTACGGTTGTACCTATCTCCAATTTTAATACGCTGCAGTTACGATCTTTAATTAAAGATATCAGCAAGCTTTACGACATTCCTTTTAAAGAGGTTAATGCGGTCACTGGCAAGATGGTCCGTGAAGCAACACCAAAAGCTAAGGCAGACCGTGGAATTCGAGCCGGCATGTATACACCAAACTTCGAGGAGGTTATGAAATATTCAGAATCTCTTATCGCATTCTTGGAGAGGTACCCTGACGTCAAAACTCACGTTCAGGCTCTTGTTGGTCAGGTACGCTCGACTAGCAGGCATGCAGGTGGCGTTGTCATTGGCGAAGATTTAGACAAGCATATGCCGCTGATTTGTTCACGAGGCGTGATTCAGACTCCCTGGTCTGAAGGCCAGAATGTCAGACACCTAGAGCCTTTAGGGTACATTAAATTTGATTTGCTTGGGCTTTCTACACTAGAGATGATTCAGTCTGCTATTGGGCATGTTTTAAAACGCCGCCATGGCGTAGAAAATCCTACATTTACAGATATTAAAAACTATTATGACACCAAACTTCATCCGGACACAATTAATCTAAATGACGAAAAAGTTTACAAAAACATTTTTCATAAAGGTAAGTTTGCCGGCGTCTTTCAGTTTACAAACTCTGGAGCCCAAAAACTTAGCATTAAGTCAAAACCGACAGATATTATTGATATTTCTGCTATTACGTCTATTTATCGTCCGGGCCCTCTAAGCGCAGGAGTCGATAAGCTGTATGTAAAAGCTAAGAAAAGTGGAGATACTTTTTACCATAATGATATTATTAAAGAGGTGACTAAAGAAACATACGGCTTTCTCATCTTCCAGGAGCAGATTGCATTGCTAGCTCACAAGCTAGGAAAGAATATTTCCCTAGAGGAAGGTAACAAGCTTAGAAAGCTTTTAACTAAAAAAGGTACAGGTAAGGGAAATGAAGAGAAGATTAGCATTAGAAGCAGATTTATCGAGGGTTGTGTTGACAAACACATGGCTAAGGCAGACGCAGAAGATTTATGGCAAAAGTTTGAATATTTTTCTGGATATGGCTTTAATAAGTCTCATGCTGTTTCTTATTCTATCTTATCATACCAGTGCGCTTGGCTCTTAAATTATCACCCAGAGTGTTGGATGGCAGCTTTCCTTGATAAAGAGCCAGAATCTAAAAAAGAAGCTGCAATCGCTTTAGCTCAAAAATTAGGTTTTTATATTGAAGGCATCAATATTAATACTTCAAATCGCCACTGGGAAATTGCAGACGACGGTGTGACTTTAATTCAACCCTTTAGTTCTATTAAAGGCCTAGGCGAAAAAGCTATTGATCAGATATTATGCAATCGACCATTTGAAAAAATAGAAGATATTATTTTCAGCAAAGATGTAGTCCACTCAAAGCTGGGCAAAAAAGCATTGGACGTGCTTTGTAGATCTGGTGCTTTAGATTGTATCATCGATGAAAGGTTCAATGGGTGCAAGCATTTTTGGATGTCTTGTGTGCAAGACAAGCCTAAGACAGACAAGAAGCTATTAGAGAATATTGAGCTTTATTCTCCTGAGGAAGATTTTTCACGTGAAGAAAAAATTGAATATGTATCTGATTTAACGGGCATGTTTCCCTTTGATTTGGTTATGACTAAGGAAATAAAAAATGCAATTGATAGACATTGTGTCCCGGCTATAGGAAACTGGGATAAAGATCTTGGAGTTGCTTGGTTCATCCCTAGAGAAGTAATCCAAAAGAAAACTAAAAACGATAAGTCTTATTGGATTGTGAAAGTGATTGATAATACATCCACAACAACATCTATCAAATGCTGGGGTATCAAAGACGATGATCAAATCTTTTTGAATAGACCTTATGCGGCAAAATTAGATTACAATGAGCAGTGGGGCTTTAGCACGCGCTCAATCAGACGAACTTTTAAGATGCTAGGATAAATAATGGGAAGTTTAAAAAGAAAGATGGCTAGAAATAAAGCCAAGAAAGAAAAAAAGAATTTTGAAAAAGAAATGAAACAACAGTTGCTTATGTTTGATAAGCTAGGTGATGAGTGCTCTGCGTGTGAAAAACCTTTTGATAAAAAAAGCAAGGAACACGCCATGACATGGAATGTTGTTGTCAAGGAAGAAGAAGAGATTGTAAGATTGTACTGCCCTGAGTGTTGGGATAAGGCAAACAAAATTATTAAGGAGATAAAAGATGATTTTAGAGTTTACAAAGAGGAAAAACGCGAAGGGCCCAGAACGAGCGAATCCGAGTGATGCTGGATTAGATGTTTTTTACTGCCCCAAAGACCCAAAAGTCAGTTCTTGTAGCATTAAGCCGGGCGAGAACATGCTCTTAAGCACTGGGTTGAAGTTTGGAATTCCACATGGATATATGCTGCAAGTTTGTAATCGCTCTAGTATGGGAGCTAAACGTTCTTTGGTAGTTGGCGCGCATATTGTTGACAGTGGGTATGATGGTGAAATATTTGTTGACCTCCACAACATTGGATCTAAAACCCAGTATGTTGAGAGAGATGCAAAAATCGCGCAGCTGATTCTTGTGCCTGTTGTCTCTTTTCGAGCAAGAGAAGTAAAACAAGAAGATGTATTGTATTCTGACAATATTACAATTTCTAATCGTGGAGCCGGATCTTTAGGTAGCAGTGACCGCCCCAAGAAGACTGCACATGGTTTACATCCTCCTGGTACATATAATCAGGAAGATCCGCCTAAAAAACTTGATACGATTAAAAAAATGATATCCGGCTACACGCCAAATGGATTTTAGGAGTTAATTATGAAGCAGACTTATTCTTTTGATGATGTGTTGTTGGCGCCTCAATATAGTGATATTAATTCTAGATCAGAGGTTAATACAAATTGTGCCTTATCTAAATTTGAATTTACTTTACCTATAATTTCCAGTCCAATGGATACAATTACTGAAACTAATATGGCAGTTACTTTAAGCGATTCAGGCGCTTTAGGTATTATTCATAGATACAATTCTATCCGCGACCAAGCGCAACTAGTTGTCGATGCTAGACTTGAAGGTGCTATAAATATTGGCGCTGCCATTGGTATCTCTAGTGACTTCTTAGAGAGGGCAGTTGCCGTTGTAGATGTAGGCGCAAACATTCTATGTATTGACGTCGCTCATGGCCATCACTCTATGATGAAAAAAGCAATTGCTGAGCTTAAAGATAAGTTCGGAGACCAAGTTCATGTAATGGCGGGCAATGTCGCGACCAAAGAGGCCTTCGATGCTTTGGCTTCCTGGGGCGCAGATTCAGTTCGTGTCGGCATAGGAGGAGGCTCAATTTGCTCTACAAGAATTGTAACAGGTCACGGAGTACCAACACTACAAAGTGTTATGGATTGTGCTGAGAGCACACATGACGTAAAAATTATTGCAGATGGGGGCATCAAGACTAGCGGGGATATAGTAAAAGCGCTAGCTGCAGGAGCTGACTTTGTAATGATTGGCTCTATGTTAGCTGGTACAGAAGAATCTCCCGGAGATGTACGAGTCACACTCAACGGCGAAAAGTTTAAAGAATATCGTGGTATGGCATCAAAAGAAGCTCAAAGAGACTGGAGAGGTAAAAGCTCAACTCCTGAGGGCGTTGCAACTATGGTGCCCTATAGAGGCTCTGTCGATGCTATCTTGTCAGATATTGAAGGAGGGATTAGAAGCGGCTTATCTTATACCGGCGCCAGAAGTATTAGTGAATTACAAGCTAAAGCTAGATTTATCTTGCAGTCCAGCGCCGCGCAACTGGAGAGCAACACGCATATTTTATGGAGGAATAAATGAAAGACCCAACAATTCCAATGGCCGAGAGTAGAAAAAAAATAATGTTTTATGAATCACCCGAAAATCAAACTAGACTTAAAATTAGGTGTGATTATGATGGAATTACACAATCACAATTTTTTAGGATGATGATATCAGGTTATATTAGAAATGATGAAAATATATATCAATTCATTAAAAACTTCAAACAGGAAAACAATCTTCAAGGCATTGCTAAGATTAATAAAATTGAAAGCACAAGAAAAAAAGCAAAAGAGCTAGAAGCTAAGTTTGCCTTAAATGATGATGAACTTGAAGATATATTTGATGTTATAGAGATGGAGACAGGAATATGAAATCGTGTTTAAAAAAATGTCTTGAGTTAGATGTTTCTTGCCCAGTAAAAGAATGCAAATACTGGATATCATATGAGCAAGATTTTAATTGCTGCATCAAGTCTATAGACGAAAACGGAGCAATGACTCTAAGGGAGATTGCCGATCGGGTTGGATTGAGCTTTGTTAGGGTAAAGCAAATACAAGATAACTCTGTAAAAAAAATAGGTCTTTTCTTTGATAAAGAGTCTATTTAGAGTGTGTCCATAGGCGCGTCTAAGGAGAAAAACTATGAGCAAAAAGAACCTTTTACAAGAATCAGATATTAGAAGAATGATGAAGTTCGCCAATATTGGTGCACTTTCCGATACTTTTGTTGAGAAGATCAACGAAACCGGATATTACGAAGAAGAAGAAGCAGAAGAGGCTATGCACCCTGAAGGCGCCCATGACGAAGGTCATGGCATGCCAATGCGTGAGGAAGAGGAAGCCGAGGATGCTCCCGGTGACGATTTGGATCTAGAGCTAGACGACGAGCCAGGTGATGAGCCAGCTATGGATGATGAGCCTATGGATGATGCTCCTGCAGGCGATGTTCAAGGTGCACTAGCTGGTGTACAGACTGTCCTCAAGGCATTGCAAGCTGGGTTTAGAGAGATGGACATGGACGAGGCTGCCGATGCTATTCAAGTTGAGATGGCAGATGAGCCAGAGATGGATGCCCCTATGGATGACATGCCTCCCATGGATGACATGCCTGAGCCTGAAGCTGCTGCCGACGACGCAGGTCTAGACGCCGGCGCCGAAGAGCCACCAGCCGAGATGGGCGATGAGCCTCCTATGGAAGAAGATCTAAACGAGGACGAAGGGCTTGAGGAGAATGATGACCTCTTTAATGAGGTTGTTAGAAGGGTCGCCAAAAGATTAATGAATAAGTAAAAGATGATTTAATTTGCTCAGAGGCAGGCCCATTGGTCTGCCTTTTTTTTTTAATACAAGGAGTTGCAATGATAAGGGTCAAAGAAGATAAAAAATCTGATAAGGAAAAAGAAGAGATCGAGGAAAAGGAAGAGGCAAGTGATTTAGCATCGATGATTAACATGGCCCTAGAAAAACCAGAGTTAAGAGCGACTGCTATATATGGCGATATTAATGAAGAGCGCTGCTCAGAAGCGATTTATAGCATGCTGGCCTTGGATTTAACTGGTGTGCACTTAGAGGCCACTGAAGAGGGCGAAATGTTAGTTGCTAGCCCGATAGAATTTTATTTATCGACTTATGGAGGTCAGGCAACTGAAATGTTTGCAGTGTATGACACCATGAGAGACATCCGTGAAAGGATTCCAATCCACACTAAGGGCATTGGTAAAGTAATGTCTGCCGGCGTTTTATTATTAGCAGCCGGCACAAAAGGTGAAAGAAGGATTGGCAGGCATTGTAGAGTAATGATCCATGGCGTCGTCGCAGGACAGCATGGTCATATTGCAGATATTGAGAATGAGTTCTCTGAGACAAAGAATACTCAAGCGATGTACATCAAAGCTTTAGCTGAAGAGACTGATATGACTCAGAAATACATTAAAAAATTAATGGAACGAAAGACAAATGTATACCTAGACGCTGAAGAAGCAGTTAGTTTGGGAATTGCTGATATTATTGTCTAATTATATAGAGGTGTATCCATGAATGAGAAAGACTTTAGCTTTTTGAAAGAGAATTATTCCAAGAACAATTTTAGCTTGGCTAATATATTTGAGATGATTGAGCATGTTGCTGGCTCTAGCTTATTGGTTGAGCAAGAGAAAGATATAACTCTAAGATTGCCAATTATTAGAATTTCTGAGAAAATGTGGGGTAAAGAAGGGACGAAAGATAGAGAAATCATTCAAAACTTGTTGTCTAAAATTGTTGCAAAAGGTAGCAATTTAACCGAAAAAATTCAATATATCAATGAATTTATTGAAAATCCACCGGTGACTGAGGATGTATCTGAGATTCTCTCACATGTTGTACTTTTAGACACATTAACCAATATTTTGCTGCATTTTAACGCATCTGCAGCAGGGTTTGCATTTGAAGGCTTCTTAGCTGCGCTGTTGAGCGGTACACAAGTACCAGCTGGCACGGCAGGCATCCAAGATCTAGTCGACAATGACAAGAATCCTGTTAGCTTAAAGCTGCTGGGAGAAAATCCTGGTGATGTACATGGTAGTTATCGAGACTTAGTCGACCACTTTATCGATCCGACTGGGCTTAAGCAAGATCCGGAAAGTAATCAGTATGTTGGCCAAGCGGGTGGCGATGGAAAGATGAGCTATATTGTTGGCTTGAAGACATTTAAAGAAGCAGGCTCAGCTGCAGCTCTAACTGGTGAAGAATCACAAGCAATTAGATTCTTCCAGTTTGATTTCACTGCGCAAACATTTTTAGAATCACTGCTGTCATATAAGAAAAATTACTCGCTTCTACTTCTGCCTGAGGATTTAACTTCTAACCCTGCCGAGCGTGAGCCAGCAACTGAGGATGAAGTATATAGCCCGATAGCAATGGACACCGACGAGGCTAAGCGTTGGGTTAAAGGTGGTCCTGGAGGGCTGAACCAATATAAAAAGATCTTAAGCTCTTACGACTCTGATTATGCTAAAGAACTATTTGCAGGCGCAGAATTGTTGGACGTTGACTACTTCGAGGGCCGCGAGCCACGTGGTAAAGCTTTCAGACTCTACAAAGATGGCGAGCCTGTTAAGTTTGAAAAACTACCCGCCGGCGATTCTAGGTGGAAAACTATTGGAGCCATGACTTATGAAGGATATCGCTCCTACAGAGAGTCAATTGCATTGCTACGTGCAGCGCTGGGCAAAAGTCCAAATGATTTTTGGCAATTGATCGCTAGAACGTCTGGCTATGAGGGTTCAGCTGGAGAGACTCAATTTGTTGTTAGTTCTAGGTACTATAAACCTAAGCGCTATGACCAAGATGGCTTTGGGTACATAGGTCAAATCAAGATTGGTCAACAGGCAGTGAGAGAATTGGCTGAACAATATGTGGAGATTCTCAATGAGCAGATCTTCCAGCTTTTCTCTAGAGTTGAAAAGCTAACTAATGAGATTAATGCCTACTTCATTGGCGGCGACAAGTCTCAGGGAATTGAAGCTGCTAGGACAGCTGGGCAAATTGAACAGCGACAGAGAACATACATTAGACAAAAAGATAAGCAATAATATTAAAAAAGCTATTGACTTATATTATAATGTGTTTATTCTATACTCAGAGAGGTATGCGTGTCAAAACAATATGCTGATAGCGAAGAGCTACAAAAGAAGATATTAGCCGGCGTAAATAAGCTGGCAGATAATGTGGCAGCTACATTAGGTCCGAAAGGAAGGAATGTTATTCTTGCCAGAAAAGATTCAAATCCAATTGTTACAAAAGATGGTGTTTCAGTTGCAAAGTTTATTGACTTTGAAGATCCATTTGAGAACGCTGCAGCACAGCTTATTAAACAAGCAGCTGCAGAAACAAACAATCTAGCCGGCGACGGCACTACGACATCAACTGTGTTGGCCCGGGCCATCTACTGCAAGAGCCAGAAGTATCTATTAGCCGGCTCATCGCCTGTTGATCTTAAGCGAGGCATGGATAAGGCTGTTAAGGAAGTAGTTAAAAAGATTGAGGAAATGTCTCGTCCTGTTGAGTCTAAAGAAGACGTAGAGCATGTCGCGACTATCTCAGCTAACGGCGACACTGTAATTGGTAGGCTTATCTCAGAGGCTGCAGACCAAGCTGGTAACGATGGAGCTATCACTGTACAAGAAGCAAAGTCATTTGAGACCAGCCTTGATGTGATTGAGGGCTTTAGATTTGACTCAGGTTACTTTGCGCAGGCCTTCGTTACAAACAAAAGACGCAACGCAGTTGAGTATGATGATGTACTCGTGCTTGTTACAGACCATAAGATTGAAGCCGTACAAGATATCTTGCCAGTGCTAGAGCTGGTAGCAAGAGAAAGTAAGCCTTTCATAATTGTTGCTGAGCAGGTTGAAGGTCAAGCATTGGCTGCCCTAATCATGAACACAGTTAGAGGGTCTATGAAAGTCGCAGCTGTTAAGGCTCCAGGCTATGGCGAAGAAAGAAGAAATGTCTTGCGTGATCTTTGCTTATCAACCGGAGCTGCATTTGTATCCAGAGACTCAGGAAAGAAGCTAAACGAAGTTGTGCTATCAGATCTCGGCGTCTGTAAAAAAGCTGAAGTGCTTAAGAACCAGACAACATTAGTCGGAGGCATGGCTGACTGGCAGAAGATTGACGAAACAATTGAAGCACTCAAGGCAGAGATTAAGCAGACTGATGATATGGATGAGTGCAGAAAATTGCAACAAAGAATTACTAGACTTAACAGTGGTGTTGCTATAATTAAAGTAGGCGCACCAACTGAAGTTGAGATGATAGAAAAGAAACATAGAATTGAAGATGCCTTAGAGGCTGTAAGGTCTGCGCAAGCGGAGGGAATAATCCCTGGCGGCGGCTCAACATTAATTAGGTGCAGAGACTTTGAGATTGACGCAGTTAATGAAGATGAAAGCTTAGGCGCAAATATTATTAAGTGTTCCTTAGAGGCACCCTTAAGACAAATAGCAGCTAATGCCGACCAAAGCTCTGATCTAATCTTGCACCATTTAATGGCTGAAGATGATGTTCAAGTTGGTTGGAATTTTGCTGAGGGCAAAATAGTAAATATGATTGATAGCGGTATTGTTGATCCCGCAAAGGTGACCCGCGTAGCCCTACAGAACGCAGTCTCCGTTGCCTCGACGCTAATCACTACCAGTAACGCAATTATTGAGGAGAAATAATGAAAGTAAGAGTATCATATGCAGCGGATATTGATGAGATACCTCGCCTAGTAAATAACTTGTTAAATACAATGAGTGAGGATCTTCGTGGCGCGGCAAACAATTTAACATTCAATCCCAACAATTTTGAACAGATGGCCAGGGATCTTTTTGCAGTTAGAGAGTCTCTCTCTCTAATTGATTCTAGAATAGAAGATGTTGTTAATCTGACCAGAGGATGGATAGACGCTACAAGCCCACAGGTAGAGCCTGAACTTGATCTAGAAGATTCACTAGATAACCAGGAGCCTTCAAATGATTAGTGTTGGTGATCTTGTTTATGTTCCTTCAGAGGTTATGCTGCAAACAGAATCAACAGTCATGAAGCTAATGTCACCTCAGAATTTACTTATAACAGGTAAAAAACAAGATAAGTATGAGGTGTACTATGAAGGCAGAGCTTGGATGGTATCCGAGACCGATATATATAAATTAGGAGAAAACAATGGTTAAGTTTATTGAAGTTTTTGAGAAGCCGCGCGCATACAATGACGAACTTGGTAAGTGTGAGGCAGATGTCTCTTTGAGAGAAGTCTACATCAACCCCAAGTATATTATTGCAATGAAGCAAAGCCAAAAACTAAATTTTAAGTTTAAATCGGGTGCATGGGTTAAAGACTTAAATGAAAATGCACAATTTACAGAGTTAACTGTGCAGAATTCTT
>Ga0098038_1001271_pt1 | contig 10921 bp, 13 predicted proteins | sample 5B_taG_FD_75051 | JGI IMG/M metagenome (GOLD analysis project Ga0098038, IMG submission 75051) | Marine viral communities from the Subarctic Pacific Ocean - 5B_ETSP_OMZ_AT15132_CsCl metaG | ecosystem: Environmental > Aquatic > Marine > Oceanic | place: Pacific Ocean | collected 2015-01-08 | reverse complement strand
TTTGGTGAAAAGAACTGGATGACCTTGAAGCAGTGTTTTGCTTTTATGCTGAATGAACCTGGAGAAAAAATACAGTGGTTTTGGATTATCCAAGGTCAAACACAAGGTGTTGGTAAGAAGTTAATATCCCAAGTGTTGCAAAGAATGTATGGCGTTAGAAATGTTAGACCTAATGTTGCTTTCAAACATATTACAAGTGGCCACTCAACAGTTATAGAAGGTAAACAACTTATTATTTTGAATGAAGTTGCCTTGTCAAAGAACACTGGAAAACGAAAAGAAATGTCTGAAGAGTTTAAAGATTTAATTACAGACGATAACTTAATGATTAACCCAAAGTTTAAAGACCAGGTGGAGATACCAAACCTTGTTAACTTTGGAGTTATGTCTAATAGCAACACTCCAGTTTATATGGATGAGAATGACCGAAGAGCATTTGTAATAGCAATTAAAAGAACCAAAGAAGAGGTTAAAGAAATGCTTATAGACCGAGGTTATAAGAAGGACCTGAAGGCCCTATACGATGACCCTTCAGCTTTCAAATGGCACTTAATGAATGAAGTTAAGTACGATAGAGAGATGTTTTTTCAAGACGCACCGATGAATGAAGACAAAGAACAAATGATTGCTGACAATAGAGGTGAATTCAAAATTGTTATGGATATGAAATATGAAGGTGCAAAGTTTCCTTTTGGTAATTGGATAGGAACAGACGCAGTTGAATATTACAGCTACAAAGGAATGATAAACCTAGACGCTATCTATGAAGCTATGTTGAGACATCCAACATTTAGACAAACACAAAAGATGTATTGGGGTTTATCCGAGTTAACTGAATATATTAAAAAACGTGCAATACCTTGGAAGAATGGAAAACTAACTAGACAAATAAAAACATCACAAGGTTATATTAGAGTTTACCAAACTCATCCTTTTACATTTAATGATAAGGACCTTCAGGATTTATCTGAAGGAGAACTTGGAAGTTTGTTTGAGAGAAGACTAGAACCTGAAGAGATAAATAGTTTAGTACGTGAATTACCCAATTATACCGAACCATTTAGTAATGAGAAAAAAGAAGTTGAGACTGTTTGTTGGAGTTGCAAAGAAGAAATAACTAGAGGTGAAAGCAACTGTGATGAATGCAATTATGCAACTAGATGTGACTGTGGAAAGTGTGCTTGTGATAAACCTGGGAATGAAGGAATGAAGACACGTAGGGAGAACTATTAATGACACCTACAAGTAAAAAAAGAAAGTCAGCTTTACTTCAAAACCTAGTGAGAGATAAAATACTCAAAGCTTTCCCACACTTAAAAAGACAAGATGTTGTCACTGCTAACACTGGTCAAACTGGACCAGACCTGGTGTTATCTAAAGTTGCTAGAAAACTCGTAGGTGTTAACTTTGAGTGTAAGAACCAACAGAAGATGAAAACAGTTTATGACTGGTACAAACAATCATCCAAAGGTTCAGGTAAATTAACCCCAGCAGTTGTTTGTAAAATGAACACTAGACAACCACTTGTAGTTATTGACCTTGATGACTTCATAGATTTAATCAAGTGACCATCAACTCAATCACACCTATTCAAAGCCATAATAATTATTTAATTCTTAAAATGTTTACTGAAGGTACTTTCCTAAATTCACTTGATGGGTTGATGGGATGATTGGTATGTTGCAGTTAAAGGATTATTTTAATTTGTTTCCATCACTCCATCACGTTATACCTAGCGTGATAACACCTTGGGAACAGTGGGTACAGAAGGAGGTTATTTTGGACAGAAAAACGTACCTTAATGACGAACACTTATACACGTTAAGCAGAACAGACTTTGCCAAAGAGATAGGTAAATCAAGGGAAGCAGTCAAAATGGATATGCGAAGAGGCAAATATAAAGGTCTCTATATCTTTTCAAATGGGGAATATAAATTCAAGACACGAGAGGCAGTGCGTGAAATGAAGGGGTCAATACCAGTTAGTGTGTACCCACCAAAGAGGAAAATTAATCGTGGCAATCACGAGGTTGCAGTTAAAAAAGGAAACTATCCAAACTTTGCTTTCCAACAACACAATCATTTAAAAAAGATGATGGCGTTAAGAGGTAAACTTTCACAAGATGAGTTGGCCTTGGTTCCTGAAATAGAGGCCAAAGTAAAAGAAGAACGACGTAAACGATTAAGAGAACAACACCAGGTGAACACCTTGGGAAACACTAGGCGTGTTAACACGATGTATCACCCAAATAGGCAAAGTAAGTATGGTGGATTTATGAGTGCAGACGAACTTCATAATGCAAAATATAGAGCAACAAACTATGGACCAGACGATGACTTTGACCCTATCTATTAAGGTGTTCCACTAGGTGTTAATGGGAATTGACATAGATTGAAGGGTGATAAGAATTTGTAAAAAATATTTTTTATATTATATTTAGAATATCATTTAGTAATATTCCTGGGGAGGAAAAACATACTCACGTTCCCAAGACTGATTTAAACTTTCCTCCCTTGGTTTTCAATCCTAGAAAATCCCAACTCCATTAAGTATAAAATTTTTATAATTTTTAAGACGTTAGGTACTTAAATTCTTAAAATGAAAAATCACTTCTACAAAAGAGCAAAACCAACAATACATACTAACTATTAGGTTCCTTTGTGGTGAGAGGGGAAGTCGTTATTTAGAAGTTAAAACTACGTTTGGTTTCCATTAGGACCCCTTTGAGTAAGAACAAAGTTGGTATCTCTTCTTTTGCTAGGTTGTACGAATAAGCACCGAAAGTATTGAATGTGATGTTAGATAAATGTAAGTTATCTTTTTTATTAACTAATAAACACAACGAGATATTGGTTTGCATATGACTTTGCATAGTACTTGTTTTCTAAAAATGGCGTATTATGAAAGTGCTATGTTTAAAAAAGTAAGTAAACACTGGAGAAACAATTAGATGCAGTACTGGTTAATGAAAACAGTTAGTGTTATTTACCCACCTACCCCCACCGACCTCAACTAACATTTTACAATACTTTCCCACACAGAACTCTTGATTGAAGCCATTTAATAAATACTATTGCATATGACATCGCATAGTACGATTTGACGATGTTTAACTTGGGAACAACTAAATGAAACTAAAACTAAAATTTAATAATAGAGCAATACATAATCATAAGTCCAACTTCATCAGTAAGAATGGACAGAAGAAACCTAGAGTTTACACTTCATTTGGCTTTGATAAGACCACACAATTTAAGGGCCTAAACCTATGTGAATATGTGAAGGGTGAAAAACACTTCGTTATTATCTTCTATATGAAGGGCCAAAGAACTAAACCTAGAACGTTCTCCCTAGGTAGATTTGACAACAACCTTAACATCATAACTGGTGAAACAAAGTTTGGAGTTAAACAATGCCAGGAGAGAATGTTTAATGTAGTCAAAGAACATACAGACGAATATGGGCATTGGATAAAAGACCCAAACCTTACAGTTGCTTATACCCAGGTCAACCAGTCCATCACCATAAGAGATTTAATTAAAGAATATTGTAAAGCTGGATTTGAGAAAATGCGTACTGCTGAAAAGATGACTGCTAACTCCATAAGAGACAAAGCTAGATATCTAATTGGCTACAACATAAGAGTTAAACACCTGGAGTATGACAACGAGGAAAATGGGGATGGTGTTGTCATATTTAAACCTTGTAAAACTTTGAAACTAAAGAGTGGTAAAAGTAAAAGTATAAACAGACCAGCACCTAAAGATTGGGATGAGTTGTTTAAATGGTATCCACCAGGAAGAAGTATTTTAACAGACCACAACTTTAATCTTCACGGAATTACATCTATGTATGATGACAAAATAGGTAAAGTTTTTATTGAAGATTTAAGAACTAAATTAATTTTAGACTACGTTAACCAATACAACGCCTACTCAACTAAAAAAGATGTTGTGGAATGTTTTAGAACCTTATGGCATTTTGCAGTCCATCAAGGTTATATGGAGAATGACGCTATGATAAATCCAACTTATCTAGTGCCAATTAAAAAAGGAAGACCAGTACCAAATAAATATAGATTAAAAATATTTTCAGATAAAGATTGGGTCCTATTATATGAAGTACTTAATGACCTATCTTCTCGTTTTCCTTGGCAGTCCGACGCTATTGCACTCCAGGGTCTAACTGGATTAAGACGTGAAGAATGCTTTAAGCTACAAAAGAAAGATGTCAAATGGTGGAAGGAACCTAAATATTTAATTAACAAAGCTGGGAAAACTCAAACTATTTATGGTGAGATACACATAAGACCAGCAGTATCAAAAGTGGGTGAAGAAGAGTGGATACCAATAATTGAACCTATCAAAGCAGTGTTAGATAACATCGCAAAAATACCTCAACAACACTTCACGTATCATAGCAAGATGTTCAACCTATCACATAGAAACTTTGCGTTAGCTTATGGAAAAAGATTGAAATGGTTATTCTGTTCAACACAGGTCCAGCAAGAAAAACTATTGGACCCTGAATATAGAAATAGCAGAAAGACTAGACTGTGTTCAGACAAACACTGCTGGGATGAAATCAAAGTTGAAATGAAAAAAAGACTGGGCCTTGGTGTTAATGATGAATATTTATGCACCAGTAAAATGTTAAGAAAAACCTATACTCATAAATGTAAATCAGCATTTGATGGTAGGTCTGATATTGCCAAGAGGTTCACTAGACACAAAACTGAAGAGATATTGGAAGGTCGTTATGATGGTGTGACTAGAGAAGAAATCCATCAAAACTCAACTGAATTAGGGGTCGTACTAGACTTTGTTAAAAGAAGAGCTTAACCCCTATCAACACCTGGAGAAACACCTTGGGTTTACACTACTCGTTAACACTGCTATTTAACGATGTATGAGAAAGCTAATAAGGATGTTAGAGCAAAGAGGTATTACTGAAGATGAAGCTATTGAGTACATAGAAAAATCCATACCTTATAAACGAACCTGGAAGATGTGGAGATTTACTTTGTATCTTTGGATGAGAGTTTACTATGAGAAAAAAGGAATAACCAAAAGCAGAATTGATGTAGTGAAAGAAATGGTTAATTCAGGAAAGTATGAGAGACTATATGCAACCTTCCCACTCCCACTGCCGATGGATAAGGAAAAAGAAATTAAAAACCTTACACAACTAATTGCTGAACCTAGACAAACCAAAGAGTTTAAATCAAAGAACTTTGTTTATGAAGGTTCCAAACCACCTAAAAATATTCCACAATCAGTTATTGATAGATTAAGATAAGCACCTATATATAAAAGGTCGTTATATATATAGTTGACGATGTTCTTATTTTGTCCATATATAGAATAATTACATACATCGTCGTAATTATCTTGACGATGTTTTATCCATTTGATACTGTTAGTTATGAATAATTTAACTTGGGAAACGCAGTATGGAATACAATTTTCCTAAAGCATTATATAGATACAAAGAACTTTTAGAGGTTCTACCAGTTTCATCATCAACTGTTGATAGATGGAAGGCAGAATTAAAAAAAGCTAAAAGAGATTTGAGAGATATGGGTTGCTATCAACTTAAAGGTTGTAAGTACGATATGTGGAACCCAGTAGAGTTAATCCTATTCATAGAACAAGAAAAAATACAGTTAAGAGTTGGAAGACCTAAAAAGAAAGTTGGCTTTGGATATGAAGAGGCACAACTAGATGAAATCAACCACGTTCTTACTGTTGTTAATACAAACCATAAACAAGGAGTAAACTAAATGACACACAAATATAATTGGATGGACCCAAACGATACTGAAGTTGAGACTTGCAGTATTTGTAAAGAAGAAATCTATGGATGGGGCCACAATCCTCAACCAGTAATAGTTGAAGGTAAAAAACTAGAAGTATCTGACAGTTGTTGCAGTGATTGTAATGACAACCTGGTTTTACCTACAAGACAAACATCAACTAATGACAGAAAGGATTTAAACTAATGACTAAACCTATTACATCACCAAAAGGTAAAGCCATATTCCCACACTTAACTGAAGCTGATTATAAGTTTAAAAGTGAAGGTGAATATCACGTTAAGTTAGAATGCCTGAAGTCTGAAAGTGAAAGTATAATTCAAACTATTGGTTCAGCGATTGCATTAAAGGTTAAAGAACAACACGATGAAAACCCAGCTAAAGCAATCACTAAAGCACCACTTCCATATGAAGTTATTGATGACAAAGTTATTTTTAATTTCAAAATGAAAGCTAGTGGCAGAAGAAAAGATGATGGTAAAACATTTACTCAAAAGCCAATACTTCTCCAGGCAGACCAAACACCACTTGAAGAAGGTACTCAAATATGGGGTGACAGTATATTAAGAATTGTTGCTGAACCTAGAGCATACAATATGCCTATTGGAATTGGATGTACGTTGAGACTAAAGACAGTGCAAGTAATTGAACTGGTCACTGGGAAATCAAAGAACACTTTGGGTGACCTCCAGGTAGAACCAGTTGTTGCACCTAAAGTTAAGTCTGAAGAAACCGAACCACACAATTTATTCTAAATGATGAAATCAATTAACAATTATAGGAGTAAATAAAATGCCGATGGAAAAAGATATAGGAAATGGAGGAAGAATAAAGGTCGCTGACAAAGACCCATTAACTCACATAGACCTAGAGTTAATGAATAACCTGGAGAGAGGTTTCAAAGAAGCGTTAGAAGAAGGATTTAAAGGAAGCTTCAACGACTATATGGACACTTTAAGTGATGACCAACTGAAGACCTTATTTCTTGCAACTGGTGGTCCAGTAAAAGAAATTAATTTGGCCCAACACTTTGAACCAGGAAAAACAGTTGCCAGTTTAACGTCTGAAGAAAAAGAAAAAGTTAAAGCTTTGTTAAACAAAATGTTGAAGGGAAAAAAGGACAACTAATGGCCAAAGAATATCCACTTATAATTAGACTAAAAAATAAGTTGTATAGATATTTTTATGGGATTTGGTGTCCTTGCAATTCTAAAGGTCAAATGGGGAAAAAGTATTTGGGGAAAAACAAATGACACAAATAAAGATGAAACCACTGCACAAATATAACAAACAAGAGAAAACTTTATTTGGCAAAAAGGTCAACGTGGATACTACAAAAGAATTACAAGACCAAAGCTGGTTCCAAAGTGATTTGTTTGGTGACAGACAAAAAGATGTAATCAAACACGTATGGGAAACTGCTGGAAGTAAACTTGTGATGATTGAGGAGATTGATTAATGGCCTACGAAATGGATATGAAAAAAGGATTATACCCAGATGAACCAGGTTATATGGAGTTTAAAGCTTGTAATTTTCCAAACGAAATGGCCATAGAAGGTACGTTGACTAAACAGTTTCAATACATCCATCCCCAGAAGTTTCATAAGAAGTTTTTAGCTAAAAGATTGTGTGGCCTTGATGGAAACATAAGTCCAACTTACACCGACATAAAAATTAGAAACGATATTGAAATGACAAATAACAAAAGATACTTTCAACCAAAAGAATGGAACCTGGAGAAGCTTTTATATAACTATGATTGTCTTTATCACCTTTGGCACCAGGACAAAGTATTTAACGTAAAATATTATAAGTATATGAAAATGCACATATGGACTTTGTATCAAACCTACAAAGTACCAGAAGAAAAAAGATTTATTAAAGTGAGGCCAAGTGAAATTTAATAGTACCAGCAACACACCAACAAAACCTAATGGACCTAAAGAGAAGTTTAAGGTGAAGTACAATTCAACAACTGGATTGTTTTCAAACCCTGATAGAACTGTTGCGTTTCAGAATTATAATGAAGCAGAAATTTATAATCAAAGCATAGACAAGACACCTATAAATAAACTTAATGCTAAACCACAACAAAGTAAGACACCTTTTCAAGACACATTAAAAAACATCCAAAAGAAACCCAACGTTCCAATAGGTAAACCCAGAAAAGAGAATATGACTGAACGAATAGAGAGAATGGTTTATCAGTATGATGGAAATAAGAATGACAAACCACCAAAGCATTTAGATAATCCACTTATTGTTAGTGATGAAGACTGGGGAAAGAGACCTAAACCATTTAAGAATGAAGACCCTTCAACTTATCCTATGAACCAGAAAAAGCAGTTATCAACGTGGGAAATAATGGTCCAGTTAGCCAAAGAACCTAAAGACCAATACGATAGGGAAAGTGCTTCTAGTGTTAAGAAAACAATATGGGAGAACTACAACAAACCTAATATGAGACAATATTTAGGTGATGATGAATTAAAACTTATAGGGAAACATAAATCCCAAACTGCAAAGAAGATTTTGGAAGATGTTAAAAAAACTATTGAGATACCTTCCATAGATATTAATTACAAACCATACGTTCCAACACCACCACAACGAGACGCTATGGAAGTAATTGAAGAGAGGTCTAGGTTTAAACCTGGGCTTACGAAAGACCTACTACGACTGAATGAAGATATTAATGAAAACATTAAGTACGTATTGGGAGAGAAAGAAGAGAAATCAGAAAGTGTGAATGAGAGAAACCAAACAAATGAGGAGGAAACTTATGACTGATAAGTGGAAATATAAATCAGTCTCTTTAAAGAATTCTACTTATTCTATGCTAAATGATTTAACCAAAACTTTGGTACCTGGAATTGAACTTTCCAATGCTAAAGCAGTTGAACTATTAATTTTAGACAAGAATAAAACCGAGTGTTCTTCAGGAGACAACCAGGAGAAACACTATGAAAAAAAAGAAACAATTAAAGTCTGAAAATAAAACCAGAATAAAAGTAGCAACATCCCACGCTGATATGACACCAGCACAACTTAAAAAGTATGGTGTGTGTGAACATAATCAAATTAATTATAAAACTTTAGATAGCTTGGCGAAGCAACAACAGAAATTCATCGTTGGTCAAATGAAGAAGATTGAACAACTTGAAGATGAGAAAAACGCAATCAGGGAAATATGGAGTGTAAAATATAAAACCCTAAATGAAAGCCACGCCAGGTGGACTGAAGCTTATAAAAATCTTGAAGTAGATTGGGAAGATTGTCTAAAGAAAAACAAAGACGCTATTAAAAAGAATAAACAACTCATCAAAAGCCACAACGAAATAACTCGTGCTTATAATGGTCTTCACCAGCTTGGAAAGTTTGCTGAACAAGAAGGCATAGACATAAGAAAACATCAAAAGCAATTACCAGAATATGAGTTTCACCAGAAACACACACTGCTGGAGAGTGGAAGAGTTGAACATAAATACCTTTTAAAAAAACCAAAAAAAGAAACTGAAGATAAAAAATAGGAAATTACTATGATGACACTAGAACAATTATTTGAAGGCAACCAAACTCATAGAGGAGTTTTAGGAAGATTTGAAAACAATAAAAAAGTTGCTTGGATTGAACCCAAACCATTTGACTGGGAGAAACATTTAAAAGGAGAACAACCACAAGGATTGTCTCCAGTTAATACCGAAACTGCTGAATGCAGATGGTTATGTTTGGACATAGACCTGAAGATTAAACCAGATGAGTTTTGTAAGAATATTTATGAGAAGATTGGTCCAGAATACTTTTGCTTTGGAACTATGGGTGGAAAGTGGAGAGTTGTAGAATTCCTTGATGATTGGATGGGAGTTGAAGAAGCTAGAGATAGGGCTAAAGAATTAGAAAAAAAAGTTGAAAAAGAACTGGGTTATAAATGTGATAGTGGCCACACCCTACCCCAAAGCTATGACATAGAAAATGGTTTACCTGGTGGATGGATTTTTATTCCTTATCACGATGATAAAACAGTTTGTTATTCACCTGGAGGAAACCCACTAACTAAATTTGAATGTGAATTCAGGGCTAATTATAGACACTTCCCACTGCTTGTTGCTTCAGTTGGAATGATGGGAGAAGGAACTGAAGGCAGTAGAAGAAAAGCTTTATGGGCAGTTATGCTTAATATGAAACACGATGAGAAACTTGATGTGTCACTAGAAGATTTAAACAAAACGTTTCATCCACCTTTAGACGATATGCAGTTGCAGAAAGATATCAACCACGTTTCTAAAACCACTGACAAAGATAAATATGACAAGAAGTATTTTTTAAATGGATGGCCAACTTGGTGTTCACAAATTTGTGGTGCTAAACCAAATATAGACGCAAAGAGCTTTAGCGTTGTCGCAACAGAACTTGTTGATAAATATATTTACGTAAGAAACCGAGGGGCATTATACGAAACAGAAACTTATACTTTTGTTGATAAAGAAAACTTTAATGATTACTGGGCCACTTTTTCTAAAAGAGAAAAAAAACCTATGTCTAAAGTTTTATTAGAAGACGAAAGAATGGTTAAGGTTAAGTCATATCTAACACACGCTGGAAAACCTGAAGGTGTTATTGATATTGATGAAGGGGAAATAAAAGGACTTGATGGTGGAACTTATCTTAATATGTATAAGCCAAGTGACATTATCGCAAAGCAAGGTGACATAACCAGGACTGATGAATATTTTAATTTTGCTTTTGGTGAAAAGAACTGGATGACCTTGAAGCAGTGTTTTGCTTTTATGCTGAATGAACCTGGAGAAAAAATACAGTGGTTTTGGATTATCCAAGGTCAAACCCAAGGTGTTGGTAAGAAGCTAATATCCCAAGTGTTGCAAAGAATGTATGGTGTTAGAAATGTTAGACCTAATGTTGCTTTCAAACATATTACAAGTGGCCACTCAACAGTCATAGAAGGTAAACAACTTATTATTCTGAATGAAGTTGCCTTGTCAAAGAACACTGGAAAAAGAAAAGAAATGTCTGAAGAGTTTAAAGATTTAATTACAGACGATAACTTAATGATTAACCCAAAGTTTAAAGACCAGGTGGAGATACCA
>Ga0098038_1001259_pt1 | contig 10965 bp, 20 predicted proteins | sample 5B_taG_FD_75051 | JGI IMG/M metagenome (GOLD analysis project Ga0098038, IMG submission 75051) | Marine viral communities from the Subarctic Pacific Ocean - 5B_ETSP_OMZ_AT15132_CsCl metaG | ecosystem: Environmental > Aquatic > Marine > Oceanic | place: Pacific Ocean | collected 2015-01-08 | reverse complement strand
CCTGTCTGGCCCGAGTATTGGAAAGCAGAAGAATTATTAAAAGTGAAAGCAGCCATTAGTGAAAGTAAATGGCAAGCTCAATATCAACAAAATCCTACTTCTGAAGAAACAGCTATTTTAAAAAGGGAGTGGTGGAAGAAATGGGATAAACCGAACCTACCCACCATTTTACACACCATCCAATCGTATGATACAGCATTCTCGAAAAAGGAAACAGCCGACTATTCTGCTATTACAACGTGGGCAGTTTTTCAACATGATGGGATGTTAGGTACAGGCGTATTGTTAATGGATGCAGAAAAAGGTAGATGGGACTTTCCAGAATTAAAAAAGATTGCCTTAGAAAAGTATAAATATTACGAACCTGATACTGTGATTATTGAAGCTAAAGCATCAGGAATGCCTTTAACACAAGAATTAAATCGATTAGGAATCCCAATATCGAACTTTACACCTAGTAGGGGTAATGATAAGTTGACAAGGGTAAACTCTGTTGCACCTATTTTTGAATCAGGTAAAGTTTTTTTCCCTGATTATGAATGGGCAGAAGAGTTGATTGAAGAGTGTGCAGCGTTTCCTTTTGGGGAACACGATGACTATGTGGACAGCACGACACAAGCATTGATGCGTTACCGTGCAGGTAATTTTGTGGAACTCGATGATGATTATGTTGAGGATAGCAGAGAATATAAGAATTATGAGTATTATAACTAATGGCTGAAGATGATTTAAGAAAAGGTTCTAACCTACAAAAGTTTATTAAAAACTTAATTGGTATAAAAGAATCAGATGTAAATCCTAACATTGCACCAAGCATGTTTGATGATGAAATTGAAAAAGTATTTTCTACACAATCAACATTAACAGACGAGCCTGTAGGAAAGTTACGAGATAAAACCACAGGTGCTAAAGCCACCAAAACAGGTAAAACATTTTATGGTGTTTCCAATACAAAAAATGCAATTAAAATTGCGAAACAATATGGTTATGGTCCAGGTGATTTTATTCCTGCCGAAACAGTTAACAAATACCCTGACTTAGCAGAAGCTATTCAAGGTAACAGACCTATTATTGAAAAAGATTTAAAAGCAGGTTTTACTTTACCAGATCCAAAAAAAGGAGAAAGTTTTACTGATTACTATAAAAGAGTAAAAGCAGAAGTACCCACTGCTCAAAGTATGATTGCATTAGAAAATCAAGTAGCTAAAAACTACAAAGCTAAATTTCCAGAGTTTTCTGAAGTTACAAAAACAGTAGACTTTCAAGAAAGAGGATTACTAGATTTCGATCCCAATGCAGAAAAAGTAACAGGGTTTAAAATACCAACAGGAAAGAACGAAGGTATTAGAAAAATAGTTACAGAAACTTTAGAAAATAATGTGGGTTATATTCCCAAAGAAAATAGAAAAGCAATTGATATGGCAATAGCGGAATATGTAGATTCTGTGCCTCAAAAAGATTTTGATAAGTTTGCAGTTGATCTTATCGGTGAAGTTGATCCTGATACAAATAAACCTTACACCAAGACTAAGATTAAAAAAATGTTGAGCAATCGAGTTGTCTTTGCTGCATCAAAATATTTTAATCAAGCAGTTACTCCTCAAATAATTGATGAAGTAATGACAAGTTTACAAGGAAGTCAAAGTGCTCTTAATGTTGGAACGATAGCAAAAAATAAATTTGAAAAAATTGCACCAAAAAAGATAGGTGCTTTTACAGGAGCTTTAGTTAGTTTAATCAAATCAGGTCAAGCATCTGATTTGTTAATGGCAGGAACTAAGGCTACAGGAATAGGTATCCCCTTAGAATTGTTATTAGCCAATAAGGCAGAAGCAGCAGAATTGTTCAATGAAGGAGAAATGTCTGAGTTAAACATTGTCAAAAAATTTGAAGGAGATGAAGGCTTTAAAAAGAAACAAAGTGAAATTCTAAAAAATAAGGGTATAGCAGGGCTATGAAAAAAACAGTCGTAAAAAAGAAAAAGCCCGTTAGAATAGTACGACCACGTGGATTTGAATTAATGAAACCAAATAAAAGACCAAAGACAAGGATATATGATGGCAATTGATAACAGAATTACAACAGATATTAATTATAATGAAGATAAAATTGAAGTTGATGGTGATCCTTTAGAAATAGTCCAACCTGGACAAGAACAAGAAATTACAGAATTTGTAGAAGATGATCAGGGTAATATGCAACCTTTTGTTGATGAATCAAATCCTGAAGAAGATCATAATTCTAATTTAGCTTTATATTTATCTGATGAACAATTAGATAATATTTCTATTGAACTAATGTCATCTATTGAAGATGATAAATCATCAAGAGAAGATTGGGAAACAGCTTACGTTAAAGGATTAGATTTATTAGGTTTTAAATTTGAAGAACGTACCAGACCATTTAGAGGTGCTTCTGCTGTAACACACCCTGTACTTTCTGAAGCAGCCGTTCAGTTTCAATCACAAGCTTATAAAGAATTACTTCCTGCTAATGGTCCTGTAAAAACAGCAATCATTGGTGAGTCTAATGAAGAATTAGAAAAACAAGCTCAACGTGTCAAAGAGTATATGAATTATCAAATTACTTATGTCATGAAAGATTATGAAACAGAAACTGATCAAATGTTATTTTATTTACCTTTGGCGGGATCTGCTTTTAGAAAAGTTTTTTATGATTCTACTGAAGAAAAAGCTCGATCACAATTTGTCCCTGCTGAAGATTTAGTTGTGCCTTATGGTGCAAGTTACTTGGATGATGCTGAAAGAGTCACTCACATCATTAAAATGAATGAAATAGAGTTAAAGAAAAAACAAATCTTTGGAATGTATCGTGATGTTGATGTCCGACCATTTAATGAAGATGACAAAGTTCAAGACAAATATGATCAACTAGAAGGTGTCAGATCAAAAGGATACACAGCAGACATGTATACTCTTTATGAGAGTCATTGTTATTTAGATTTACCAGGTTATGAAGATGCTGATGGACAAAAGCTTCCTTACATTGTGACAATTGATGAAAGCAGTAATAAAATTTTATCAATCTATCGAAACTACGAGGATGGTGATCCACTAAGAAAAAAGAAAGCTTATTTTGTGCATTACAAATTTTTACCAGGATTAGGTTTTTATGGTTTTGGTTTAATTCACATGATTGGTGGTTTATCTAAAACAGCAACTTTAGCATTGCGTCAGTTACTTGATGCGGGAACCTTGAGTAATTTACCAGCAGGTTTTAAAGCAAGAGGCATACGTATTCGTGATGATGATCAACCTTTACAACCAGGTGAGTTTAGAGATGTAGATGCACCAAGTGGCTCGATTCAAGGAGCTCTGATGAATCTTCCTTACAAAGGACCTGATCAAACTTTATTTTCTCTTTTAGGTTTCTGTGTAGATGCAGCTAAAAGATTTGTATCTGTAGCTGATTCAAAAGTAGGTGAAGGTGCAATAAATCAAAACGCTCCTGTTGGAACAACCGTAGCATTAATGGAACGTGGCACAATGGTCATGAGCTCTATCCACAAAAGATTACACAACGCTCAAAAACAAGAATTTAGTTTATTAGCAAAAACTTTTCAAATCTATCTACCTCCCACTTATCCTTACAGTGTAGGCAATGTGAATCCAGCTATTAAACAACAAGATTTTGATGATCGCATTGACATCATGCCTGTTAGTGATCCGAGTATGTTTTCGATGTCTCAACGTATTGCCATGGCACAAACTCAATTACAAATGGCACAAACAGCTCCAGAATTGCATAATTTAAGGGAAGCCTATAAAAGAATGTATATAGCTTTAAGAGTTCCCAACATTGAACAAATTTTACCTGAACCACCTCAACCGCAGCCAATGGATCCCGGAATGGAAAATGGTAATGCAATGAGAAATATGCCTTTACAAGTTTTTCCTGGTCAAGATCAAATGGCACATATTAAGGCTCATCAAGCATTTATGAGTTCTAATTTAGTTAAAAATAATATACCAGTTCTGATGGTTTTACAGGCACATATATCTGATCACATTTCAGCGATGGCAAACGAAGAAATTCAACAAGCCACCCAACAAAAAATTATGGAAGCACAGCAGCAAGGTATTCAAATGGATCCACAAGAAATGCAATTGATCCAAGCTGAATCGCAAAAAGCGATTGCAAATAGAATTGTAGAACTAACTCAACAGTTAGTCGAGGAAGAGAAACAGATGATGCCTGATGCAGGTAAAGATCCTTTAATTAATCTAAAAGAAGAAGAATTAAATATTAGAAAAGCTGATTTGATCAGAAGAACACAAGATGATCAGAATGATTCTACTATGGAAATTGCACGTTTAGCTCAAAAAGATGAAATTGATAAGGAAAGAATAGAAGTGTCAAGAGAGAGAAATGCTATTAACATAGCGAAAAACATGCTAGGCTCTTAGTATGTCAATTAAGTTACCAAAATTAGATACAAAAATAAAAAAAACGAGTAATACAAGTACATCTACACGACGTTACAAAGCCCCTTCACGTTCACAATTGTTAAAAAAGTATGCCAATTTGAAAAAAAGAGGAAGAGGAACAGGATTAGATAAAAATTTACAAGCAACTTTAGTTAAAAACGTCTTACAAAATACAAAAAAGTCAAAAAATGGATAAAAAACAGAAAAAAGTTAAAAAAGTGATGAAAGAGTTTAAAAATAAAAAATTAAATATGGGTAAATCAGATAAAAAAGTTAAAAATCGTAAACAAGCTATTGCCATAGCATTATCTCAGGCAGGAATTTCAAATAAAAAGTAATGTCAGACATTAAATTGAAAAAATTTATGGATGATTTATCAGAATATGTAAATAGACCTTCTCTTACAGAAGAAGAACGTATTATAATGGCAACTGCCATGCTTTACACAACAAGAATTATTTACGAAGAAAGTTATGGCTCTGAAATGGCTATTAATTTAATTGACACAATAGGTGGTGGCAAGGTAGACTACCAAAAACCTACAAGACATTAAGAGGTATTTTAAAATGAAAGAAAAAAGTATAGACAAAGGCCAATATCAAATGACGGATAAGGCAAAAGTGCCTTTTAAGTTAGCACCTACTGATCCTGCTAAGTCAAAGACTCAGGGACAGTATGCTGTACAGGTTAAGAAAGTTCCTTTCAAGGGGGTATTCTAATGAAAAAATGGTTAATGGACCTTTGGGAAAAAAACCCAAAGAAAAAATGGCTAGTAATCGGTCTAGTTATCGGTTGGGTAGCCGCTCAATACATCTAATAAATGTTATCTAAATTATTAGGCGGATCTTTAGTAGACACTGTTGGTAAAGTTATTGACAGTGTCCACACTTCAGAAGAAGAAAAAGGTCAGATTAAAATAAAACTTCAACAATTAGAAAACGAAATTAACTCCAAACAAATGGATATTAACTTAGCTGATGCTAAGTCCACTGCCACAGGTTTTGGTGGTATGATGCAGCGGTCGTGGCGCCCCCTCATCGGGATGTCCTGTGCGTTAGCTATATTGTGGGAATTTGTATTAAAGCAATTTATTGTTTTTATTTTAGCTGCTTTCAGTATTCAGCATAACCCGCTTCCAGAGCTTGACATGTCGACTTTATTCCCGCTTGTCACAGCTTTACTCGGAATGTCTGGGCTCCGCTCATGGGAAAAAAGTAAGAAACTTACGAAATGACCAAATGCATAAAATGTGATTGTCTGTGTCATTGCGGTACAACTTGCATGTGTGAATGCGCTATTTGTAAACATGAAGAAACAAACAACGGGTAGTGCTATTGAACATGTAGTCAAAAAGACTACAATAGGAAATGGTCGTATAAGTACATCTACGATGAATAAACATAAACGAAGAAGTTTTAAAAAATACAGAGGACAAGGTAGACGCAGATGACAAAAAATAAATCTACAGTAAACAAGGCAGGGAACTATACTAAACCTACAATGAGAAAGAGATTGTTTAGTAGAATTAAAGCAGGATCAAAAGGTGGAAAGCCTGGACAATGGAGTGCAAGAAAAGCTCAATTGTTAGCTTCTGAATATAAGAAAAAAGGCGGAGGTTATAAAAACTAATGGCTATATCAAGATCTCAAATGAGTCAACAAGTGTCAAAACCTGGTAGAAAAAAAGTTAAAAAAGTAATTAAAGGTTTAAAGAAAGCATCAAAATCACATGCTAAACAAGCAAAGACACTTGAAGGAGTATTAGGTGGCGTTAAAAAAATCTCAAAAAAGTCTTAAGGATTGGGGCAAACAAAAATGGCGTACCAAGTCTGGTAAGCCTTCTGCAAAAACAGGTGAAAGATATTTACCAGAAGCTGCTATCAAATCATTGACACCTGCTGAATATGCGGCTACAACTTAAGCTAAGAGAAAAGGTAAAAAGAGAGGAAAACAATTTGTTAAACAACCTAAAAATATTGCTAAGAAAACTGCTAGGTTTAGATAAATCTAAACAAGACGAACACGAAGATAAAGAGAATTGGGGGATATAATGATTAAAATTACAAATTCACTTCGAGAAAGAGTGCGTAATCATGAAGGTTGCGTTTTGGAACCCTATAAGGATAGCTTAGGAAAATTAACTGTGGGTATTGGTCATTTAGTACAACCGCATGAAAGAAAAAGATATCAAGAGGGTATAAAAATTACTCAAGAAGAAGCAGATGAATTATTTGATATCGATATAAACAGAGCTGCCGCTGGTGCCGATGAACTAATTATAAAGAAAATTGGTAATCATGATGATTTGCCACAATCAGTACAGGAAGTTTTAGTGGAAATGGTTTTTCAATTGGGGGCAACAGGTGTCAAACAGTTCCGCAATATGTGGGCTAGTCTAAAAGAGAAAGACGGAGAAATGGCAGCATTGCACATGAGAGATTCAAGATGGCATAAGCAAACAAAAAATAGATGTGAGTCACTTGCAAAAATTGTGGCTACAGCACAATGGACATAATTAAGTTAGCTGATCATCTCAAAAAAATCTTGAAAGTTAGGCAAAATGACATTAGTTTGTATGTAACTTCAGGAGTTAAAGATTGGGAAGAATATAAACTCATGATAGGTAAATATCATGCATACAACGAAATACTAAGTGAAGTAAATTCGTTGCTAAAAAGAATGGAGCACGATGATGAAGGACTCGATAATTGAGAAACTTCCTAAGCCAACAGGGTGGAGAATTTTAGTTCTACCTTATAAAAGAAAAGAGAAAACAAAAGGTGGTATAATTCTTACTGATCAATCCTTAGAAGAATCACAAGTAGCTAGTAGCATTGGATTAGTTTTAAAAGTAGGACCTGACGCATATAAAGACAAACAAAGATTTCCAAATGGACCTTGGTGCAAAGAAAAAGATTTTGTTGTTTTTGGTAAATATGCAGGATCTAGAATTAAGATTGAAGAAGGTGAAGTAAGATTAATGAATGATGATGAAATCCTAGCAGTGGTAAATGACCCTGAAGATTTCCTAAACATGTAAGGAGGCTAACATGCAAGATGATAAAAATATGCCAATAAATACATCAGAAGAAAGTTTAGAAATTACTCTAGACGAAAATGATAAATCAATTGAACAACCTGATAAGGATGAAGTTCAAGTTGCTGAAACTGAAGTTGAAAAGCCAAAAGTTGAAGATGAAACTGAACAATATTCCACAAAAGTAAAAGCTAGAATAGATAAACTCACAAAAAGGCTAAGGGAAGCTGAGAGGAGAGAAGAATCAGCAGTATCTTATGCTCAAGGTGTTCAAAAAGAAGCTCAAGATATTAAGTCAAAATATGAAACATTAGATAAAAATTATATTGATGAGTTTGGATCTAGAGTTGCAAATCAAATTGATTTAGCAAAAAATAAATTAAAAAATGCTATTGCACAAAGAGATGTTGAAGCTCAAATAGAAGCTAATCAAGAAATTGCTCGTTTAACTATTGATTCAGAAAGAATTAAATATTCAAAGCAAATTCAAGAGCAAAAAGAATCAAAAGAAGCTTCAAGTAACAATAATCAACAACAGACAAATTATATACCCAAGGCAAAAGCTGATCCAAAAGCAGTTGAATGGGCTGAAAAAAATGATTGGTTTGGAGAAGATGAGGTTATGACTGAAGCAGCCAAGGCAATTCACAAAAATCTTGTACTTGAAGAAAAGATTGATCCTTCTACTGATTTATACTATGATCAATTGAATAAAAAAATTCGTGAATACTTTCCACAGAAATTTAATGATGGGGGAAGTCCAGAAGCAACAAAAGTCGCTCAGCCTGTTGCCTCTGCTACACGCACTACAAAAACATCTGGGCGTAGGACAGTCAAGTTGTCTGCCTCTCAAGCTGCAATGGCTAAGAGATTAGGTGTAACACTTGAACAATATGCTAAATACGTGAAGGAGGCATAAAAATGGAAACAGAAACTAAAGTAAAAAAATCTTCACGCTCTTCAGAGACCCGTGAAAATAATGTTCGTAAAAGAGGTTGGGTTCCTCCATCATCGCTTCAAGCACCCGAGCCCCCAGAAGGATGGCATCATCGTTGGGTTCGTGCTGAAATGCGAGGTATGACTGATGATAAAAATATCATGGGTAGACTTCGCTCTGGATATGAATTTGTTAGGGCAGATAATTATCCAGACAGACTTGATTTACCAAAATACGAAGATGGTAAATACAAAGGTGTTATAGGAGTAGGTGGTCTATTACTGATGAGATGTCCTATTGAAGTAAAAGAAGATCGGGATGAATATTTCCGACAACAAACACAAGGACAAACCGAGTCAGTTGAAAATGATTTATTTAGAGACGAACACCCTAGTATGCCTATTCATGCGGATAGGCAGAGTAAGGTGACTTTTGGTGGCGGTAAAAAATAACAGTCAGCATAAGTCTTTTATAAACAACTTAGACGTAAGGAGTCCAAGATGGCAAATATAAATGCAGTATTTGGTTTTCGCTCATTAAAGAAAGTTGGAGCAGGTTATAATGCATCTGCTCAAAACGAGTACGTAATTGCAAGCAATGAATCAAGTGCAATATATCAAGGAGATCCCGTTGTATTAAATGCAAACGGTGCAATCTCTGTGGGTTCTACCAAGGGTGCTGAGTTGATAGGGGTTTTCAACGGATGTTTTTATACTGATCCTACTACACAAAAACCAACCTATTCCAACTATTACCCAGGTAGCATCGTAGCTGATGACATCGTAGCTAACGTGATTGATGATCCCAACGCCCTATTTGAAGTCAAAGTAGACGACACAAATGGTGGTCAAGCACAAGTCGGTAGTAATGCAAACATTGCAACATATGCAGCAGGTTCAACAAAATCTGGTGTATCAGGTGTTGCTTTAGATGGTGGTTCTTTTGCTACCTCAAGCGCTGCTAACTTTAGAATAGTGAGTCTTTCAACTGATCCTGATAACAACGATTATACAGCGGCAAACGCTTCAATCATTGTAAAGATCAACAAACACTCATTCACGGATACAACAGGCATATAGGAGCATAAATTATGGCAATATCAAGACAACAACTCGTTAAAGAGTTAGAGCCAGGTTTGAACGCTTTATTCGGCCTGGAGTATGATAAATACGAAAACGAACATGCAGAAATCTTTGATCAAGAAACATCTGAAAGAGCTTTTGAAGAAGAAGTAATGTTAGTTGGTTTCGGTAATGCAAGAACTAAAGCAGAAGGTGCAGCGGTCACTTTTGATCAAGCACAAGAAAGCTTTACTTCACGCTATTCACACGAAACAATTGCACTAGCATTTGCTATTACTGAAGAAGCAGTAGAAGATAATCTCTACGACAGACTTTCTGCTAGATATACACGTGCATTAGCTAGATCAATGGCATACACAAAGCAGATTAAAGCTGCTGACGTGTTAAACAATGCCTTTGCAGCATCTGGCGCAGCAGGATCTAATCCTGGTGGTGACGGTGTTTCACTTGTGAACCTCGCTCACCCAACCGCACTTGGTGGCACATTCTCAAATAGAAGTGCAACTGACGCTGACCTTAATGAAACTTCATTAGAGCAAGCGTTAATTGACATTTCTCAGTATGTGGATGAAAGAGGTCTATTAATTGCAACAAGAGGTAGAAAGCTGATTATTCCAGTCCAACTACAATTCGTTGCTGATAGAATCTTAAACTCACCAGGTCGAGTAGGAACTGCTGATAATGACATCAATGCATTAAGAAACATGAACATGATCCCTGAAGGTTATACAGTAAATCACTATTTAACTGACACAGATGGTTATTTTCTTAAGACTGATACACCAAATGGCTTTAAGCACTTTGTAAGAACAGCATTATCCACCGCTATGGAAGGTGACTTCGATACAGGTAATGTAAGATATAAGGCGAGAGAAAGATATAGCTTCGGCTTCTCTGATCCTCGTTGTGTATACGGTTCACAAGGTTCTTAATAAGAATCTTTCTTTTTATTCTAAAGGGGCGGTTGTCTTTGACTCCGCCCTTTTTTTATGTTTAAATCCAATTTATATTAACCCAAGACGCTTAGGCGACTACTAACAAGGAGGTAGACATGGGAACAACTACATTTTCTGGACCAGTAAAGGCCGGAACAATTAAAGACACAACAGGAACTACTCTTGGCTCAGATGTCAAGAACGTAGGTTTTGTTGTAATGGCACAATCAGCAATTGCTGATATTATTGGTGCTTCTCACTTAAACCAAGTGATAGCAACAATCCCTGCAAACTCACAAATCACCGATGTGGTATTGAATGTAACGACAGTAAATAATGACTCTGGTGCTGCAACTGTTTCAGTAGGAACAATAGCTGATGCCAATGCTTTTATTAATGCTGCGAACGTTAAAGCATTAGGTACTACTTATGGTACTCTTGACACGGAAGCTACTGATGTTGGCTCAACAGACATTCAAGTGGTAGCTGATTTTACAGGTGCTAGTGGTGATGCAACAACAGGTGCT
>Ga0098038_1001258_pt1 | contig 10969 bp, 4 predicted proteins | sample 5B_taG_FD_75051 | JGI IMG/M metagenome (GOLD analysis project Ga0098038, IMG submission 75051) | Marine viral communities from the Subarctic Pacific Ocean - 5B_ETSP_OMZ_AT15132_CsCl metaG | ecosystem: Environmental > Aquatic > Marine > Oceanic | place: Pacific Ocean | collected 2015-01-08 | reverse complement strand
TAGATGACGTTGATGATAGTGAAGGCGATGTAATGGTAAGTGATGAAATATGTGCTGAGTTTGTTGTGACTCAAACTTCTGTGAACAATAATTTACAGCCTGGAGACCCTGTAAGTATTCAGTTTACAATAACAAATGTAGGCCAAGGTATAGGGGCTCTTGCAAGCAATCAATTTAATTCCTTCCCGTTTGAGCCCGATGAAAACACTTTGGGTCAAGGGTTTTTAGGGGCGTTATATGGTAATTTTTTACAAATCATAGAGGCTGGTTTATTTAGTGATCTCTATGAAGATGATGAGCTCTTTGTGTCTGAACCTGCAGTGACTTACGAGTTCGGTCTAACTGGCTTTAATATTTTTGAACAAGACCCTAACTTAAATCCAGATCTTGGTATCAGCATTTCAGCTCTTGCAGGTCAATACCCAGGTAGTGTTTTAGCAGCTCCAAATCATTTCCCAGTATTATGGCCTGGAGCTTCAATGACGTTAACCATTAATGGTGTTGTACCTCCTGACGCTACTCCTCAAACACAGTATAATATACAGTTTAATTTTATGTCTTTTGATATGGAAATGTTTGAAGGAGCAGCTAACTTAAATCCAGATCTTGGTGCAGGAGGTGGTACAAAATTCTTTGCTTTACAGGATTGTTACACACAGTCAGAAGTTATGACAATTAATCTTAGCGTTATAGAAACAGAAACTGTTGATACTTCAGTATATAATGCAGATCTAACAGGCGATGGTTCTGTAGGTTCTCAAGATTTACTAGAGTTTTTAGCTCAATTTGGGGATATTGGAGACAATTTAACTGGAGACTTTGATGGTGATGGAACTGTAGGTATTTCTGACTTTCTTATGTTTTTAGCTCAATACGGAGAAGATGCACCAAACATAAATGACGTAATAGATGTACCAACTTTAAATCTTGATGCCTTTGCTAACGCTGTAATTAATTTATCAAGTCAAAGTCAATACGGTACAACTCCTATAGATTTAAATTCTATTAATACGTATGCTGATTTTCTTTTTGCAGTACCTGAAGGTGCTATAAATGCAATTTTAATTAATCAGTTTTCAGAGGTGTGGAGTTTTATAGAGGATGAATCTGATACTATAAATGTATTAATGCAGGTTTATTTTGTTGATGAAAACGGAGACTTTATACCTTATGTATCTGGAGAAACAGTGTCTGAAGCTCCACCTTTAGATCTATGTAGTTATTCTTTCCTTCAGGCTCCAGACGGTCAGCTCAATGTTAGTACGGCTTTTGGTGCTTATGCAATGTTAGGGGAACAAGGATTTGTAGAGCAACTCCCAATACAGGTGCAACAGTATCTCACTACTATTGGACAATCAACAGGGGCTGATTTAGCAAGTATTTTTATAGAACATTATCTTACTAATGAAGATGGTAGTAGCGTCCAAATACAATGTAATGTAGAAGGGGGCTACGGTGGTGGATAATTAAAACAAAACTATGGGATATTACACAGGACAGACAATAGCATTTTCACACAAAGGTGGATTTTGGAAAACTAGATACAGTTTTACCCCTACTTGCTATGCAACCGTAGATAATCATTTTATATCTACTAACGCTAAACACCCGAATGCAGAGGAAGAGGTAGCGGATGTAAATTTCTGGATGCATGAATCTAGCATGAAACACAACACATTCTATGGTAAAAGGCATATGTCTAAGGTGTGTGTAGTGTGCAATCAAGATCCAAGTGCAGTAAAAATATTTAAGTCTTTATCTTTAGAAAGCAACTCTAACAACTGGACTGGCATGTCTAGCACCAATATAAATCCTTTAGGTAGCAATCAGTCAGAGCTTCAGATGGGGTCTATAGAAGGCTTTACAGCTAAAGAAGGGAATCAATATAGTGAACTACCTAGAAGTATAGCAAATTCAGACAGTCATATAGATTTTGCATGTACAGTTTCTGAAATAGTAACAAATAATACGCAATTTACTTCCTTACCTGGTGTTGGTCAAAATCATATTGTATGGTCTGTTGATGCATCAATCCCTAGCGTATCTATAAATGGAGGTATGGGGAGTGTAGCATTATTCCGTGACGGCAATGAATTTAAGTATTTTAATCTTGACGGTGATGTATTTACTTATACTACATTTAATGAAGCTTTACAAAACAATGCAGTTCATGTGCACTCATACAATGCTGCTACTAACGCTATAGTCTTTGGTGGTGAAGCTACAGATACTGTGAATACAACAGCTATATTGTCTGGGATTGCTAATTTTGGTATGCACCTTTATGTAGTATCTAACCCAGCAATAAACGGTGATCCTATGAGGGGACACTACTTATACTTAGATCTTTCTAACAATTCTACAACGCCAGTAGAAACATACGCTATTAACGTAGATTATGAAAATACTAAGTTAGATGGCTCTGTTGGTGGAAACTAAGCGTTTTTTTAGTATTTTTGTACAAACTGTATTAACCTATAAAGAATTATAACATGGCAGGACCTGGAGAGAATATGACAGCAAACGATTGGGCTCAAGTAGCAGGTGGCTTAGGTGTTTTTGCTGGTGGTCTTGGCGATCTTATAGGTTCTAAAGGTCGTATAGACAGGCAGAGAGGCTTTAAGCAAAAGGCAAAAGGCGACATAAATGAGTTCTACGATAAGCTTGCTTCTGGTGAGTTTGACATGAGTGTAGACCCTAGAATGGCTCAGTTCTTCAGCATGGGGAGAAGGGCTACAGACCTTACACCGACTTTATCTGCTCAAGCTACATCTTTGGATATGGTTACAGATCCTAGAGCTATGGCAGCTTCTATACCAGGTATGACTGGAGGTTATGCTAATGTTATGCAGGATCAAGCTAGAAAAGACTTTGAGCAAGAGTTAGCTATGAAAGGTCAAGAAGGCCAAGCCTTCCAAGCTGTTAGAGATGCCAATCAACAATTTAGAAAAGATGTATTTGGTCAAAAGTTACAACAAGATCAGGCGGCATTTGCTCAAGCACAAGAAAATATAGAAGAGCTTAGAAAACAGAGATCTTCAGCAGTGCCAACTATGATTGGTGGATTAGGGCAATCTGCTCTAGGAGCATTCTCTGGAGGGTTAATTGGGGAGAAAGGAATGAAAATACCTGAATATCAAATGGGGGGTGATATAATGGCTCAGATTATGGCAGCTCAGGGTGAAGGCGGTGTCCCAGCAAGACAAGATCTACCAGGCGTAGAGGACCATGATGCTAACCCAATAGATATGATCGCACCTGACGGAGAGAAAGTAGGTGAGGCTACAGGTGGGGAGATAATCCTTAATAGTGAACAAACAGAAAAAATAGAACAAGCTGTAGCTTTAGTAGACGAATCTATTGAAGCTGGAGAAGAACCAACAATGAATCAGCTTATGGCTGTGTATGAAGCTGTAAGCGAAACACTTTCTCAGCCTCAATTTCAAGATGAGCCTGAAGCTCCAGGTAGAGAACAAGAAATGATGGCTAGGATGGAGATGATGTTGGGTGGACAACAAATGGTATAATGAGTAATTTTAATTACGTATCACCTGTAAAATTTCAAGGCTTTGGTCAACTGGCTAGAGAATTGAATGCTGAGCAAATAGCTGCGCAGCAGGCTAGACTCAAAAATCGTGAAAGTGTAGACAAACGTCGTCAACAATTTGCTGACAAAATAAATGGTATAAACACAACAGGCTGGGCTGATTTACATAGAGATGAGTTTAGACACTGGAAAAATCAAGCTCTAACTCAAATTGCAACTAGCGAGAACGTACCTTACGCTCAAATAGCTGACGCTTTAATGGAGTTCCAATACATTGGTGACGGCCATGCTAAAGTATACGCTGGTCATAATGATTACACAAAATATTTAGGGCCTGAAGCTGAAGTCTATACAGCTAAGTTAGATTTTGGTAGAGTCGCAAACCACAGTTATGAAGATCTAGAAGAGAAAGATAAAATATTTAATACACTAGGTTTAGTTAACTATGATCCCTCTACAAGAATAGGACTTTTCAGAAATCCTGACTACAATCCAGAAGATGAGAATAGTCCTTTAACAATAAAAGACAAAGCTATAGCTGCGGGAAAAACTATTCAAACAGAAGAGGCGGGTCCAAACGCAGGGAAACAGTTTTATGTAGATAGTAATAGCGGACAGAAAATATACGTTAGTGGCGCTGCTTTTGATGCTGATACGTTTATAGGCAATCAAGGTATCTACGCAACACCTACTACAATTATGGATCTTATAGCTCCAAATGATGCATACAAGCAATACAAAACTGAATCTGGAGGAGCACACTTTTCACACCTGGGGAGTCAATATGCAAGAAAGGTGAAGGATGGTAAGATGAGTGAAAAAGAGGCTATAGAGTTATTAAAAAAAGATTTTTTAACATACGTGAATCCTGAAGGAGCTAATGCTTTAAAGGCATTAGAGATATCTGCTATAGAGTTATTTGAGAGAGATACTCAAACTGATTACAATGAGGACGGAAAGATTACAGAAGCTGTAGCGCAACTTGAGAGTAATAATCAAGGACAATTTGCTGTGACTCCATGGGAGCACTACGTAAACAAAATGATAGAGAGCGCCAATATCTTTGGTGGATCTGGTGAGGACGGTTCATTAACTGCAATAGAGAAAAAAATAAAAGTTATAAAATCAAACCCTGTTATTAGACCTGATAATCAATTTAAAAAAGAGTTTGGTAACGAGGAATTTAATTGGGAGCAGATAGGTCGTTACAGCACATCTATGAATGATTTACTTAACACTGTCCCTACAAGTGGAGGTAAATTTAAAGTTGAACTTAAGGATGGGGTTTTAGAAGATGGAGTTAAAGTTAGATTCGGTCAAACCACAGTTAAATATGACCAAAGGTATCTAGACTCTATTGAAGTTTTTGATGACGAAAACATAATTATTTTATACTCTGCGGGTCCACCTGAAATGGGTGATCCTGGGACGGCTGGAGAGGTAGGTGAGCCTGGAGATCCTTGGAGATATAATGAAAAATACAGTGGAGCTAAGAGTTTAGAATCAGGATTTATTGTCATAGACTACGAAGGAGAGGACGGCGAATACAGTGATGAATTCAAAAGCCTAATTGATCAATTTGCAGAGCTTACAGGTAATAATGATTTCTTAGAAAACTTAATACAAAGCGCTCGTAAGTAATAAAAGTAATGCCACATACACCAGAACATATAGAAGAACCACAGGTTCAAGGAGATCCACAAGTGGTGGATTTTAATAAGGTATTTGAAGATTTGTACAGTGAAGGCTTGGACTTTAAAGTTGCAAGAAGAAGACTGCGTAGATACGAAGACGGTAAAAGTCAGTTCGGAGCTCTAGAGGAGTTCTACAACAATAAAAAAAAAAGTCAAGACACTCAAGATCAATCGGGATCGGACTCCAGTTCGGGGACGAATTCTACGGTATCTACCTCAGATACGGATCAGCAAACTCAAGTCGAGACTGGAGATTCGGATTCTACTGCCGTAGGAGTTCCTGAGTACACGCCTTCCATAGATGTAGGTGAAGTACCATTACCTAGATCTTATCAAGAATTAGCTGCCGCGGAAGTAACTACTAGATCTAGACCTGATGCAGCATACTGGGAGGAAGACTACGTAAAGGATTTTGGTGAGGGTGAGATTTACCAATTAAATGTAGATAAACTATTTCACGATCAGACGGATAGATCTCTTATGGCATCATTAAATGTTATAGAGATAGATGCTTTTGATAGATGGTTTAAAAAGTGGGCTCAAGACGATAAGAATCGAAAGTTTTTTAATGAATATTTAGATACACCAGCGGGTGAGTATTTAAGAATGGGTCTGGGTACGGAGTTTTTAACTGAAAACTATGGGTACAATAAGCCAGAAGATCAGGTTGAAGATCTTGGTATGGGGATACCGTTGCATAACTTCAAAGACCTGATTTATAGGATGATAGCCTCTAAACAAGGGCTTGATTCTTCAGATCAATTAGAATTCCCTGGTATAGTCACTAAGTACATGAATAACCCTGGCGCTTTTGGGGTAAGTGAAAAAGATTATAAGGCGTTGATGAAGGGTGTTGAAAAAGACTGGGGTAACTTCTACAGAGATCTGATAAAGGCCTCTTTACCTTATAGTGTACAACAAAATGAGGATGACTTAAAAGCCTTAGAGTATTACTTTAAGATGGGTAATGACGACCTGTTTGACTTTAATGAAGACGGTGAGGTAGGTTGGCAAAACTGGTTGGGTCAAACTGCTCTATCTGCTCGATATGGGGGCATGACTTTTACCAACAAGTTAGCTTATATAGGATCTAGAACGGCTGGTTGGATTATGGATACAATCTTTGGGTTGCAGGGGGCAACATTTGAGGATAAGGATATGTTTGCCGAAGGTTTAGAGCCTGGTCTAATTAGGAGAGAGAAAAAGATGAAGGAGATAAAAAAACAAATGAATTCCTATGAAGAAGGCATCTCTAAATCTTTCGGAACATTTATAGAAAGCGGATTTACAGATACTCAGGCTCTTGGAAATATGTTTGAGCAAAGTTTTAACATGACCGTAGAGGCAGCGCCTACAATAGGATTGGCTGTTGGTGTTGGTATTTTAACTAAAAATCCTACAGCTACAGCTCTTATTTTAACTGCTGACGGAACAGCACAAAGAGCTCTGACTATTAGAAATGATATCACTTTTGATATGTTTGTCCCAAAAGAAGAAAGCGATCAGTTGGTGCGACTACAGGATTCAGTAGCTCAACTTGAAAAGCTTAAAGAAGGGTATGATATTGAAGTTGATGGAGAAAAAATAAGAAAGGTTGATAATGATATTAGAAACATCAACGGCCAGATACGTGAGCTTAAAAAACAAGAGTACAGCTATTACGATGCTATATCACAGATAGAAATATCTCCTGATGACACGATGGAGGATATACAGAGAAAGCTAGAGGAGAAGTTTGTTATAAAGAGAGACGACGGAAATAGAGGTTCATATCTAATGTGGACTGCAGCAACAGATTTTATTGTTGACAGGACTATTTTTGGGATATTTAGCAAGGCACTAAAAGGAGGTAAATTCGATCCATTAAATGCTACAGTAAATGATGCCGTAAAACAAGCCCTTATAGGCAGTGGATATGCTATCCCTGAAGCTGGTATACCAACATTTATTAGCGCATATAGCGATGAGTTTTATAGAGCCCAAAAAACAGACGCTGAATTTGATTCAGAGTTAGCTTTTGAGCATGCTTTAGATGCGACTTTAGGTACAGCTGGTATTGGTCCAGTTATGCATTCTGGTGGTACATCTATCGCCTACCATAGAGCTATAGGTAAAAGGACTGTAGGACCAGACGGAACAAGTGCTCTATCAAGAGAGGCTGTTGACATGATGTGGGATAGATCTCAAGATCCAAATTTAAATTCTCAAGAGAGAGCTGCAGCGTTAAAGATGTGGCATCAGTTTAAATCAGATCAGCTTGTTATTGAAACAAAGAATTCAGATTTCTTTGAGTATGTAGGTAGACAAGATCCATCTGCACTAGACGATATAGCTAACTTAGATAATAAGATACTACGTCTAATGAAGACGTTTGAAGACGTAAAAGATCCTAATGCTATAATGCTTATGAGACAAGAGTTAGCTAAGCTTATATCTGATCAGCAGACTATTATGAATAGGTTTAAAGAGGGCTTTGAAGCTATATATCCGCATAGCACATTAAGGCCTAAAAAAGTAACCCCTAAAGTACCTGAAGCAGATCCTACAGTAAAGATAAAAGAAACGGAGGGAGAAGAAGAAACAACATCTGCAGATAAAGATGCTTTGGATCAGAGTGTAGATAAGCCTAAAAAAGCTGATGATAGTGATGCAGCACCTAAAGATGAAACTCAAGAGATTATCGATCTAGGTAGAAATAATAAAATTCTTCAATTCTTTAGAAACACATTTAGAAGTGACTCTGGTATAGGTGGTAAGAGAGGGTGGAATCCTTTTAAGAGGAGAACAGGTAAAAGAGAAGTATTGGCTGAAACAATTAGAGGTAAAAGTAGAGAGATGACAGCTATGGAGGATCAGCTTCTAGTAGATTTAAACTCTCTTGACGCTTTAAGATCTAGCGTTAGATTTGATAATGCTGGCACTAAAAAAGTAGGTGGAGCTGAATTTAAAAGAAGGCAAGTTGAATTAGATAAATACTTACGTGGCGACGAAGCCAATATAGCTTTCTTAAATAACGATCAGAGAGCTACTCTTAACTATCTTAGAAATAGAGTAGATGCACAGACTAGCCATCTAATAGCTTTACTTAAGAAAAATCCAACAAAAAAGAATTTAGCTCTTATAAAAACTTTAGAAGGCAACAAGGGGCAATATCTTAGAAGATCTTATGAAGCCTTTAGTGATGACGGCAGTTGGATTAAAAATCTAGCAGACCCTAATAGAAAGGGTAAGTATAAGCAGCTATATGAAAATGCTGTAGAATCCATTATGGTGGGTGGCACGAAGAGGCAAGTTGGTGTTTCAGGTAGAGTGGTTGATGAAAATGGTGTCGTTGTAAAAGAGGGTGAACCCGTATACAGCACTGAGCCTATATCAAGAGAAAAAGCTGTGTCTATACTGGATAACTATATAAGAGATCTTAACGACAGGATGTTTGGGGCAAACGCCACAATGGAGGCAGGCGGTGGAGTTCTAGGAGCTTTAGACACGAGCATGCTTAAAGGAAGAAAAGATATACCTGAAGCATTTAGAAAGTTGTTAGGTGAAATAGAGGACACAGGTTTTAACTACACAAACACCATGTTTAGGCTTGGTAATTATGTATCTGATCTAACTTTTCAAGACAACGTAAGACAGCAACTATTGGATATAGGACTTGCAACCACAAAAGATTTAGCTCCAACTGATTTTGTTAGTCTAGAGGTAGGTAAAGCTTATAGCGGATTAGAGGGATTATATGTTAGTGAAACATTTAAAAATATGTTTGATAGCATGAAGCCTTTAGCGCTACCTGGAGGCAAGAACTTTAGCTTTAACGATATCCGTAGGCGAATTATGAAGTTTCAGTCTAGAGTTAAAGTAGGTAAGACTGTATTTTCTCCTGTAACTACAATAAGAAACTTTTTATCTGGTATAGCTCTTAGTTTTAATGCTGGTAAGTTTAGTTTTGTAAACCCTAAAAATTGGGGTAAGGCATCTCAACTTGCTTGGGGCGATCCTATTCCAGGTAATACATCTATAGGTAAGCAGAGGCAAATGCTGATAAAAGAAGGGGTGTTAAAAGATGGTGGTAGAGCTGGCGATATACTAAATCTATTAAGAGCATTTAACTCAGAAACTCAAGCTAAAAACATAGCTAAAAATCAAAAGCAGAAAAACAGAATAGATAAAAGACTTACTAATATAACTCAGAAGCTATATGCTTTTGGTGATGACTTCTATAAAGTATTGGCTTACTACGAGGAGTATAACGGACTGATTAACAGCGGAATGGAAGAAGGTGCAGCTAGAACTATGGCAGCGTCTAGAACTAGAGGTAGTATGCCTACATATTCTTATGTACCTAGAAACATAAAGATGTTGAGGGGTAATATTTTTGCTGGTACATTCGTTTCTTTCCCTTACGAAGTTTATAGGACTACAGGAAACAACTATAGGTACATGATGCAAGATTTAGCTGAAGGTAGACCTCAGATGGCTATGAAGAGAGCTTTGGGTATGGTAATGGCTAATGGAGGTGTATACGCTCTATCTAAAGCTAGCATGCAGGAGTTAGGGATAACAGAAGAGGTAGTAGACTATATGAGAGAAGTTGGATATGACTTTCAAGAAAACTTCTTACCTATATTTATGACTAAGGAAGACGGTATATCTTCATTATTTGATGCTGCATCATTATTCCCTAGTGAAGAAATTATGAAGCCTTTAAGGATATTATTTGGTGAAGGAGACCCTAGAGACGAAACTTTTATGCAAAGAGGGGAAGCTGCAATAGCAGAGATGTTAGATCCATTTATTGGTTCTGAATTATCAGCTGGGTGGTTTAGGCAGATATTTGAAAACAAACAGGACAATACTGGAAAGCCTATATATTATATGGATCCAGATAAGGACCTTGCAACAAACCTATATGAAAACGCTGATGACATCATTAAGTGGAGTTTAAACAATATCGGTCCTGGTGCATATCAAACTTTTAGAGAGTGGGCTAGAGCCAATGAGATAAATCCAGAATGGTTTGGTTCTCACGAAAGTGTAATGAAGGAGTATACTGAAGCAGATATACTGTTAAGTATGCTAGGAGCTAGAAAACAGACGTTCCACCCAACGATGATGACTCTAGGCAAAATAAAAGGCGAATTAAATGACTTAGATAGCTACGAAGGATTTAATATAAGCAACAATACTTTAAACCTATGGGTTAATAAAGATCTTGACTTCCTAGAGCAAAGAGCCAACGAGTATGTTGATAAGCAGATGAAGCTCCAAGAAAGGCTTCTACACTTGGCTGAGGGGCCAGCGCTACTGGGTGCGACAGATACACAAATTATAGATATGTTTGTAAGAAGCGGTGTAAGCAAACAAAATGCAGAAGTGTTGCTAGCAAACGCACTTGAGGGTAAATCAGGTTCCATGACACCAGTACTACTTAGTGCAGGTAGAATAGAAAACATCCTAAAAGGAATAGACGATAGGAATCAAGGCAACAGACAAAAAGCAGAACAAGAAAAAGCAGCAGCAATAGAAACTATGGAACTGTTTAACAGATTCGTAAATGAACGCTGGATACTATTAAATGAAAAGAATAATGAGCAAGAAGAAAATTAAAGATACCAAGCTAGGATCTTGGTTGGCAGAGAAAGCACCTCAAGTGCTAGGTGTAGTGGGGGACCTTCTACCAGATAGCGGAGCTATGGGTGTAGTTAAAAACCTTATTGACAAAGATGAT
>Ga0098038_1001256_pt1 | contig 10971 bp, 16 predicted proteins | sample 5B_taG_FD_75051 | JGI IMG/M metagenome (GOLD analysis project Ga0098038, IMG submission 75051) | Marine viral communities from the Subarctic Pacific Ocean - 5B_ETSP_OMZ_AT15132_CsCl metaG | ecosystem: Environmental > Aquatic > Marine > Oceanic | place: Pacific Ocean | collected 2015-01-08 | reverse complement strand
GCAAGTGTAAACTTTGGTGATAAGTTTGAACTGTATGAGGAGACTCCTCTTCCAGTAGAGGATACTGAAATTCCTGATCAACAGGAGCTTGATTTTGAGGTGGTTGATGCTCCAAAGGCAAAACTTCCTAAGAATTTAGATGCTACTTTCTTTATGGATAGGTACTTTGACAAATCTTCTAGTGTGAGAATGACACTACCAGATAGCACAATGATCCAGTTCAATAAGTGACACACACCCCCTTCACAGGGGGTTTTTTCTTGCTATCATAAGTACATAACAAACAAAAAGCAAAATGCCAGCACCAAATCCTCTTACAACTACACAGTTAGTTGGTTACTTATCAGAAAAATATGGTTCACAGATCAATGCAGATCATGTACGTGAAGCAGCATCACATTTTGGGATTGGGTATGCTACAACCACAAAACGTTTACGTCAGTTCTATGTACAACGTGGTACATGGAATATTGAGAAGGTTAAGAAGCAACTTGAAAGACAAATCACTTCTCCTTCTGTAATACCAGAAATTCAGCAGAACCTAAAACCAGTTAAGGATCCAAACTTTGTTCCTTTTGGAAACTTCTCAGATGTGAAGAAAATTATAGCATCTAAACTATTCTATCCTACCTTCATCACTGGACTCTCAGGAAATGGTAAGACACTTAGTGTAGAGCAAGCATGTGCTCAACTAAATAGGGAACTCATTCGTGTAAACATCACTATTGAAACAGACGAAGATGATCTCATCGGTGGATTCAGACTTGTTAATGGTGAGACTGCATGGCACAATGGTCCTGTGGTAGAAGCACTAGAGAGAGGTGCAGTTCTTCTTCTTGATGAAGTTGACCTCGCATCAAATAAGATTTTATGCTTACAATCTATCCTAGAAGGTAAGGGTGTATTCCTTAAAAAGATTGGTAAGTATGTTGAAAGGAAACCAGGCTTTAATGTTATTGCAACAGCAAACACAAAGGGTAAGGGATCTGAAGATGGTAGATTCATCGGTACTAATGTATTGAACGAAGCATTCCTTGAGAGATTTGCTTTGACATTCGAGCAAGAGTATCCTTCAGTTAAAACTGAGCAGAAGATCCTTGAGAAAGTATCTGGTAACTTAGGTGTACTTGATGAAGAGTTCTGTGAGAACCTTGCTAACTGGTCTGACATCATTCGTAGAACATTCAAGGATGGTGGTATCGATGAAGTTATCTCAACTCGTAGACTCGTACACATCATTCGTGCCTTTGCTATCTGGCAAGATCGTTTGAAAGCAATCAAGTTATGTGTAAACAGATTTGATGATGAGACTAAGCAGTCATTCTTAGATTTGTATGACAAGATTGACGTTAACGTAGGAGAAGAATCCGATGATTAAATCAGGCGATTGCAAATTCGTAGGCAGTGTCATCTCCCTCAAGGGAGGTGCTTCTGCTAGGGTGCTCAGTGTACGTGAAGATAAAATTTCAATATTAAATCTTGACGGTTCGCACAAAGAGTGCTATTATGAAGAGATCAAATATGTATGGACACCTTGAAGTATAACGAAGACCAACTCATCAAAGAGATTCATGACTACATTAGTCAAACCTACAGAGGACACTACTCTGCTGGCAATGTACAAACACTTGACCTCATTGATTCTGTAGGAGATGCAGAGGCATTCTGTAGAAGCAATGTTCTGAAGTATGCTTCACGTTATGACCGTAAAGGATCAGCACGTAAAGATATTATTAAAATTATTCACTATGGAATTCTCCTTCTACACTTCAATGACAAACGAGCAGCAGCAGACGCTGCCACCACTGGTTCCACCTCCTTCACCGTTGACTATGACAAATAAAGTAAACCTAACTGGTGACACAGTAAACATTCTAAGGAATTACTGTCACATTAATTCATCTATCGTTTTTAGAAAAGGAAATGTTATCAGAACAATCAGTAACGCAGAGAACATCCTCGCTAAGTACACCAGCGATGAAAGCTTTCCGACTGACTTCGCTATATATGATCTTCCACAGTTTCTTTCTGGTCTCGCTCTGTTTGATAATCCTGAACTGGACTTCTCCTCTGAGAATTATGTTCGGATTAATAGCGGTCGTCAGTCTGTTAAGTACTATTATAGTGACCCTGAGATTACGCTCAAGTCTGCACCAGAGAAGAATGTAAAGTTTCCTGGTGGTGATATTACATTCGAATTGAATGCTGAGGATCTCAAAAAATTGTATAAAGCAGCAGCAGTATATCACTTGCCCGATCTAAACATCACCACAACTGGTGGGAAGATTGAACTTGTTCTTCATGACAATGATAATGATACCAGCAACACATTTAAAATTGGTGTGGAAGGTACTTATACAAATAAAGATCTTGATCTTGATATTAAGATGGAGAATCTTAGGGTGATGGAGAGAGATTATAACGTTAAGGTATCATCTCAGTTGATTTCTGAATGGATTTCTACTGATGACAAATTAACTTATTACATTGCGTTGGAGCCCAAGTAGTGTCGAATGATTTTTTATGGGTCGAGAAATATCGACCAAAGGTGATTGATGATTGTATACTCCCAGAGACTATCAAGAATGTATTCAAGGGATTCGTCTCTCAAGGCGAATTACCTAATCTACTACTTACTGGATCTGCTGGTGTTGGTAAGACTACAATCGCCAAAGCATTATGTGATGAGATAGGTGCATCCTACATCATGATCAATGGATCTGATGAGGGTAGATTTCTTGATACTGTTAGGACTAGAATCAGAACGTTCGCATCTACTGTGTCTCTGACCTCTGGAGCGTCCCATAAGGTCGTTATTATAGATGAAGCAGACAACACAACCAACGATGTTCAACTGTCTCTCAGAGCTGCTGTGGAGGAGTTCCACAATAACTGTAGGTTTATATTTACTTGTAATTTTATTAACAAGATCATTGAACCTTTACACTCACGGTGTACAGTGGTTGATTTTCGTGTAAAGAATGGACAGTCTGTAGCATTACAGGGTCAGTTCTTTGAACGTCTTAGAGTTATACTGAAAAAAGAGAATGCTAAATTTGAAGATAAAGTTCTGGCTAAACTTATTAAGCGGTATTATCCTGATTGGCGTAGGCTTATCAATGAGTGTCAACGCTATTCTGCTAATGGATCCATTGATGCAGCTATTCTCGTGGATGTTGCTGACGTTAATCTTGATAGTCTTCTTTCGGCGTTGAAGCAGAAAGATTTCAAGACTGTTAAGAATTGGGTCGTTCAACATATGGATAATGATCCTAGCATGGTAATGCGTAAGATTTATGACAATCTTTATGGCGTACTAAAACCCAATTCAATACCAGAAGCTGTACTAGTTATCGCAAAGTACATGAGAGATATCTCAAATGTACCAGACCAAGAGATCAATATGTTAGCATGTCTGACTGAAATAATGATGACTTGCGAATTCAAATAAAGTGTGCTAAATTACTTTAGCAAGTGGAGTTTCCCAATGACTGAACTAAAGAGACCAAATCCTTACAATGCCCAGAACACTAAAATCACTGAAGACACCACTGCGTTATCCAGGAGGGAAGAGCAGAGCGATAGTAAAGTTGCTGCACTACCTCCAAGACCTTTCCCAGGTAAAAGACTGTCGTGAACCATTATAAGGTGGTGGGTCTGTAGCATTAGAAATTACAAAGAGGTATCCTCACATTGAGATATGGGTCAATGATCTATATGAACCTCTAGCAAATTTCTGGCAAATATTACAACATGATGGTGAAAAATTACAAGATGATCTCAAAAAAATTAAAGAAAAATATAATACTCCCGATCTGGCAAGGGACATCTTTACCAGATCTAAGGAGTATCTGTCCACAAAAGAGACTGAAGACTTCCGTCGTGCTGTCAGTTTTTATATTGTCAATAAGTGCAGTTTTAGTGGTCTCACTGAGTCCTCGTCGTTCTCAAAACAAGCAAGCGAGTCCAACTTCTCCATCAATGGAATTGAAAGACTCATGGAATACTCCGAGCTTATTGAAGGATGGAAAATTACCAACGATACCTACGAATCCCTTCTAACAGACCAGAAGAATGTATTCGTTTATCTTGATCCACCCTATGATATTAAGATTCCTATCTATGGGAAGAGGGGTGCTATGCACAAGTACTTTGATCATGATAAGTTTGCTTACGATTGTGACAATCATACTGCTCCTATGTTAATATCATATAACAGTAGTCAGGTAGTAAGAGACAGATTTAAAGATTGGAATGCTGCTGAGTTCGATCACACTTACAGTATGCGTACTGTTGGTGACTATATGAGAGAGCAGCAAGACCGTAAGGAACTGGTTCTTTTAAACTACTGAACCAGTTGAAGAACTGGCACATTTCACTGTCACAGTAAGGTTGTTCTGCTATAATACATATAGATAACAAAGGTACTAACTATGAGATGCGAAGTGAAACTATACGTTGCTGGCAGAATCTATAGTGAGTTTGTTGAAGCACGTAATTATCAAGAGGCACGTGAGGTTGCAACAGTACGTAACCCACACGCTAAAGTAATGTCTGTGAATGCTGTATTCAAATGAGCAAAACAAATATACAAGAGAAAATCGATGTAGCATTGAAGCGAATCGATGAATTGCTTTTGTTAATCGAACACTGGAAACAACAAGATAAAGATAAATGATTTTTATAGCAAAACCATCAGTGTATACTTTACCTGGTACATGGGAGAAACAACCTGATGTTCTCATCCCACATTTTAATCTAACACCTGATCAAGGATTCATTTTGTTCTTTGGTTTACTTGTGTTATCATTAGTAGGGTATGGACTCTACCTTACGGTAGGACCAGGTAAGAAGAATCTGAGAGATCAGATTGACGAACATGCTAAAATGCATGAACTAGGTATTGCACACGGACACAGTGGAAACAAAGATGCCTATGAACTGTCTGGTAAACTAGAACACAAACACGACTAACATGTATCAACTTAAAGATTATCTATACTCCATCAATCAATCCAAAAAGAATCTGATGGTGGATGATGTTGATGCAGAAAAGAAGTATACCCCCTACGTCGTGAACAGATGTCTTTCATCGTTCACTGATGCTATTCTTTATTCCAATGAGATGAATAAGTCTTCACATCTTCCAAAGAAGATGCAGTATGACTTTTACATAAATAGTTTGAAGCCTAGAAAGCGTTTTTCGCCATGGGCACGTAAAGATTCTATTGATTATATTGATGTAGTTAAAGAGTATTATGGTTATAATGATGATAAAGCTCTACAAGCACTCAGAATTCTCACAAAGGATCAACTTGAACATATCAAATATTCATTGAGAAAGGGTGGCAAAAATGAGCGTCGAAACTGAGATCCAGTGGAAACAATCAGACATGATTGAAGTATTACTGAGTGAACCTGATGACTTTCTAAAGGTAAGAGAGACTCTAACTAGGATTGGTGTAGCATCTCGTAAAGAAAAAAAGATTTATCAGTCCTGTCATATTCTACATAAGCAGGGCAAGTATTTTATAGTTCATTTCAAAGAACTATTTGCTTTAGATGGTAAGAAAACAAATTTAAGTATTAACGATGTTCAACGTCGCAACAGAATTATTCAGTTGTTATCAGACTGGGGTTTAATTAAGATTTCTGATGCTGATAAGGTAACTGAACTAGCACCACTAAATCAAATTAAGGTTCTGGCATTCAAAGAAAAGGATGACTGGACATTAGAAAGCAAGTATAATATTGGAAGGAAGAAGACAGAACCTTCATAATGCAAATCATTGATAATGATCTCAATCATCTTGTAATTAAATCAAGACTTGATAAGATACACCGTTGGAAAACTTGGGAACCTAAGTCACCGTTTGCACCTACTGTAGATGCACACGTTTTTTGTGATGAGTATGATTCTTTACTCGCAAAAGAAATAAGAGTCATAGCAAACCAGTCTTACTTGGGTCAGATAGAGGAGACAAAGTTTCTATCTGCTGCCAATTGGAAATCTTTATGGACTAAGTACAATCTTTTTACTTGGTCTCAATCAGTCTTTAAAATATTAAGAGATCATATCTACGATAGTTACGTTGAGTATTGTGAAAGTATTGAGGTTGAGCATTTAGATAGAAAAGATATATGGATCAGAGGATGGTTTGCTAGATTAGAACCAGGACAAAATATTGGAATGCATTCCCATGCCTTACATGAGAATGCTTTTGTTAGTGGAAACATGGCATTACATGACCTTAATCCATATACTACTACAGACTATTGGATACCATTGTTCAGTTTATATCATGGGTATTTTCAAGTTAAGAATGAACCAGGTGTTGTCACTTTGTTTCCTTCATGGTTACAGCATAGAGTTGATACTAATCAAAGTTCGAAGGTTCGGTATACCCTAGCGTTTGATCTTTTTAATGAATACAACTTTAAATATATCAGGAAAACCGAAACAACAGATACGGATCTTGCGAAAATAATCCTGTTGTCAACTAAGTTATAGTGAGATTAAATAGTAGTGTCGCCGTAAGGGACACAATCACACTCGCTTAATAAGGAGAACTATCATGAGCAACCTACAAAGGTATCACGCTGCTGATTTACCACAGCTACTAGAAAGAATAAACAAGAACTCTATCGGAATGGATGATTTTTTCGAGGGGTTTTTTAATGAAGCAAGAACAGACAACTATCCACCATACAATCTAGTACAACTAAACAATGTTGAATCTAGATTAGAGATCGCTCTTGCTGGTTTCAAGAAAGAAGAGGTTGCAGTTTACACAGAATATGGTAAACTGTTTGTAGAAGGCAAGAAAGAACCCAAAGACACTAAGGAAGAATACTATCATAAAGGATTAGCACAGAGATCTTTTAAAAGGTCTTGGACTATTTCTGAAGATGTTGAAATCACAACTGTTGTCTTTGAAGATGGTCTTCTTTCTGTTACACTAGGCAAAGTCATTCCAGAGCATCATGCTAGAAAGGATTGGCTTTGACTTGACAATTAATTAAATATGATGTATACTATAAAAACCGTAGAAAATAAATTATGACGGATTCAGCTGCTGGTGCTCAGTCTGCACCAATTCAACACAACATTCGTATCGTGACTTTAGCGTCAGGTGAGAATGTTATTTGCAACTTCTCTCAGGTTCGTGAGGATGATAAGTTTGTAGCATATCAAATGCTATATCCTTTGATCACAGAGCTTGAAGTAGAAGGTGAACCAAATTCACCCGAAGCTACTTATCGTGTGAACTATCGCCGTTGGAATGTCTTCACACCCTATGAAGATTTCCGACTAAATCCACAACATGTGGTAACTGCCATGCCTCCAAACCAAGAGATCATGACAAACTATGTACAGAAATTGAAGGAAGCTGGAGTTGATCTAAGTTTCCTACCTAATAATGGAGAGGACATTTTAAATGGCGGAGGAACAACAGGAGAATCGAGTGCAGCTGCTGCTACTGCGGGACCAGTGGGTAGTAGCACGAGTTGAGGAATTGGGTGGGGTAGAGTTGGGTGATCCTGACTGTGTACTATCCCACGCTAAACAAGTAAAAGATGACGGTGAATTGATATCATGGCCTCCTCATTCTGATGAGTCTGACGTTGTTATACGATCATCTGATATACTAGTCTTGGTTAATCCAAGTAAAAAAGTTCTCGCTCGTTACATTGAATCTGAATGAAGTTCTACACTAACGTTGAACAAGCTGGCAATCGCTTGCTAGTGCGTGGTTATGATGCAGGTAGCGCATTTTCATATAGGGTGGGTTTCAATCCCACCCTGTATGTTCCTACAAAAAATTATACTGAGTGGCGTACACTCGAAGGGGGATGTGTAGAACCTATGAAGATGGGGTCTATCAATTCTGCTAAAGAATTCATTAAAGAATATAAAGAAGTTCCTGACTTTGATATTCATGGGAACACTCGTTACTTATATCAATACATCACTCAGGAACATCCAGAGGATGAGATCAAGTATGATACTTCAAAGATACGTGTATTCAACATAGATATTGAAACTGCTGCTGAGAATGGGTTCCCCGACATCGAATCAGCAGACCAAGAAATATTAGCGATCAGTATTAAGGACTCTTATTCTGGTCGCATTGTTGTCTTTGGTGCGAGACCGTTTGATAACAAGCATGATGATGTAGATTACATGCACTTCAGAACAGAAGAGTCCATGTTAACAGCATTTTTGCAGTACTGGAATGAAAATTGTCCTGATGTTATTACGGGTTGGAACGTACAGTTGTTTGATATTCCCTATATCGCTAGGCGTATTGATAGGTTACTCGGTGAAAAGGCTACTAAGTCTCTTAGTCCTTGGAAGCTTATATCTTCGAGGGAAATCTACATCAAAGGACGTAGACAAATCGCTTACGATCTTCCAGGAATTTCAACTCTGGATTACCTCGAACTATACAGGAAATTCACTTATACAAACCAAGCAAGCTATAGGTTGGATCACATCTGTATGGTTGAACTTGGAGCGAGAAAGTTAGATCACAGTGAGTTTGATACATTCAAAGAGTTCTACGAGAATGATTGGCAGAAGTTTATTGATTACAACATCCATGATGTTAGGTTGGTAGATCAACTTGATGACAAGATGAAACTTCTTGATCTTGCATTCACTATGGCATATGATGCTAAGGTAAACTACGAGGATGTATTCTCTCAGGTAAGAATGTGGGACAACTACATCTATTGTGAGTTAAACAAACGTAAGATTGCTATTCCCCCTAAGAAAGAGAGTGCAACCAAAACTGAGAAGTACGCAGGAGCATATGTCAAGGAACCAAAAACAGGACGCTATGATTGGGTGGTTAATTTTGACCTTAATAGTCTCTACCCTCACCTTATTATGCAATACAATATCTCACCAGAGACCCTCACGGATGACAGACACCCAACAGTTACAGTTGATCGAATACTTCAAAAAGAGGTAGAGATTGATGGTGAGTTTGCTGTGTGTGCCAATGGAGCACAGTACAGGAAGGATGAGTATGGTTTCTTGCCGTTGATGATGCAGAAGATGTATGACTCTAGGGTCATCTTTAAGAAGAAGATGATTGAGGCAAAGAAACAGTACGAGAAAACTCCTACTGTTGAACTTTCTAAGGAGATTGCTCGTTGTAACAATATTCAGATGGCAAAGAAGATTTCTTTGAACTCTGCTTATGGTGCTATCGGCAACGAACACTTTAGATACTATCGTCTTGCTAATGCTGAGGCTATCACTCTATCTGGTCAGGTCTCTATCAGGTGGATTGAGAACAAGATGAATGATTATCTAAATAAACTACTCTCTACAGAGAAAGTAGATTATGTCATTGCATCTGACACCGACTCAATATATCTTAATCTCGGACCTGTTGTTGATAAATTTTTTGGTAATAAGTCTGACGATAAGGTTCGGATCGTGGAGCTTCTTGATAAGGTCTGCAAGGATAAGTTGGAACCGTTCATTGATGCCTCATATGAGGAACTTGCAACGTATGTTTCGGCGTATGACCAAAAGATGATCATGAAGCGAGAGAACATCGCTGACAGGGGTATATGGACTGCTAAAAAGCGATACATATTAAACGTATGGGACTCGGAAGGAGTCAGGTACAAAGAACCAAAGATGAAAATCATGGGACTTGAGACCGCTAGGTCATCTACACCACAATATTTCAGGGACAAGTTGTATGCAGCTTTTAAGATCATTATCGGCAAAACAAATGATGAACTTATCTCATTTGTCAATGACGTGCGAACAGAAACAAGCAATAGACCCTATGAAGAAGTCGCATTCCCAAGAGGCGTTAACAACCTTGAAAAGTATAAGCACAGAACTGACATCTATAGTAAAGGCACACCGATCCACGTTCGGGGAGCACTCCTCTACAACTATTACTTGAAAAAGTATGGTATCGAAAACAAGCATCAAAGGATACAGGAAGGTGAGAAGATCAAGTTTATGTACTTGAAGACACCAAATCCTATCCATGAGAACTGTATCAGTTTCTTTGCTGAAATTCCAGAAGAGTTTGGTATCCAAAAGTATGTGGACTACCAAACACAATACGAGAAATCCTTCCTCGACCCATTGAAAAATGTGTTAGAGTGTGTAGGATGGACACATGAGCATAAAATTACACTAGGGAGATTTTTTGAATGAGTAAAACAGTGTGGACAGTCACATATCAGGATGCACAAGTGGAAGCACTTGAAGCAAAACAAATAAAAGTCTTTGAGGATAGGGCAACAGCAATGTCTGCTGCTAGGCTCTTGTCACAAGACTATGATTATGTTAATATGTACCAAAGTGAGGTAACCGATGGGATTCCTAGATAATGTTATAAAGGATAGTGGTAATGAATTTGCAAGTAAGGTCTCTGACGGAGTGGCTGCTGGAGATACATCCAGCTTTGTTGATACTGGCAGTTATATTTTCAACGCTGTCGTTAGTGGTTCTCTATTTGGAGGTATCCCCTCTAATAAAGTCACAGCACTTGCTGGAGAGTCATCAACAGGGAAAACTTTCTTTGCCCTTAGCGTTGTACGTAACTTTCTTGATAACAATAGCGACGGTGGGGTTATTTATTTTGAGTCTGAGTCTGCTCTCAGCAAGGATATCATTGAGACCAGAGGAATTGATTCAAAGCGTATGGTGATCTTCCCTGTTGCTACTATCGAAGAGTTTAGAACTCAAGCAACTAGGATCGTTGACAAGTATATGAAAGAACCAAAAGAGGAGCGTCAACCATTGATGTTTGTTCTTGACAGTCTTGGTATGCTGAGTACATCAAAGGAGATGGAAGACATCTCTAATGATAAACAGGTCAGGGACATGACCAAATCACAGTTGATTAAGGGTGCATTCAGAGTATTGACATTGAAACTAGGACAAGCAGGTATTCCTATGATTGTTACCAATCACACATATGATGTGAT